>Ga0206900_1018_pt2 | contig 17180 bp, 10 predicted proteins | sample Alteio_BWOrgHeat_46_FD_153235 | JGI IMG/M metagenome (GOLD analysis project Ga0206900, IMG submission 153235) | Enriched cells from forest soil in Barre Woods Harvard Forest LTER site, Petersham, Massachusetts, United States -... | ecosystem: Environmental > Terrestrial > Soil > Temperate forest >... | reverse complement strand
AAACAAAACCTTTCAACGTAGTTATGGGGGGCAATATGCTAGTAATAGCTATTCTATTATTGTATTGCCAGACAAGGGGTTTATATTGTCTGGGACAACAGATGATTATTCCGTTTCAGGCATCCGTAATATCCTTCTTATTAGGACTGACAGTACAGGTAAAGAGATATGGTCAAGGAGTTATGGAGGTCCTAAGTATGAAAGTATAAATGGAATTTCAGTAGAAAATGTGGACTTGGTTTTGACACCAGAGGCCGATATCGCAGTATGCGCGTCTACAAATAGCTATAGCAGTGGCCAAGACGATATTTATTTGTTTGAGATTGACCTGAATGGAATGGAGAAATGGTCTAGAACCTTCGGCGGTCCGTATGAAGATTATGGAATGAGTGTGCTGAACGATGTCCGCGGCGGATTTATTATTACTGGAGGAACATGCAGCGATGCCTCGGATAACAGTGATATATTTCTTCTCAAGACAGACAAGAATGGGAATCTTGTATGGGCAAAGACTTATGGAATCCCAATGGCAGATGAGGTTGGTTATAAGGTAATAGCCGCACGGGATGGGGGTTATCTCATTTGTGGCTCTTCGTATATAAGTTTTATTTTGGACAGGAGTGACGAGGTTATCATGAAAGTGGATGTAAACGGGAACATGTTATGGTCTAAGGTGTATGGGACATCCAGCATATATAGTTCCTGCGAAGCAACAACGATTGTGGAACTACCTGACCGAAGCATATACGTGGGTGGTATAGAGTCTGATACGCTATATGATAAAAATCCCGTGGGCATCATCACCAAATTGGATAAATCCGGGAACCTGATTTGGGCCAAAACCTATGATTCTACGTCCCATAGTGCTATTGGGACATTATTGTATGACAGTACCCATAAATGGTTTAATACCAGCATCACACTTTCAGACCAACAGACGGGTATAATGAGGATTGATACAGCTGGCCATTTTATTTTTGAAAAATTTTTCGCTGCTAATATTTTAAAATATATCTGGGATTCTGGACATGATGACATCATTCAACTACCCTCAGGTGGTTTTATGAGCTTGCTAACTTATTATAATAGCCAAGCGCATCAAGGCCCAGATATTTACCTTGTAAAATCTGATACGGCAGCCAATCCTGGCCCATGTTTTCTTAGCGGCGCAGCCCTACACCCGTTCTTGCTCACATCTTTTTTGGCGGATCATTCTTATATGCTACCCACCCAGGCCTATAATCCAAATATAGACACCGGACTTGCGGTTTTCGTCAATGATATACGAGATTCAGTGCTTTGTCAGCCTTTTATTGCAGATTTTAGATCTCGAAACTTATGCTTTGGCCAAAATGTGCAGTTTATTGATTCCTCGGGCAGCAACCCTATCACCTGGCTTTGGGATTTTGGAGACACGGCCTCAACTTCAAAAACTTCCACGTCTCAAAATCCGGGGCATCTATTTTCTGCACCTGGCAGTTTTAAAGTGAAACTTGTAGCTGGAAATGGTGCTGGTGAAACCGATTCTATTATCAAAACAATTATTGTTCGTAGGTCTCCAAAACATCAAGCATTGACAACATTAACGATATGCCATGGCGAGTTTGCGGAATTGGAACTACATGGCTTGGGTGGTGATACCATAAATTGGGGCATACCCTTTGAATTGAATGACAGTGCCATTCCGGTAAAACCTGCCAATGATACCCTTATCATAGCCAAAGTGACCAGCCCATATGGATGCGTGGATTTTGATAGTTTCAGCGTGAAATATAGAACGAATATCATAGACCTTGGCCATGATACCACATTGTGCCCGGGAGAGGTGATGCTGTTTAAAGCCACGGGCCTTCGTGGCACCAAATTCCTTTGGAGCAATGGTAGCAGCGATAGTGTATTGTTTGTGAGCAAGCCAGGCAAATACAGTGTGAAAGTGCTCAGTGGCAATTGTGAATATGACGGAGCGGTGAACATCTATTATATCAGTTTCCCGGACAAAGTATTGCCACAGGATACGGTACTTTGTGATGGATATAGTATCCATATTGATCTGAATAACTATAGCGATACCATGATATGGCAGGATGGCAACCAAAACCACGTATATGACATATCAGCCGGGGGAGTGTATAGTGTTGTGCTAAAGAATGGTTGCGGGCAAAAAAAATATACATTTACCGTGCGGGATAGCGATTGCGCCTGCACGGTATTTGTTCCCAATGCATTCACCCCGGGAAATGACGGGCATAACGATCAATTCAAATCGGTTTCAGCTTGTGTGCCGGTCAGCTTCCAGTTACAGGTCTTCAACCGCTGGGGCGAAAGGGTTTTCCAGTCCAATGATATCCAAGAAGGTTGGGATGGCAAGTTTCATGGCGCCGTCTGTCTTGACGGGGTTTATTTCTGGCAGATATACGCCAAGTACCCGGCCGCTGCCGCCAAGTTGCTGTATGGCACTTTGAGCCTGGAAAGAAAGTAGATAGATAATAGCGGAAATTATTGGAGGGTAAGGGATGTGTGCATACTTTCCGTTATATTTGTGATAGGGGCGATAATTTATAAGCTGCTAAGGGACATAACAAAGGGCACGATCATTCAATGAAAAGGGGTATCATATTATTTGTTTTTTTGATGGCATCGTTCTTGTATGCACGCCATGCCGATGGGCAAAAAAACAGAACTTTCCAGCGGGATTTTGGTGGGCCAAACAATGAATTCGGATCTTCCATCGTGCCATTGCCGGATAAAGGATTTATGATATCCGGCGTTACCAACAGCTATGGGGCCGGAGGGTATGATATCTTGCTTATCAGAACTGATAGTACGGGAAAAAAAATTTGGTCGCAGACATACGGAGGGCCTTTGGATGAGGGCATTGATTCTTTTTATGTCAATTTTAGCGCTGATCTCGTATTGGCACCCAATGGCAATATTGCAGTGTGCTCGTCCACAAAAAGCTATGGCAGTGGCAAAAACGATATTTATTTTTTTGAGGTGGACTTGGATGGTAACCAGATATGGGCCAAGACATTCGGTGGGTCCAATGAGGATTATGGTATGAGCCTTTTGAACGATCCGCATGGTGGATTCATAATAGCTGGGGAAACTTTTAGCTATGGGGCTGGCAAAGGCGATGTATGCTTATTGAAAACAGATAAAGATGGAAACCTGATATGGGCAAGCACCTACGGTAGTTCTTCTGTGGAAGAAGCGGCCTTTAGAGTAAGTGCGTCCAGGGATGGCGGTTTCCTGGTTTGTGGGTTTTCATTGACAAAGTTGGACTTGTACGACCAACTTATCATGAAAGTGGATGCCAGTGGCAACTTGGAATGGTCTAGGGTGTATGGTACCACAAGCTATGACCTGGCAACTTCCGTAGTGGAATTGCCGGATCAGAGTATATATGTGGGGGGTGTTTCTTTCGATTCCATCTACCGGCAAAATGCCATTGGCATCGTAACAAAATTGGATGGATCGGGGAATAAAATTTGGTCAAAAACCTATGATCCCATGGCACATAGTGGGATCAGGACCATGTTGTACGATAGTATAAAACATCAGTTCAATGCCAGCGGTTCGTTTTATACAAGTCCTGCTGTTCAGCAAGTTGGAATATTAAGAATAGATACTGCCGGGCATTTTATTTTTGACAAGATGTTTGGCCCGACATTAAATGCGAATTCCAACTATACCTTGGGGATGGGACATGATATTGTCCAATTGCCTTCGGGTGCGTTTATGAGTTTGCTGTCATACACTTTCAACAATCAGCAATGGGACTGTTATCTTATCAAATCTGATTCTGCTGCCAACCCGGGCCCATGTTTCCTCACCAATGTTGCCTTGCATCCCTTTTTAGCCACCCCATTTATTGGTGACCATTCGTATCTGTTTACCAAGCAGATAATCAATCCAAATATTAGCAAACCATTTGGTTCCAAGGTCAACAATATAAAAGATACACTGCTATGTATACCATTTGTTGCTGATTTTGGTGTAGAAAGCCCATGTTTTGGAAAAAATGCCCAGTTCTTTGATTCCTCGGGCAGCAACCCTACTACCTGGCTTTGGGATTTCGGAGATGCAGCCTCATCTTCAAATACTTCCACTGCCCAAAACCCGGTACATCTGTTTTCTGTGCCTGGAAATTTCAGGGTGAAACTTATCTCAGGAAATGGGTCAGATAAGGATTCCATTATCAAAACAATTACGGTCCACGGGGCTCCCACACATCAACCATTGACCACAATAACGATATGCCATGGCGAGTTTGCAAAATTGGAACTGCATGGCTTGAGTGGCAGTACCATAAATTGGGGGATACCCAATGAATTGAATGACAGTGCCATTTCGATAAAACCCACGAATGATACCCTTATCATTGCTAACGTGACCAGCTCGGTGGGTTGTGTTGATCTAGACAGTTTCAGTGTGAAATACGGGGCATATACCATTGACCTTGGACATGATACCACATTGTGCCCGGGAGAAGTGATGCTGTTGAAAGCCACGGGCATACGCGGCACAAAATTCCTCTGGAGCACTGGAAGCAGCGATAGTATTTTGTTTGTAAGCAAGCCAGGCAAATACACCGTGAAAGTGCTCAGCGGCAATTGTGAATATGATGGAGCGGTGAATATCTATTATATCAGTTTTCCCGATAAAGTATTGCCGCCGGATACGGTACTTTGTGATGGCTATAGTATCCATATCGACCTAAATAACTATAGAGATACCATGATATGGCAGGATGCCAACAAAAACCATGAATATGATATAACTGCTGGGGGAACATATAGCGTGGTGTTCAAGAACGGATGTGGGCAAAAAAAATATTCCTTCAGCGTGCGGGATAGCGATTGCGCGTGTACGGTATTTGTGCCCAATGCATTTACCCCGGGAAATGATGGGCACAATGATCAGTTCAAAGCCATTTCAGCCTGCGTACCGGTCAGTTTCCAGATGGAAGTGTTCAACCGATGGGGCGAAAGGGTGTTCCAATCCAATGACATCCAAAAAGGTTGGGACGGCAGGTTTCATGGCACCATTTGTCTGGACGGGGTATATTTCTGGCAAGTATATAGCAAATACCCAGCTTCCCCGGCCAAGCTGCAATATGGAATGCTGAACCTGGAACGATAGCGTTGCAGTACAGGTAACGCCATCCCTGTTTAAGTACCTATCCTTTCAAGGTTTCGTTTATTTTTTTGGCCTCGTTATACCCATCGTAGGCAAAGCTGAATTGCATGATCACCAGCCCGATGAACAATATGAGCCATTTGCTATCCACCAAGTGTGTCAAGTAAATTGGGATTTCACCAAAGCGAACCAGGAGCCAGCCAATGACCAGACCAACACCAAAGCCAGTCCGTTGGCCATTATAAATATACCCGCCCCCAAAAAACAGGAGGTTTAGGATTGCTGCGAGCCAAGGTTTTTTCATGACTAGGTTATTTTAAGAAGTGATTGATGCATTTCGTTCCAAAGATAAATTGTTTACTTGCATTTTGCAAGTAAACTTATAAAATTCTTTTTTCTTATAAGATGCAGACCATAAACGATCTGTAATATTGCCCACAAAAGCCGAGCACTTCTCCGAAAACCACAAAAAAGGCGCCCTGATAACAAAGCACCTTTTCTATTGGATTTTTTGTGCTGAAACTACCTCTTGTACACCAATTTAGATGTGGTCGTGTTACCCGATACCACCTGTATGGTATATATGCCAGTAGGATATGCACTCATGTCCAATTGCTTGTGCATCATCCCGCTTTCATTGATGGTTTCACTATGTACGACCGATCCATTGTCATTCACGATTTTCAGAACCGCATTTTCGTTTGTGGTGCCCATCCAGTTGATGTTCAGTTGACTGGAAGTGGGATTTGGGAACAAGTCCATGCTTATTGGGCGCGCAAGCAGATTTACGTTCCGGATCCCAGAATATTCAAATGCGCCATTGAAATCCACCTGTTTTAGCCGATAGTATATCGTGCCCGAAGCAGCAAGTTCGGTCACATTATCCGTTGAAAAATAATGATTGGTCACCAAAGAATTGCCATGCCCTTCCACTCTTCCGATAGTGATCCAGTTTTGGCCATTGGTGCTGCGTTCTATATTGAAATAGCTGTTGTTTATTTCCGATGCGGTGTTCCATTCCAACTGTACCAAGCCAGAAACATAAGCCGCACTAAAATCAGTAAGAACTACGGGCAATGCACTGAGCGCACCCCCACCCACACTGAAATTATATACATCGCCTGCCACGATACCTATACCGGTCAAGCTTTGACTAATGGTGGGATCGCTGCCTGTTTGGGGAGATCCGGCTCCAGCGGTCCAAGTATTGGTATGTGTAATATCCCTGTGGGCCACAAATGCATCGGCGGTATTGAAATCAGCACCGATAAGGTCTGCCGTTGCCCATTGCGGGGCTACTGTAACGGTGGATGAACCCGTAGAACTTACTGTCCACGTCCTGTTCACCGCCCAGTCTGTCACGGCTGTTACTCCGTCGTTTTTGGTGACGCCATTGGCCACCCCCACGGAATAGGTATTGCCAGAGGGGTCAGTTATCATTATCGGGTTATAATCATCTCCCACTGGGAAAACTGTTCCGCCGCTGCTGGCCTTCATCGTGAGCTTGCCAGTGCTGTTGGTGTACACATAATTTGAACTGCTATATCCTGTTATGCTGCCTGAGGTACCAACAATCAGGTCATTGGCGCCCAGTGCCAGCATACCGCCGGTAAAGTGCAATGTACCATTTACTGTCGTTGCTCCAGTCAAGCTTGCCGTGCCGCTGCAGCTTACCGTAAGATTGTTAAAGGTATGCGTATTCACATTTTGGCTCGCACCGTTCAGCGTAGTGGTTGACGATCCAGTTCCCGTAGTAAGTGTGGTAATAGTGGTATTGCCGGCAACGGTCAGATTATGCGTACCTGGCGTTAAAGTACCGGAGCCGGAAAGAACACCTCCAACGATAATATCACCTGTCATGGTGGCCGTTCCTGTTACTGCAAGATTATAAACAGTATGTGCGCTTGCGTTGCCGGTTCCGCTCAGGGTTACTGTTCCACTAAAAGGCGTAAATCCGGTTATGGTAAAATTTCCTGCTGTTGATACCGCGTAGTTAGATGATGAAACAGATAGGGTACCTGTGCCGGTAAGGTTTCCATTTACAGTAATGGCGCCGGTCAAAGTGGCTCCAGTGCTGCTGTTTACCGCAAGGTTGTTAAAGGTTTGTGCATTCACGGTCTGGCTGGTTCCGGTAAGGGTAACCGTTGATGCACCTGTACCTGCGGTAATCGTGGTGACAGTGACAGTTCCCCCGACAGATAGATTGAAAGTGGCCGGATCAAGGATCCCTGCTCCGGAAAGAGTACCGGTTACAATGACATTGCCACTCTGGCTCGTGCCTGTCGTGTTATCAATAATCAAAGCCAGGTAAGTGAGAGCGGGAACTTTCTGCGTGGCGCCTGAGCCTGCAAAGTCAACGATAACGCCAGTAAGAGCAGCCACTCCGGTGTACTGGGCCGTCAAATCATTTGTGGCATGTCCGGTGTGTGAGCAGTATAATGTTCCTGAACCTATTATTGCATTCGCGCTAATTGTTGATCCGCTGGATGGTATCAACTTATCTGTAGAAAGAGATATCGTTAAGGTACCTGTGATAGTTATCGCCACATTGCTGTTAACGTTCAGTGTCTGGTTAAAAACCTGTAAGTTTCCGCAGCTTATCGGCGCGTTTATATTAAACGGTGCGGCCGCAGCATAAAAAGTCAGGCTTAGATTTGTCAATGTTAAAGTGGACATGGCATATTGAAACGTAAAATCATTGGTATGCCCTGAAGCCCTGATATAAATGGCACCCGTGCCGGTTAAAGTCCCTGTGCCGCTTATGGTACGAGTGGGTGCCGGAAACAGGACGGTTGATGAACCTACTGTTAATGTTCCGTTAACCACAATATTGCCGGTTGGGGCAGTATTGCCGCCACTGGTTGACAGCATTAAATTATAATAAGTTACCCCGCTCAATGTTGGCCCATTACCTGTCAGGGTTACAGTTGATGTATTGCAGGTAAAATTTGTTACTGCAAAATTACCGCCTACAGAAATGTTGAATGTGGAACCCACCAGCGTACCTGACCCCGTGAGGTTATTGTTTACAGTTACTGTGCCGGCCAAGGTGGTTGATCCATTTATGATCAATTTATAAAAGGTATTGGTGCCCAGGCTGGTTGTGCTGCCCAGTGTGACTGTGGACGTACCGCAGGTAAAAGGGGCCGTAAAATTTCCACCCACCGAAAAAGTTTGGGTCGTGGCTGTCAAAGTTCCGGTTCCCGTCAGGTTACCGTTGATCACCAGGCCGGTAGTGCCCGTTAAGGTAGCCCCGTTGCTGCCGATAATTACATTTGGCAGTGTATTATCTGCAATTTTTTGAGATGAAGCGCCTTCAAAATCAATGATAGAACTTGAGAGAATGCTGTTGGCAGGATTGTATCCTGTGTATTGTGCTAAAAGATCATCCGTATGCCCGGTGGCTGTCACCCTGATGGTGGCAGCCCCGAAAGAGATAAGGCCGCCGAGTGTATTCCCGGCCGCTACTATCAGCGTGCTGCCATTGCCTACAATGGTCTGTGTTATAGAAATATTCTGGCTTATAGTGAGAGTTGAAGTGCCGTTAGTTTGGATATAAGTAGGGGTTACCACAGAATTGAGTATCTGGCTGGAGGCACCGTTAAAAATCAGGTTTGATGGAGAAGAATATGTCATCGTGCCAATATACTGGCTCGTGAGGTCATTTGCCGTACCGACCATAGATACCCATTGAAGCCCCGCGCATGTGCCGGTGCCGCTCCAGGTTATGGTGTTGGTCGCTCCGGGTATGTACTGTGCACCTGCATCAATAGTGAAATTGGTAGCGATTATATTTACACCCGAACTAACTCCTCCACTCGTAATTTCATAATTATAAAAGGTATATGCCACAGTCGGGCTTCCGGTTGATTGCTTCACGGTAGAGGTACCGGCGTTAAACCCAGCTACAGACATGGTAACAACTGATAGCGTGGTAGCCCCTGCGTTTACAGTGCCTGTGCCTGATAAGGTGGCATTTACGGTTACATTTCCTGTAAAGGTAGCGCCCGTGCTGCTGTTTACCGTCAGGAAAAAAAATGTTTTCGCACTTACATTCTGGCTGGTGCCATTCAGGAAAACCGTGCTGTTTGATGGCGTATAATTGGCAAGTGTAAAATCACCTCCTACAGTAAGGGTATAGTTTGAGTTGGAAGCCAGTAAGGTACCCGTACCTGCGAGCAAAGTGGTAACCACCAGTGCACCGGTTTGCGTAACCCCCGAGGAATTATTAACATACATGGCATAGACAGTACGGGCCGATATTTTCTGAGCACTGGCACCCGTATATACTAAGGTAGCCGTAGTATAGGGTACGGTTCCGGTGTATTGGGCAGAAACATCATCAGTCGTGCTGCCAACATGAGATACAACCAATTGGCCTGCACCTGTAATGGTACCGCTGATTATGGTACTGGCGCCGGGTGTAATAGAATAGGTATTGGTAATGGTACCAGAAACCGATATCGTAAATGCGCCGTTAAAATTTACGCCAAACCCATTGTTTACATTAATATTGGCGCAGCTGATATTATGATTGGTATGGCTGCCCGCATCATCAAAAACAAGGGTTAAATTTGTTAATGTCAGGGTATTTATAGCATATTCGTAATACAGGTCATCCGTCTGGTTGTTGATAAAAATATGCAGGTTTCCGGTGCCTGTCAGGGTACCTGAGCCCGCATTGTCTATCACCCTGCCCCCATGCCCATTGGGGTTTAAGTCCCCGTTCACGGTGGTGGTACCTGTTACGATCAGCGTAAACCCAGTATTTACCGTAAGGGAACTGCTGGCATTAATGGTTAAGGTGGCAACGCCATAGGTAAGGTTGGAATTGAGAACCGGCTTGGGAGAAACATTGGGGATGATAACGATATCGTCTCCTACGACATCACTGTTGCCGGGGAAATCTGATCCCGTGCTTGTCCAGTTGGTGCCTAGCTCCCAGACCGAACTTGATGAACCGTTCCAGGTATAGGTAATGCCCGTGGCCCCCGCTTTGAAAACAGTGAAGCACATGGCCACTACGGGGAACAGTAGCGCCAGCTTCTTGAGAAAGGTGAAAGAATTTTTCATGATTTGCTTAATTATGTAAAGTGTAAGTTGTTGACATGGTTTGTCTTGCCTTTAGTTTTATGGATTTGGAAATGACATAAAAAATGGCAAATAAATAATCATCATAAAAAAATGATCCCAAAGAGGATATTTTTTTACACAATACTTTTGAGCAAACCAAGCTCATTAACCCCAAATAGGGCAACAAGCAATATGCCTCATACTGGCCAAATTTCTACGTGTTGCTACAGAATAATTTCAAGATGTTCTCCCTGCTATCCCTGCTCCCCAACCTGGATAACAATTTTTTATCAAAATTCCCGACGCCAAAAAAACAATGACGTATTATACGTCCCTTATCGCGGGTAAAGATAGCAAACTTTTTTATACTCCATCGTTTTTGTTTAGTATTTGCAATTATTGGAAAAAGGATAACATTCAAACCGGTTCAACCGTATGCTTGTGACGCTTGCGCCAGGTGAGATACTAAACCGCCCCGCCTTACCGTTGTCCCTTTTTCAAACCGAACAGGAACATGAAGCGAACCATTACAATCATCTGTACGGCCATGATATGGACGGGCACCGGCACCCATGCCCAATCCAAAAAGCACCAGGGCTTTGACCCCAACAGCATCATGTGGATACCGGGTGGTACGGCTGCGGTAAGGTCCTATTACGATCTGGTGCTTACCCCAAAAGACAGCACCCTGCTGGCACCCAACGAAAACAAAAAAATCAAGGTGAACGATTTTTATCTCAGCGACCACGAGGTGACCAATGGGGAATACCGCGAATTCACGGATTGGGTACGCGATTCCATGGCTATGACCCTGTTGGCTGCTGCCGACGCAACCTACTATGCCGAGCCTGCCCACAAAACCCTGAACTGGAAGCGGCGCAAGGATATCTGGAAAGAAGCCCCGGAAAAGATGAAATTGCTGGCCAGCATGATGAAGGCCGGGGAGGTAAACGATAAAGAGAAAACCATAGATACCCGTACCCTTATTTATACGTACCCGGCTGGCGCGGTGCCCGTGTATCCCGATACATCCATCTGGGAAAATCCAAAGCTATACAACCTCCCTTATGCCAATGTATATTATTGGCACCCTGCCTATAACAATTATCCCGTGGTAGGGGTGAACTGGGCCCAGGCCAATGCCTATTGCGATTGGCTCACCTACCATCCGCAGACCAAGCCCCACGACTACGGGCGCAAGGCTTATTTCCGGTTGCCCACCGAGGAGGAATGGGAATATGCGGCCCTATGCGTCATGCCGACCAAAAAAAAATGGGTAGAGGAAAATGTGAGGGTTTTCCCATGGATCGGTTTTTCGCTGCTGGACCAAAAGGGGAAATACCTAGCCAATTTTGGGAATATATATGACCAGAATGGGGTTTTGATAAAAAACAGCAATGGTTTTTTTGATGATTACATAGCCACCAGCCCCGTAAAATCGTTCCACAAAAACAACTTCGGGCTATATGATATGGCGGGAAATGTGGCTGAATGGACGGCAGATGCGCCGCCAGAGATTATTCCTTTGCACCTATACAATCTGAGAAGCAGGGGGAAATACCCCCATGAAAGCGAAGCAATGATGGAACGAAGCGACAAATACCTGGATTCGGTACAAAAGGCAGATCCGGTAACCGTATTGGACGATCTTGCTTCAGCAAGTGCCAAAATAATGCGTTGGATAGATGGCCTCAACCAGTTGCAGCTAAGCGAGATGAAAGGGCAAACAAATATGGCAAATGCCTATTCGGAGGTCGACAAGGCCACCATTGAAATATGGGCCGGCTATGCCCTGCACAATGCGAAAATCCTACAAAACCCCGCCAAGCTACGCATCGTGAAAGGCGGTTCATGGGCCAATGGACCTGTTTATATGGAAATAGCCTCCCGCGAAGCCTTCCCCATGAACCAAGCCAGCAGCAGGATCGGTTTCCGCGTGGCGATGGATGTGGGGTGGCATACAAGCTTTTAAACCAGGTTCCATCAGTGTCTCCCGCGAGGACAAAAAGCAGAATGAATATGAATAGCAGGAATAATCCGAAACTGGAATATGAATTATATAGGGTAGGGGACACTGATGAGCAATGTGCTGCCCTGTTCCGGCACATGTGGGATACAAGCCCTAAATCAGTGATGGTAGGCCAACCGAAATTATTTAAACCCGTTGTGCGATTGAATTCTGATCAATTCCGGTACTTAAATATTTATATAACATACAGTCAATCAAATTCTTCGCTGTACTTTTTGCTTGAACAAAAAGTACCAAAAATTCAAGGCTTTAGAAAAATTTGGCTGAATCTGAACTCATTACGCTCAACAAAACAAGGCCGAACATCCTCTTGTTCTTTTAATCACACTTCGTTCGCGGCTGTGTTTTGTTTTAACCGCTTCATTCATTCAGATTCGGGCGCCAATTTTTCTAAGGCCGGTCCTTTCTGCACATCCTTAATCGCACAACGGGTTATATAAACAAGTATGAAATCAAGTCAGGGATTTTCAATAAAATCAACCCTAATACTTTTTCTGTTAGCTGTTGTACACCTACAAACAATTGACGCGCAGGCGAATGAGAGAAACCCCGGCAGCCCGAAAGCCAATAAAAAGAAATGGAACAGCTATATTGTAAAGCTCGCTGACCCTGACCGTCCCGGCCTCATACTTAACCTAGGCCCTTATATGGATGTGTTGCCGCCCGAGTATGTGAAAAACAATGAGATACACCATGTACAATTAAAGTTTCGTGGGGGCAAGGATACCGTGGTAAAGGATTCCATCAATATCCAATACGATACGCAAGGGGAACTGTTGTCTTTCAAACAGTATTATCAAGGAAAATACGAATTGGGGATTGCCAGGCATTATGATGCAGCCGGGAATATTGTGAAGCAGGATTATTATAGCCGCAGACCCGATTATTCTTTTACCTCTCATTTCTCGAAATCCAAGGCCAATGGCATCACCTATTGGCATGCTTATGATTCTGCCTATACAGAGGTTTTTAGAAAAGGGATGCCGATCCATAAGAAACTGATCTTGCCCCGACCGCCAAAACCTGATACAAATGCCCATGCAGTAATATTGGATGCCCTGATTCCCTCGCCTTTCTATCTTCCCTTTTACAATCAATTTTTTGTGTATGACTATGACCACCAAGGCCGCATCATAGAAAAAAGGGTCTATGAACTGGACAAAGGCATGGTTTATCAGCTCCCCAAGCTATCCGAACACAAAATGAAAGCCCAACACAACAAACTCAGGGAAAGGATATTGTATGAATATGACACCGACGGCAACCTGGTAAAAGAAACCTCCGCAATAGGCAAGCCCACGGAAACCAACTATGAATATGCCCATGGAAACCTGATCAAAAGAGCCCAGGAAGACTTTGTGGTGACCTATGAATACAACCAAAACAAAATCACAAAAGCAAGCTATGTTGGGCGTTATGGAACGGGGACGGTTTGGTATGGGGTGGAGTGAGGGGAGGCTATTCAGTGACGTATGGCACACAAGCCACGAATTTGCCGATGCCATAGGATACCCATTAATTTCCCATCAGTGTCTCCCGATTTAGCAAAAAGCAGTACCAACATGGATAGGCTAACATTATCCTAAACTTGTATATGAATGATAATAGGGAAGGGGACACTGATGCGCACTGATGCTGGATACCCATAAGGAATCTAAAACATGGTTTTTTTGTATGATTGTAATATATTTGTGTGGTATATGAAACAAGGTTTAGCAGACGGCAATCTTACAGGGCTTACGGGTGCGCATAAGTTCAGCATACCCGTGCTGTCATATTTTGATGGTGATGATGGGTGCTTTTATTTTGTGGCACCGTCACTGGATATAGTGGGCGCGGGAAAAACAGAAACCGAAGCGCAAACCTCATTTGAAATAATGTTTGAGGAGTTCGCAAAATATACCTCAAACAAAAAAACCATAAAAAACGAACTTTTCAGACTAGGCTGGGAAGTGGATTTGTTGAAAAAGAAATCATTCGTTGCCAAGGGACCCACTATTGAAGAATTGCGCAGCAACCCTGATTGGGCGGAGATATGGCAAAAGAACCCAAGGATCACCAACCGAGAAATCACGCTTGCCTTGTAAATGCCCACGGTAAACAAAATTCCGGTAGCCACCTATCGCAAGGCACTTACTACCATGGGGCTTAAGCACATACGAACCAAAGGAGGCCATGAAATGTGGAGCCGGGAAGACTTGGGCAGGGATGTAGTATTTTCAGCGCACTTTAAAGAAGTCCCCGGGATGCAGGTCCGTTCCAATTGCAGGACACTGAACATCCAAGTCGAAATATTCATGAAATTGGTGAATACATTATAAGATGAATATTCCCTATTATCGTCTCCAGTTTGGGCACAATTTACGTGAGGAATTGGATGGCAGGATTCGGACGATGAATTATTGTCTCAAGTCAGGAGATTTGTCGCTATATTTGCTCTGAAAGTGAGGATGAGGGTTAATACTTTGGAGAATGGGATATATAATACGTTATGAATATTGCAGTTAGCTATTAAAAAAAACAAGTATGCTCATTATTATTTTATGTGTTTTTGCATTTTGTTTTGTGCTGGAACGGTCCATTCCGGGTTGGAAACTGCCTGAAGTATCCACCTGGACCATTCGGGTGCTGGCCATCAATTTTGTGCAGCTTCTCATCGTTACTGTTGCCGGTTTCACTTGGGAGAAATGGCTTTCTGCCTACTCTGTCTTTCACATGTCCAAATATGTTGGTAACATTGGTGGTGGAATGATCGCCTATTTTATAGCAACTTTTATATTTTATTGGTGGCATCGGTGGAGACACAAGGTCGATTTCCTGTGGACCCACTTTCATCAGATACACCATAGCCCGCAACGTATTGAAGTGATTACTTCGTTCTACAAGCATCCGTTGGAAATGACAGTGAATTCCATCATTGGCAGTTTGCTTACCTATGCTTTATTGGGTCTTTCACCCACCGCAGGGGGAATTTATACCTTATGCACGGCTTTGGGAGAGTTCTTCTATCATACCAATGTAAAAACCCCTCGCTGGATAGGCTATGTTTTCCAGCGGCCTGAAATGCATCGTATTCATCATGAATATAACAAGCATACCAACAACTATGGCGATATTGTATGGTGGGATATGCTTTTCGGCACCTACGAGAACCCTAAGGAATTCAAGTCTTCCTGCGGCTTTGACAACGACAAAGAGCAAAAACTCTTTGACATGTTAAAGTTCAGAGATGTACACAAATAGAGGGAATGGCTGGGGCTAGGTCAGCCGATGATTTACCCTTTATTCGTGTCTTCCGCCACTTGTGCAGGTAGTAATAGGACGGTTTGATATGGTTGTGTGTGAGTGGGGCTATATAGGGTCAGTAGGATATATTAAGTGAATGGGTGAAATATCGATTGAGCAATTAGGTGAACCGAAAATATTTGCATACCTTCGGTTTGCCAAAATATGTTATAATTCGAAGAACACCATTCGGTTAATGTCGAAACTATGAAAAATGCAATCTTTATTTTATTTATTTTTTGTGCCTCTGCTAGTCATGCACAAAATATATACATGTATAAGACCGACAGCTTTCTTAACCAGATTTTGACAAATAAGCAAACTAATTTCAAATCGGCCGAATTTGTGATAAAGGCTGATCCAAGTTCTGATTTACCATTGACTCATATTGATTTTTGGTTGCAAGGAAGACTGATTGGCAAATTGTCTAACATGAAACTAATGAAAAAAAACGGTGTTCAGCTTGGAACCACAATCCAAAATGTCGGTGACACCGTTGTTTTTGCGATTGCAGATACCGTAAAAGCAGGCAAAACGGATACTTTTTCAGTTTATGCTGATTATGATGTTCCGGATTCAGGTTATAATGGCTCTTTTGTTGCCTTTCGGGTGACTTATAACGATTTCTTGTATGCAATATTACAGTCAGTTTTTTGGAAACAGGGCTCAAAAACGGCAGGGATCGTCGATTTTATAGCCAGCCCACCGGTTCAATGCGTCGGTAATGACATATTGTTGTATTGGTGGACTTATGGGGCGGTCAAGGATAGTATATTAAAACTAGGTTCATTTCTTAATCAGGACAACACAACATATACAAATGGTAATACACTTGGCAAACAGGTTTTTACTTTAATTGTATACGATGCTGAGGGTGATAGCGCTATGGCAACCTCTACGGTTATAGTTCAAAATTGTGGATCAGGCATTTTCCCTATCATATCACCACAATCACTTCATGTTTTCCCCAACCCTTGTAACGACTGGCTTACCATTTCTGATTTGGTTCCTGGCACCAGGATTTCAATTTTTGATGTTCTTGGCAATAAAATATCGACGGATATATCCATCGAATCCAAATTGGTTTTCAATACTTCTACTTGGAAATCTGGCATTTATTTTTTACATGCAGATAATATGGTGAGTAGGTTTGTGAAGGATTGATAGATATGGAAGTATAAATGCATATCTATGTGCGATAAAACTTCTAATTTAGCCCTTGTAGGTGTTCTCCAACATGCTGACAAACAAACACAAATCATGCCCTTGTTGGGTGTTTTCACCAGCAAGCCTTCAGACTGGGATTGCATACTTTCTTGGAACATACCCCACTTAAACATGCAAAGCAAATGATTTCAGATTCTGCGTTAACCGTCCACTGTAGTTTGTTGGTGAAAACACCAAACAAAAGCAAGGCGGTGGGGATTGGTCAATGATAGTTTGTTACCCCGGTTGGCGCCAATCTTATCTTAGCGAAATTCGTGACTTTTTAGCCGTTGTTGATATTCTCCAACACGCTGACAAACAAATACAAAACATGCCCTTATTGGGTGTTTTCACCAACAAGCCCCCACACTCGGATTGCATACTTTCTTGGAGCATACCCCACTTAAACATGCAAAGCAAATGATTTCAGATTCTGCGTTAACCGTCC
>Ga0206900_1151_pt1 | contig 17453 bp, 12 predicted proteins | sample Alteio_BWOrgHeat_46_FD_153235 | JGI IMG/M metagenome (GOLD analysis project Ga0206900, IMG submission 153235) | Enriched cells from forest soil in Barre Woods Harvard Forest LTER site, Petersham, Massachusetts, United States -... | ecosystem: Environmental > Terrestrial > Soil > Temperate forest >... | reverse complement strand
ATAGAGCCACAAAACGCTGTTTCTTTTAGTTGGGTGGTGAACGGGGGTAACATTGTTTTCGGGCAAGGCACTGGGGCAATCGTCGTTGAGTGGTTCGGATTGGGCACCCAAAGCGTGGAATGTGATCTGGCAGATCCGGAAGGCGTGCCTGATTCAGTAGTAATATCTGTAGATGTGAGTACTGCTGGCGGCCATTGAAACCTTAAGAAAGAATAAAATCTTCTCTCTGAGTTGCGGAGCAGCTCGTGTATATTTCTTCTCCAATAGCTGGGTGTCCACACCCGGCCATTGGGGTATAGGAGGGTTTTGTACTTCATATAAAGATTAAATATCGAAAGCGCTGTACTACAATCGCAATGACGGCGAGTAAGTTACGTCATTGCGAACAAAGTCCCGATTGATAAATCGGGACGCAGTGAAGCAATCCGCTGGGCCAATGTACTGCGGACGGGTTACAGAGGTTTCTGTATAGAGCCGAAGTGACAAAACAGCTCGGCCTATTATTGAAGCGATAAATAAAGGTCTTCCCATACTGGGTTCATCGTATTTATCAAATCTATCTTTGTCTGCCTAGAACCTGCTTTTATTTGCTTTTCTCGAGCAATGGCTTCGCGAATATCTCCATACGTTTCGAAATAGACCAATTTGTCAACATTATATTTGAATGTGAATCCTTTATAAAATTTATTTTTATGCTGTTCTATTCTTGCTTTCAGGTCTGACGTCACACCGGTATAAAACACTTTGTTGTACTTGTTGGTCAGTATGTAAATATATGATTGGTTCATACTCGAATTGGTCGGACGAATATAAATTATTAGGATGAGCTGTCAATGCCTAAGAAGATCTGTTATCCATTCCCAGTACATTTATTCAGCGGATTGCTTCACTGCGTCCCGATTTTCAATCGGACTCCGTTCGCAATGACGGGTTCCGGTTGCCGTCATTGCGAGGCACGAAGCAATCTGCTGCTACGAAGGGCTGAAGTGACAATACAGAGCACCCTGTCATCCATTCTCGGTACATTTACTCAGCGGATTGCTTCACGCCGATTTTTCGTCCCTCAAAATCTCTGTTCGCAATGACTGCTGGTGGCATTCATCAATCCTCACCCCATTACGCCTTTCAAAAACGGCAAACCCTTTGATATAAATTCAACAGTATCTTGCGCGAAATGGTGCAATGCCTTATAGGTGAATGATCCCTCGCTTGTGGATGCGGGTATCAGGTGTGCTTTATCGCAAAGCCAAAATATCAAACTGATGATAAAACACATTTTCACCAGGCTGAAGAGCATTCCCAGCACCCGGTTGAACAAGCCAAGCTGTACAATCTTCACCACTTTTTCTAGAAGCATGCCCACCCAAAGCACCAGGATATATACCAATACAAAAACAAGCAGGTAGCTGACAAAAGGAAGCCATTTGGTATCACCTATATAGGGCCTGAGGGTACCGATCACCCAATGGGTAAGCTTTAGGCAGGCAAGTATGGCGAGTATAAATGCCACGAGCGTGGCTATTTCTATCACCAGCCCTTTGCGGAATCCAGCAATGATGGCGAATGCCAAGGGCAGCAGGCAGATCAGGTCTATCGTGTTCATCTACCAATACTATCCTAGCAATTCTTTGGCAAGGGTAGAAATGAGTTTCCCATCTGCTTTGCCTGAGAGTTCTTTCATGGCCAGGGGCATGAGTTTGCCGATATTCTGCGCACCTGACAAGCCATTGTCCGCCACTATTTTTGCAATGATAGCCCGTACATCTTCTTCGCTCATTTGTTTGGGAAGGAATGCCTCTATGATGGTCAGCTCCTGTTCCTCTGCTTTGGCCAGGTCAGGACGGTCTTGTTTGATATAGATTTCCAGGGATTCTTTGCGTTGTTTTACCAGTTTCTGCAGCAGTTTTATTTCAGTATCTGCATCCACTTCTCCGCCGCCTTTGTCGGTTTTGGCCAGGAGCAAAGCCGCTTTTACCGCGCGTAGTGCACGCAATGAGGCTTCATCTTTGGCTTTCATGGCATTTTTTATGCCTTCGTTTACAGTTTCTGTAAGGTTCATGGTCTTCGCTTTTTAGGGCTGCAAGATACGGGGAAAATTTGTGGAACGTAATGGTGGGAGAGGGGATGAACATCGATGCCGTTTTTCCCATTTTCATATTATCACAGGGCTGTACCGAGTGCTGGTATATTGCGCCACTATGGCGCTAGGATATGACGTAAAATGGAATGAGGATTACAATTCACCCTTTACACCTTGCCCTGCACGTACATTTGGTCCATGGTAGGGGTGGGGCTGCCACCGCGTTTTTCTAGGGTAATGGCAAAGGCTACTGCATCAGGTATTTTTTTCATCGGTTGCAGGCCGTGTACCTTTTGTTCTTTGTAGGGGGTGAGCATACCGGCATCTACGGGTTTGCCTTCCGTGCTGATGGCCCAAAGCTGGTATTGCATGCCTTCAGGTGCGGCGGGTAGGCGATGCACATCTATATATACATCTTTGGTGCCCGTCCACATTACCATTACTTCGCTGGCGGGGGATATAGGCATCCCCTTCATGATCACCATTTTGTTTTGGGGATCGGTAAATATCTTCAGCTTGTTTTCTGTTTCGTCATACTTGGTCTTCAATACATTGTCATTGCTTACCAAGGTGTTTTTTTCATTTTGCAATGCCGTGAGCTCGGTTTGGGTATCGCTGTACTTATTGAACAGATATACGTTTACCCCTATGCTGGCAATAAGCAACAATATGGAAGCGGCAATCATGAACAGGTAACGGCCATTGCCTGATGTACGGGTATGGTTTGTTTCTTTGGGCAAAGGCTCGCTTTCGAAGAGTTTTTCTTTTTTCACCTCGGCCAAAGGAACCGTGCGAACCTCTGGTTTTGGTTCTTCAGCCGGCGTATCATGTATCCTGGCTATGATCTTATCATACAGTTCCTCGCTTTTTTGCGGGGCATACAGTTCCGCATACCTTTTCAGGTTCTCTGTTATGGCATCCAGTTCGGCGCGTACCCTGGGGTTCTTTGCTACCATCTCCTCTACCTCCTTCATCTCTTCGGGGGGCAGGGCATGGGCCGCATAAAGCTCCAAAACTCCTGATGATATGTATTGATCAACGCTCATTGTTTCTACCTAAAATACTTTCTTAACTCACCGATTGCCGACCTTACGCGGGTCTTTACCGTCCCTAACGGCATCTTTAATTTTTCTGCTGCTTCCGCCTGGGTATATCCGAAAAAATATATCAGGTCTATCAGCTCTTTTTGTTCCGGCCTCAATTTATCCACCAGGTCTTTCACATCTATCAGGTCGGGATCGAACCCTGCCTGATATTCCCGGTTTACGCTATGTACGGATTTTTCTATCGTTTGGGTTTGCTGGGTCAATTTAAATTCATTGCTGCGTACCTTATCTATGGCCAGGTTGCGCGCAATGTTCAGCATCCACGTGTACAAACGGCCTTTGGTTTTGTCATACGAAGCGAAATTGTTCCAGATCTTCACAAAGGTTTCCTGCAACAATTCTTCGGTAAGTTCTTGGCTCTGCACCACCCTGAATATCATACCCATCAAGGCAGAACTGTAATTGTCATACAGATACCTTACCCCACGCTCGTCCTTGGCCCGGAGGAGCGTCACAATTTCATCTTCAGAAATAAGTATGTCCGGGTTTTCTGGCACCTCTATAATCTTTGTTGGCGGTTTTGCAGGGCAAATTAAGTCATTGGCGGCGGATTAACAAAATTGTTTTTGCACCCTACCGTTCCTTGGGATATGCAGGCTCGTATTCAGCCATGATGGCCATTAATCCAAACTTGGAATTATGGCATGGAATATGTTGGCTTATTGGTCTGAAATGAGCAGATTGGATAACAAATGCCATATATCTTATGTTATCCCTGCACCTCGTTGTACCGTTGATCCTGTAAAGAATGTGCCGATAACCCTAAACTCTGCCCAGTAACAATAATTTGCCGTATTTTTGGTTCTTTATTGTGGATGAAACCCATGAGAATGCCGCCTAAGTCACACGCGATGTACAAAGTACCAAACATAGTCTTGTTCGTGTGCCTTTTCTTTTTGGGATGGGGACAGGTAGGGGCGCAGGGCATCAAAACCGATTTTGGGAAGAGCGTGTTGCAGTACAAGGATTTCGATTGGTATTTTTACCATACCGAGAACTTCGACATTTATTTTTATTCGGGTGGCAAAGAGCTGGCTCAATATACCATAACCCAGGGCAACAAATACCTGAAGGACATAGAAACCCGGCTCGACTATCCGCTTGGGGAAAGGATCACCTTTATTATCTATGATTCGTACAACGATTTCAGGCAGAGCAATTTCAATGCGCCTGACCAGGAAGAAACCAACCCTGCCGGGAAAAGAAAGACCCTGAAAACCAATGCGTTCATTTATTTCAATGGCACGCATACCGATTTTAGTGCCCAGATACGGGAAGGGATTGCAAGGATCATCATGAATGAAATACTCTATGGCGGCAACCTACAAGAGCGGGTGCAGAGCAATGTACTCCTCAATGCGCCGCAATGGTATGTTGAAGGCTTGGTGGAGTTCATTGGCGAAGACTGGAATGCCAACTACGAAAACAGGCTCAGGGCAGGTATCGAGTCAGAGCGGTTCAAAAAATTCAAAAAACTTACCGATGACGAACAGCAGCTCATTGGCCATAGCCTTTGGAAATACGTGAGCGATGAATATGGTGAATCGGCAGTAGCGAATATCATATACATCATGCGCTCCAACAAGAGTGTGGAAACTGGTTATCTTTTTGTACTGGGGAAAACATTCAATGAGATATACGACGAATGGTACAACTATGAGTATAAACGGCTGGCAAAAAAAAGAGGCTCCCCACCTGAAGGACAAGAAGTTGAAAAATTGAAAGCTGTTTTCAAAAAAGGTATTGTGACCCAGTGGGACATATCTGCCAAGGGAGATTATGCTGGCGTGGTGACCAATGACATAGGAAAAATAAGGGTATGGGTGGTGGACCTGAAAACGGGCAAAAAAACCATGATATACCGGGAAGGATACCGGAGGAGGGGGTTGTTTGACTATACCTACCCGCTCATAGGCTGGAACCCCAGGCAGAACGTGCTGACCGTGATCTATGAAAAACGCTCCGCACCGTATTACATGCACTATAATGTGGATGAAAAAGACAAACGCAAACGAAAATCAGACCCGCAGATAATCAACCATATTGATCGGGTACTCAGTTTTGAATATGCTGACAATGGACGGACTTCGGTGATGAGTGCGGTACACAAAGGGCAATCGGATATTTTTACGTTTGATTTTCGTTCGCAGGCCGTAAAACCGCTGACAGATGATATCTATGATGATATCGACCCGCACTTTGTGCATGGGGGCAAGGGCATTGTATTCAATTCCAATCGGCCGACAGCCACATTGGATAGGATAGGGGTGAACCGGTTGTACAACTTCAACAACAATTATGATATTTTCTATATGCCCAGCTTCGCATCTGGCAGGCATAAGCTGTTGCGGCTGAGCCAAAGCCAGGCCAATGAAACCATGGGCATGGATTATGATTCCATGTACTTCAGTTATTTGACGGATGAAAATGGCATCAACAATCGGAATGCCGTGCGCATTGACAGTTCGTTTGACTATATCATGGTCACGGCATCCTATAGCGACAGTGCCCACCTGAACGATACCCTGTACTTTTTTGAGAACAACAAGGCAGCCATCAAACTCGGCAAGATACCTTCTGACACCAACCTGGTAAAGATAGACACCGACTTTGTGTACAAGGATACCCTATTCACCTATCCACTTACTGACAGGAGCTCTAATATCGAAAGCTATAAGATCAAGCATAAGACCAATACCATTTATGAGTTTTACAAAATAAAGGACCGGTACGTATTGTATAGCCTGCCCGCGCCGAAGAGCATACCCATGGCCCAGGTGCTGCGGACCAATGGGCTGCCGTATATAGAAAAGCACATTCCAGATCCAGTTGATACCAAGGAAATAGATCCAAGTGTCACGCACCGCCCCCACAGCAGCCTCAAAAACACGACGGACAGTGCTGGCCAAAAGGAACCGGGAGCAGGGAACCTGGCCAAAAAAGACACCATTCATATCAAGAAAAAGCCTGCCTATTTCCAAGCTGAATTTCCTTTGCCACCCAACCATGATTCCGTGGTGGTACTGCCAAACGATGGGGTAAAAAAGACGGCCATTTCTGAGTTGTTTGGTAAAAAGCCTTCCCTTACTGTCAAATTTCCCATCCCGGGCCCTTATTTCCTTTCCTTCAACTTCGATGCCTACACTTTTCAGTTCGATAACGGGATCCAAGTCACGCCATACCTGCCCTACGTGCCGGGCGACAATACTTTTATGACCCCCACCATCAATGCCATGTTCAATCTCGGGGTGGTGGATATGTTCCATGACTACAGGATTGTCGGGGGTGTTGCCGTACTCGCCAGCCTAAAGGGGGCGCAATATTTTCTGAGCTATGAAAACCTGAAAAAGCGCCTGGACAAGAAAATAACCTTTTTCCGTACCGGTGAAACGCTCGACTATGATGGGATAAGCTCCTATCGTCAGACGTCTTACGAGCTTATGGGGCAACTCAAGTACCCGTTCAATGAAACATCCTCTCTCAGGGGCCAGCTATTTGGCCGGCTCGATCAAACCACATTCCTGACAGGGGAGGAGTCCACCCTAGAAATGCCGGACGTGAACAAGTTATGGAGCGGTGGCAGGTTGGAATATGTGTTTGACAATACCATCAATTTTGGGCAAAACCTGTACTACGGCACCCGCGCCAAGGTATATACTGAGTTCTATGACCAAGTGAATGCGAAAAACACATATTTTCAGGTATATGGCTTCGATTTCAGGACCTATACCAAGGTGAGTCGCCAGATCATTTGGGCAAACCGTGTGGCAGGAGGCGTATCAACGGGTACTGCAAAACTGATCTATTTCCTGGGTGGGGTGGATGATTGGTTGTTCCCGGTATATAACGACAAAAACCAAGTGGATCCGAGCCAAAACTATTCCTATAAGACCCTGGCAACCCCTCTGCGTGGGTTCGACCAAAACGTGCGCAACGGATCTTCTTATGTGGTATGGAACAGTGAATTGCGCATACCCGTTGTAAAATATATCGTGAACCACCCCATTCGTAGTTCGCTCTTGGAAAACTTTCAGGTCGTAGGCTTTTTTGATGCTGGCAGCGCCTGGAATGGTTTGAATCCTTTTTCTTTGGCAAATGCCTATAACAAGACCATTTACCAGACTTTCAATGGCCCGAATGGCGATCAAGAAGTATTCCGTGTTACGGTCACCAGCCTGCGAGATCCTTTTGTATTTGGCTATGGATTTGGTTTCAGGACCATTTTGCTGGGCTACTACCTAAAACTTGATTTTGCCTGGGGCGTAGATGATGGGGTCACTGGCCCACAGAAGACATACCTGTCGTTGGGGTATGATTTTTAGGGGTTGGTTAGCTTCATATTACTTTCTGCTTCGTCGAACTTTCACTTGGTGTTGGGCAGACATGAAGAAATGTGCAGAAAAGTTTCTTCCGTGCAGTTCGACGAAGCTAAAATTTGGTGAGCAAGTTGCAGCCATTAGCTTCGTCGAACTGCCTTTTAGCGAGTGCGGTCCGCAATTGTTAGCTGTGCGCTTCGTAGGTAAGCGAAAGTTCGACGAAGCACGCTCTTGGTACATCCTGCTTGGCACATCCTGCTTCGTCGAACTTTCACTTAGTGTTGGGCAGACATAAAGAAGTGTGCAGAAAAGTTTGTTCCGTGCAGTTCGACGAAGCTAAAATTTGGTGAGCAAGTTGCGGCAATTAGCTTCGTCGAACTGCCTTTTAGTCAGCGCGGCTCGTAGTTGTTAGTTGTGCGCTTCGTAGGTAAGCGAAAGTTCGACGAAGCGCGCTCTTGGCACATCCTGCTTGGCACATCCTGCTTCGTCGAACTTTCACTTAGTGTTGGGCAGACATAAAGAAGTGTGCAGAAAAGTTTGTTCCGTGCAGTTCGACGAAGCTAAAATGGGAGGCAAGTTGCGGCAATTAGCTTCGTCGAACTGCCTTTTAGCGAGTGCGGTCCGCAATTGTTAGTTGTGTGCTTCGTAGGTAAGCGAAAGTTCGACGAAGCAGAAAGCTGAAAAGAGCGTGCTTCGTCGAACCTTCGCTTGGTGCCTAGCAGCCATGTGAAAAGGATGCAGAAAAGTTTCTTCCGCGCAGTTCGACGAAGCTAAAATGGGAGGCAAGTTGCGGCCATTAGCTTCGTCGAACTGCCTTTTAGTGAGTGCGGTGAGTCGTTGTTAGTTGTGCGCTTCGTAGCTAAACGAAAGTTCGACGAAGCAGGGGCCTATCCTCACTCATCCTCGATAAATATATTCTTCTGCTTGATATCAATTTCGGCTCTCAATCCCTGATGATATAGGGTATATTCCCTTTCACCGCCAAACCAACCAAGGACTTCCTCTTTCTTCAACTTGGTTATTTTCGGGTCTAGAATCCTTTTATAGGAACTCCATCGATAGTCCCTGAAATCATCAACAAAACCATGCATTTGGGGGGTTGGCATGTATATAGTATATCAAATTTTGGAAATACGCATCGTCATCAACCAGGGCTCTTTTAAAAGGGTTTTGAAACAATGACCCTATTCTGCTTTCTTGGGAGTTAAAGGCCATTGCGTATGATTGGAACAACTTTTTGAATTGGTTGGAAACAAATGCATGAACATCGATTGGGTTTTGGACTGCATCTGTATTAAGCCAGGTTTTTTTATTGTGGCTTGCGGAACCATGGCTCCTATAAGCAGATGTCAATTCATTCATTGTTTTTATACGTACCATTAAATGAAAATGGTTGTTCATGAGGCACCAAGCATATATTTCTAAAACAGGAGATAGGTATATCTCCATTTTCTTCAGGAAGAATATATAGTTAGCATCTGTTTTGAACATCGGTTTCCGATCCACTGACCGATTGTATATGTGATAAACTCTCCCGGCTTCAAACCGAGTATAATAGTGACTAACCTTTGCCAATTTTTAATATAGGGTTGAATTGATTACCAATATTATGATATTATTTTGATAAACCCTAGCCTGTAAAGTTTTAGCTTCGTCTGACATCCTGCTTTGTCGAACTTTCGCTTGGTGCCTAGCAGCCATGTGAAAAGGATGCAGAAAAGTTTCTTCTGTGCAGTTCGACGAAGCTAAAATGGGAGGCAATTCGCGGCTATTAGCTTCGTCGAACTGCCTTTTAGTCAGCGCGGCTCGCAATTGTTGGTTGTGTGCTTTGTAGCTAAGCGAAAGTTCGACGAAGCAGAAAGCTGAAAAGAGCGTGCTTCGTCGAACTTTCGCTTGGTGCCTAGCAGCCATGTGAAAAGGATGCAGAAAAGTTTCTTCTGTGCAGTTCGACGAAGCTAAAATAGGAGGCAAGTTGCGGCCATTAGCTTCGTCGAACTGCCTTTTAGCGAGTGCGGTTCGCAATTGTTAGTTGTGTGCTTCGGAGGTAAGCGAAAGTTCGACGAAGCACGCTCTTGGTACATCCTGCTTGGCACATCCTGCTTCGTCGAACTTTCACTTAGTGTTGGGCAGACATGAAGAAATGTGCAGAAAAGTTTCTTCCGTGCAGTTCGACGAAGCTAAAATTTGGTGAGCAATTCGCGGCCATTAGCTTCGTCGAACTGCATTTTAGTGAGTGCGGTTCGCAATTGTTAGTTGTGTGCTTCGTCGGTAAGCGAAAGTTCGACGAAGCAGAAAGCTGAAAAGAGCGTGCTTCGTCGAACTTTCGCTTGGTGCCTAGCAGCCATGTGAAAAGGATGCAGAAAAGTTCCTTCCGTGCAGTTCGACGAAGCTAAAATGGGAGGCAAGTTGCGGCAATTAGCTTCGTCGAACTGCCTTTCAGTTAGTGTGGTTCGTAGTTGTTGGTTGTGTGCTTTGTAGGTAAGCGAAAGTTCGACGAAGCACGCTCTTGGCACATCCTGCTTCGTCGAACTTTCGCTTGGTGCCTAGCAGCCATGTGAAAAGGATGCAGAAAAGTTTCTTCTGTGCAGTTCGACGAAGCTAAAATGGGAGGCAATTCGCGGCTATTAGCTTCGTCGAACTGCCTTTTAGTCAGCGCGGCTCGTAGTTGTTAGTTGTGTGCTTCGTAGGTAAGCGAAAGTTCGACGAAGCGCGCTCTTGGCACATCCTGCTTGGCACATCCTGCTTCGTCGAACTTTCACTTAGTGTTGGGCAGTCATGAAGAAATGTGCAGAAAAATTTCTTCCGTGCAGTTCGACGAAGCTAAAATAGCCGGATCACTCCAGCTTTATCACAAAAGGCGTATCCCAGCCCTCGCCTTCATCGAAGTTGGTGGGGACGGCTACGAAACTTTCGAATATTCCAATGAGGGTATTGCCGGAACGGACAGGCTCCAAAATGAGCTGCGAAGGGTTGCCTGGTTTTTTAATATGCAGGAGTATATCTACGAAGGGGATCCACTTCCCTGAATCAAGCAAAGCCCCAGTGCTTTTGAAACCACTATCAATCACGGCGATATCCAACAAGTTCAGTTCAGGTTTTTCCGGATTGAAACCCTCATAGATCACTTTTGCCAAGTTAAAAAATGGATGGATGGCTGGATCGAAATGGTCCCCCCATATATAATCTTTACCGCGTACAGGGTTTGTGTTGTATGTGATTTCCTGGGGGTTGTAGTTCAAGTAAAAATCGCCACTGTTCAGTATGTGTTTTCCCGGGCTGGAGCATCTTAATTCGATCCGCAGCCTCACATTATTGCCAGACTGTTCCGTTACGCTATACCTAATATCCAGTACTGGGTTGGCAGCAATACATTGGGTGCCAAAACCTATCAAAAAAACATATATAATGAGACTTTTAAGCATATTCCCCCTCTTTTGTATACGTCTTTGCCTCATGGGTTAACCCTTTTTTATCAGTAGTTAAATGAAGATGAAACGTCAATGCAAATTTCAACCTTTTTCAGTGAATTGCACCAATTTTGTAAGGATTGCCCCTGTTTTGTGCGGTTTTTCAAAGTGAACCCCTTCGCAGAGAGTGTTTCGACACCACTAGGCTGCTTTTAGCATCGTCGCGGGATAATTACTGATGAATCAAGCTGTAAGAGTTACGCTGTTTCGATTAGTTTTTAATCATTTTTGAAGAAACGCTTTTACCATTGAATATCAAAGTGGCAATGTACATGCCTGGCTGCCAAGCTGGGCTGGTATGTATGCGATAGGTGTTTTCTCCCCGCTGGGCATCGAGTGCTTCGTCAACTACGGTTTTTCCGTTCAGGTTTGTGATCACCAATCTTGGGCTACCTGTTTCAGGCATTTTATATACCAAGTTTGTTGACTCGCTGAAGCTGGTAGGGTTTATGGCTACAATAGCAAACTCCCCCGGCTTGACATAACTGATCGAAGCCGTGCTCAGGGTATCTAACTTGCCTGCATTGTCGGTTTCCATTAAGCGGTAGAACGACTGCCCTTCCAAAGGGCTTTCATCAATTGTTGCGTAATCATCGCTGCTAGTACCGAGTAATTCCTGCAATTGGGAAAAATGTATGCCATCGGCACTGCGCTCAATGCTAAACTTGGAATTGCTTGCATCGTCGGTGGTTTTCCAACTGAGATGTGCGGCATTGCCTATAACTTCGGCGGCAAGCACCACGGGTGTTTTTACCACTGTTGGTTTTACATAAGGGGTAATGTTGATAGGGTCCATCCATCCTGTACCAATATCATAATTGATGACATGATCCGTAAAAGCATCGAACATGTTCAAATTCGAATTGCCGTTCAGTTCCAGAGTCCATACTACATTGGGTGGCTTGTTGTAGCCCCCAACATTGAATACAAGGGTTGCAAGGTCTAACCAACCTGTATTGTTGAAAACGACACCTGTATTGGTGTTGTTGGCAATGAGTGAAATCACCATCTCGTTCAAGTCAGGTCGGTCAAAACCTGTACCATTCCCATAATCAATGATTTTGGAACCATAATATTGCGTATTACTTGTGGTGGGGTCAAATGCCGCTGCCCATTTGAAGGAACTGAAATTCATGCCCTTAGGATCGTATGCAAAATAAAAGTCGCCACTGTTCATTCGGTGCCCGGTATTGGCGCTTTGTATCTGGAGTTTCAGTTGCAGTATCACCCCGTCATTGCTTATTGTTACCCAGCGTACGGCCAAAACAGGATTTTTCTCTGTTCCGGCGAAGCCATGCCGCACATTCCCAATGTTAAAAACAAAGAACAGAATCACCACCAACAGCAAAATAGAAGATGCCCCCGCGATCACCAACCTGCGCTTCATGGTTTGCCTTTGCTTCACCATGTTCCTTTTCTCTAGTTTCATCTGCATTCTCATTTTATCTTCCGTCAACAAAGCTACATACGAGCTTCCATTTTTTTAGATTAATATGTTCAATGGCTGCGTATTCGTGACGAAGGAAGGTTCTTGGAGGACAAGCAAGGGGTTCAACAGCATATATGGAGACAAAACATGGCCTATTTGCTTGTATTGACCTATATATACGGTTTTCACGCCAAAAAGTTTGGTGCATTTCTTATCCCTGAAAATTTGTCAAAAATAAATCCTTTACCTTCCCGCTTACTCCCCAGCTCGCGGCTAATACAAAGTTACAAAAACCGGGCCTAAATGGTTCAGTATTAGCCATTTTTTTTGTCTGTGGCTTTTAGGTTTGTTGTCTCGCGCCTCTTCTGAAAATACAGGGAAGCAGTAAATACAGTAATAGGCAGCGTTTGAAACCACTTGGCTATGGGTGCAGACGGTTTGTCGCTTATCCGATATCCCTGTATCCTCTTGTTTTTATGCTCTTTAACTTTCATTGGGCTCCATTTTTTGTCCATCTTGCTTTAGTAGGCAACGATGGCTTGGTTCATAAAATCTCAAAAAAAAATGGGCAAAAGCTTTCCAGCCTTTGTCCATTTCATAAATTTTGCTACGTCTGCCACACCCTGCAGTATGCAGAAGAAAGCAGGTCAGTCCCAAATCATGGTCTGGTCTTACTCAAGACCCATGGCCCATGCCTCAAGACCCAACTCTATTGTTTCACCATCTTTGATGAAGCCAATCGTCCTTCATAGTACAAGTTCACCAGATACAGGCCTTGTTTCCAGCCTGATGCATTTTCAAAACGGTACGTATTGCCGCCCGCTCGTCCCGATATCATTTTGTCTTCCAATAACCTGCCGTTCAAATCCGTCACCGTCATTTTCACCTCGGCATCCGAAGGTAGGGTATAGTTGAGCGTAGTATTGTCGCTGAAACTGGTTGGGCTGATGGAGCTGATAGCAAATGTTTCTACATCCGTATTGTTCACGGCAATGATCTTGTATTGGGCACTGCTGCCATTATAGTCCGTTTGGCTCAGGCGATAGTAGGAAGTGCCTGGCAACGGGTTTTCATCATAAGCGGTATAATAGATGGTTTCTGAGCTATTGCCATTCCCTTGCTTGGTGAGCAAAGTTTCGAAATGCTCCCCGTCCCTACTTCTTTCTACCGTGAAGAAATTGTTGTTGATCTCAGATCCTGTTGCCCAGTTCAGCACGGTCTCCTGGTGTTGAATATAAGCACTGAACCCAATGAAGGTAACAGGTAGTGGTGAGAAGCTATTGTTGCTGTAAGTACCCGGCAAAAAATTGGATGTGGTCCCACCAGCTTCAAACATGGTGACATCTGACCCACCTGGACCTGAAAAATCTGGGTCAAAATCCAAGTGCATGGTGGCAGTAGGGTCTGCAACTGTAAAGCTCACATCGGCTAAGAGAACCCATGCTCCGTTGGTGGAGGCAATATTTACACCGGCTGTTGGTGCTGAAATATTACTGAGTTTTATATCAAAGGCACCGTAACTGGTAGGGTCCCCACTTCCCGGAGTGGAGTTTACAGGTGCATTTCCTGGACCATAATCTGTATACCCCGAACTTGTAAAATTAGTGGTGCCTGAGAAAGATCCGAGAAAGGTTACTCCGGTAACAGCAGAAATACCTGCATCGGTATAATCAACATAGTCATCCATGGAGTTTAGTTTATGCGCACTCCCGTCAACTACCCTCACCGCCAATCGCATGACCAAAGTAGTTCCATTATTGGACATCCAGTACCATTTCTGGTCCAGTGAATAGGATTTTGCCGAGTTATATGCCAAAACAATCAATAGCAGTGTCAGAAACGGCTTTTTCAGCATCCTTTTGTGTTTGGTTTTTGTAGAATTCTCTTTCATCACTCTCAAAAATTATATATGGTTTGTGCGAAATTACAATAAAAAAATAAAATTTACGACTCTCCTTATATTTTGTCAGTATTAACCCACTAGTTTACCACTTTCCCAATTGGTGAGGGCTCGATATTGTAAAAATTGTTGACATCTACGTTGTTAACTTTGGTATCCAAGTTGAAGTCGCCCAAGTAATAACCGTTGATCAGGCCGCTTTGAGGAAACCATATATTGTTGGCATCTACGTTATTAACTTTATTGTCGTTGTTGCCATCGGAAGCATACATGGCATACACGCCAGTAGCCACTTGCACAACAGCTGATCCCCGGGACTGGGTTGCTGCCGAGGTAAAGTCAAAAGAGGTGGTGGCCCCGGCGGTGAATGTTTGGGCAATGTTGGTAACAACACCTAAATGGTTCCTATGCCTTACCACGATGAAATACGTATGGCCGCTTACCAGACTCGATGTATCAAACTTTAACGCACTGGATCCGTCAACATCGACAATAGTGCCTGTCTTTAGCAAGAATCCTGCCCTCCTAGCCAGCGTGGAAGTGGCCCCAGAAGTGGAATTGCTGCTTCTGAGTTCTACCAATACCCAGTCAACTACATTCGCATTGGGAATGGAAGCAACTGTCTCAGTACCATGATAGCTCCAAGGCGAAGACCAGTATGGCTGATGTAATGGTATTTTCCCTTTGGAGTTTAGTGTTGTCGTCATGGTTCCGCCACTGTAAGGTCCCTGCAAGAATACTTTTGCGCTAAGATTTACAGCACTATTTGTCACCGTCAGCGTCCCTGCACCGCTCGTGGCGCTTGGTGTACAAGTCCCACCCACTACACAACGGTATTCATATCCGGTCATTCCAGAAGTTACCCCTGTCAAAGTGAGAGAATTCGTGGTCACGGTGCTATACACGCCGCCATTGCTCAGGTTGCTGAAGGTGCTGCCACTGTTCCTGCTTTCTTGCCATTGGTAGCTGATGCCTGTACCAGATGCCGTGACGCTAAAGCTGGTATTGGTGCCCGCAGATTTGGATACACTGGATGGCCCTACGCTGATAGACGGGGCGGTATTAAAGATCAGCGTGGCGGCAGAAGAAGTAACGGCCGGGCTGCATGTGCCGGTCACCACGCATTCATATTTATACCCGTTCATCGAATTCGGTGCCGAGGTAAAGCTCAATGTATTGGTGGTGACCCCGGAATATACGCCTGCATTGCTCAAGGTATGATAGGTGCTTCCGCCATCGGTGCTTTCTTGCCATTGGTAGCCAATGCTGTATCCGCTGGCCGTAATGGTCATGGTAGTGCTGGCATTCGGACAGATGGTAGCAGAAGAAGGCTGCAAGGATATGCTTGGTGCGGCATGTATGATCAGCTTGGCGGCAGCAGTGGTATCTGCTGGCAGCAAGGTTCCGCTCACGATACAATGGTATTCATAGCCACTCATGCCCACGGTTGGGGAGGAGAGGAGCAATGTGGTATCAGTGGTGCTTGCATAGATACCGCCGTTGGTCAGGTTGTGCCAGGTCCTTCCCGTATCCGGGCTTTCTTGCCATTGGTAGGTGCGTCCACTGCCAGTGGCTGTCACGCTGAAACTAGCATTGTGGCCTGAGCAAATGGTGTCGTTTTTAGGACTGCTGGTCAATGTAATAGGCGTGAGTAGCGCGTCACTATCCAATACGCCATAAGGAGAGAAGGAAGTGACATTGGTGCGCACTTGCCAGTAGGTATTGCTGGTAAAGGTCGCTGAGCTATATTTTCCCGTGTCCCATTTGGTGCCGTTATAGTGGGCCACGCAAGCCTTGGTCCTGGTAAACCCGCTGTTTTCATCGGTGGCCAGCCAGCCCGCTTTTACCGTGGCATTGGATCCACCGGAGGTGCTTTCGTTAATGAACCAGGTTTTGTTCACCGTATGGCTTGTCAATGCTGCACCGTTCGTTCCGTTTTTCATGATCCTGTTGGCCACCCGGATGCTAAAGGTATCTGATGTGGACCCACTTGAAAGCAATATTTGCAATGGTGCATATTTGCTGCTGGTACCTATTGGGTATTGCACATAGCTGCTGTCATTCCTCACATACTGTTTCAGGGTGCCGCCGCTGGTCAGGCTGTTTTTGGTCACGATATATTTCGTGGAATCAAACCCGGTTACCGTAGCTCCCGAAGCCAGGGTCAGGTTGTCGTTGCCCAGGTTGAGCAAACCGGATGAGAAAATGACCCCACCGCTCAGGTTCAGGCTATTTCCCAGGCTTACCCCGCTATCAGAGGTATTGTTTACTGATATGATGTTCAAGCTGGTGATGGAGGATGGCGTTGTAAAACTATGCGTACCACCCAAGGCCAGACTGGATGCCGACGTGGTGACCAGATTGCTCACGTTGCCCACAACTGTCGAATCAATGGTAAGCGTGTTGGAACCCACGGTTAATGTTCCGGACGTGAGGGTCAATGTTCCAGTTACGGTTACATCACCTGTCATGCTTATGCCAGATGCCCTGTTTATGGTAAGGCTGTTGGTGGTAACGGATGGCAAGGATGTGGTAGCCCCGGTTCCGTTTACCAATATATTAGAAGTAGTTCCACCCGCCAAGCTGCCACCGCCTGTTATCGGGCCATTGATAATCAAGGTATCCCCATTGAGTAGAATGGATCCATTCAGGTTCAGGCTGCCGTTCACTTGTAGGTTCTGTACCAAGGTCACACTGGCACCGCTTTCTACGGTCACGTCATTGGTCGTGATCGTGGAATCAGTTTGAGGCATGGTTGACGCATCAGAAGTGATGGTTACATTGCTGGCGGATGCAGGTACCCCACCGCACCAGTTGGCAGCATCGGTCCATTTGGTGCTGTTGCCTCCAATCCAGGTTCCGGTGGTATGTACTTTCAGGATCACTGAATCGGACGTTACCGGTGGTGTACAGCCTCCTGTAATCACGCAACGATAGGCATATCTGTTCATGCTGGTCACTGCAGCCACGGTCAGGGCATTGGTGGTCACATTGCTATACGTGCTGTTGTTGGTAAGGTTGTTCCATCCGCTGCCTTGGTTTTCCTGCCATTGATAGGTGAGGCTGGTGCCTGTGGCCGTCAAGCTGAAATACCCATTGGTGGCATTACAGGTTACAGATTTGCTTGGTTGCACTGTTATATGTGGGGAAGTGCT
>Ga0206900_1150_pt1 | contig 17508 bp, 14 predicted proteins | sample Alteio_BWOrgHeat_46_FD_153235 | JGI IMG/M metagenome (GOLD analysis project Ga0206900, IMG submission 153235) | Enriched cells from forest soil in Barre Woods Harvard Forest LTER site, Petersham, Massachusetts, United States -... | ecosystem: Environmental > Terrestrial > Soil > Temperate forest >... | reverse complement strand
CATCGCCTCCCGGTGAGCTCGCAGTCAGGGCTTCATGCCAACATCCGAGCGCAGCCGGTGAAAACGGATCACGGCAGCCCCCTTTGGCACCGACCCTGTCAACTCACAACCGCCCATTGTCCGGTCGTGGTCGTTCTCGCGGAGGTCGTGACGTACCCTGAGCCATTCGACAGTTGATAAGACACGAGGTCACCAACGCGCGTCTGTCCACGGGCCGTAACGTTCGCCGTAATGATCTCCGGCGTACTAGAAGACCCTGCGTCCTGGAGCAAGCCTCCGCCAATAAACCATTCCCTGATCTCGGTTCCGTAGCCATTCAGGAAGACAACGGTCGGAGTGAATGTTCTCACTCCATCGCTGACAGAAGCCGATATGACGCCCGCTAGGCTGCGGGACGCAACGCTGCCAACCCAGCCACCGGCAAAGTTGGGATCCTCGGGGAACGGGTTCGCCACCTGGACGGTTGCTGTCATGTGAGTTGGGGGTGGACCGAACGCGGGGTTCCAATGCGAGGTGTCGAATTGAATCCCCGTGTATTGGTAGGTGACCATCGCCGAAGCAGCTGACGAGATGGCGCTTCCAGCACTTTGTTGCATGGCGCAAGTATACAACCAAAATCCGAGGGGGCTATTTCGCCGGCATCCCGGCGAAACACGATGGTCCCCAATCGTATTGAAAAACATACCAGTGGAAGCCATAGACGCCCAGCCCTACAATTCGTAATCAGCAGGTAACCCGTTACACCTCGGCCGATGGGTATCGTTGAATAACCTCGCGCCCTGCTCTTCTCCTTGCCGAAACTGTGTCCGAACCTGATCCCTTGGGCGCATATCGACCCTTTCCAAGTCTCCATCAATTCTTAACATCTATAACATTTTCAATAATTTGTGGAATCTGCTTTTCGCTTGAAGCTAACTCCGACTGTTCCAACGCGAACCGCTCTGACACGATTCTGCACGGTTCGAACATCGGACTCCGAGGCAATGGACAGGCAGGCAGCTCACTATCTCTTGAATCTCCGAAGAGCCCGGAACCCGTTCAGGAATGGCTCGATAAACTGTTCGCTCATCAAAGCCGACGCGGATGTGCGACCCGCGGAATAATTTGTCGTTTTCGGCTCGCAGGGTTATCGTGTGACCCCAATTGATTAGAGTGTTGACGGGCAGATCCCCATCACATCCGGTTGCCCGGAGTGTGCCGCCAGCGCTCATTTGGCCGCTTACCCCGATGCTTACTGCGACGCCCGGCCCCGAAGTACTGACGGAAGGTGTAACGCCCACGGTCTCGCCCACCAGACTGGCATGCAACCGGAATCGGATGGTCCGGAAGTTCCTGCCAGAATGCTTCAGAAAGAGTGAGAACATTCAGTCGACTCGGTTTCCCGGAATCATGCCGGAACCACAGCTGCAGCTGATCGAAGAAGTGCATCCGACCGCAGTTCCACACCTGAGAGCCTGACGTTCCTCCGGCGTACCGAAACAATCTGCTTCCAAAGACGCGTCTGAAGCCATCCGCGAGGCGGCGGTAATGGATTCTGCGTTCGATGCGTGGTACCGCCATCCGGGCAATGATGCTGTGTCAATAATCTACGCTTTGGCTCCTGAAGCTTGTCAGGTTATCGCGCCACGATAACAATTTTACTTTCAGATAAAAACAGCACCTTTTGGGAAAACGTCGGGATTGAAACTTATGTCTCCGGCGTTTTTTTAAATCTTTATCCAATCCCGTCGATCAGAAACGTCTTCATAAGCCTCGCGCGAATGGGAGCGCGGGGCTTTCGGTGCGATGCCTGGCAAGCGCGCAGAAAGGATGAACCATGACGACCGCTGAGCCGGCCCCGGCCACCACCTCCACAAGCGTGCAATTCACCATGGGCGCCACGGGTCTGACGAGCCTCACCTGGAACGGACAGGAGTTTCTCTTCCCGGGAGGGAATACTCCCTCTGTGGTCAATGCATTTTCCGTTGATGCGGCGGGGAACACCAAGGGCCTGAAAACTTCGCCTAACAGTACTGTCACGGATGGGCAGGCGGGTACGGTTACGCAGACATTTGACTGGGGATCAATTCTCACTCAGTATCAGGCGCTGGAAGACAAGCTCGCCATCAACGTAACAATTCAAAACGCAGGGCCCGGGACGATCTATCGATACTGGATTTATCCGCTGGCTTTCACCTTCCCCGCAACGCCGGTCATTCTTAACAACACCGCGACCTTCAATGTGGATGGTCCGTCTTCGATTTACTGGGACTACGTCAACGGCGTGGTCGATCTGGTGAACGAGGATGTCGTCCAGCCGCTGGCTATCGGGTTCTGGCAGGCAGAGAGCCCCGCGAATAAAAAGTGGTTCCTCATTGTCTATGTGGATCCCGGTCAGAATCTCAATCCGAACTGGCCCGCGATTATCCGGCCCATCGATCCAGGCACGTCGGATACGCTAACGATGTCGCTGCGGTTTGGTGGCCCCGGGGCCTATGAGGACCAACTCGCCGGCGATATCTACGCTCTGTACCGGAATACTTTCCCGAGAGTATTGATGCAATCAGCGCCGCGGAAACCCATCGCGCGGCTTTCGTTCTGCGGCCGGTTCCGACCGGGATTTCCCACGAACCCGCGAGGTTGGTTCAACAGCTCGGGTGTCGACGTGACCACTGCCCAGGGAGTCGCGAACTTTCACAAAGGGCTGCTGTCCTCGGCGGACAGCTGCATCGCGGAGATGACGCGGGTCGGAGCGTATGGGGGGATTTTGTGGGATCTCGATGGCCAACAGAGCGATCTGTCGTACCTCGGCGTCCCCGAGATGGCCGAGATTATGGCGCCTGAACTGATCGGGATTCTGGACGACTTCATCGGGAAGTTCCAGGCGGCAGGTTTTCCGATCGGCTTTACTCTGCGGCCTCAGGAATTCAACGTCGAGATCGGCGTGATCAACGTATCCGGGACCAAAGTGACCTGGGTGCGGGGCGCCCAATTCCAGTCATCGTGGGCAGGGGATATCAATGGAGGCGCGCTCGCGTTCGGTGTGAACAACTACACGATCGCCTCGGTGGAATCGCCGACATCCCTGACTTTGTTTAATGACACTGGAACCGCCAACCAAGTCCCATATTTCTACGCCACGTTGACCAACACCGATCCTTATACGGTGATGCAGAAGAAGATCCAGTACACGTATGTGCGCTGGGGAGCTACGCTCTTTTACGTGGACTCGACCCTCGATTATCAGGGAAACATCACGCCGGCCGAGATTTTCGGGCGATTAAGAGAGGAGTATCCCAACGTGTACATATTCCCCGAGTGGAAGTCTACCAGGCACTACGCGTACACGTACCCCTGGACCGACGCAGCTAACGGATATATCTTTCCCAGCAAGTCGACTATGTTGACGTATCCGCTAGGCGGGGGACTCATCCGGGTTCCCTCAGACGAACAGATCGCGAGCGTTCAGCAGCAACTTGCCGAAGCGGTCGCGGCCGGTAGCGTGCTGCTCTTCGACGGCTGGTACCCGCATAGCGGCAACGATGTCGTCAAGGAAATATACGCGAGAGTCAATTCTCGCCGGATATGACGGGCCTTTGCTGAAAGGCTTAAAGGCCGGTATTCTGTGCTTCACCGTCTGAAGGGCGTGACGCCCATTTCGAAGCGCTTCGCCGCGATCCAGAACTCGTATTCGGCCAGCAGATGGCAGAAGACATAACCCTCTTTGCCGTCGAGGAAGCCACGTTTCACGAAGTAGTGGTAGGCGAAGCGCAGCCAGTTGGGGAACGGGGAATTTCCGGACGGCGGATTTCTCGAGCCGTTTCCATTCGCGCGACCGTGAAATTCCCGTCCTCGGCTGGTCGGGCTGAACACGTTCTTCCAGGCGGGCCTGCACACGCGCTTCCCAATGGAGTAGCGGATGTGCTTTTCCAGGAACTGGTCGATGGTGGGAAACGCGAAGTGATCGATGGGAGTCGCAAGAACACCGTTCGCGATGTAAATGACTCGGGCGAGTCGAAAAGCTTTGATTGGCGTGGGATGAGTTGGTCGGGGCGAGTGGATTCGAACCACCGGCCTCCTGGTCCCGAACCAGGCGCTCTACCAGGCTGAGCCACGCCCCGAATTCATCAGTGTAACATCGGAGTTTCTGAGACTTCGCGATCTCCCCTCAGTCAGTCTGGTTTTCGAGCGATTACGGCCTGCAATTGTCACCGAAATCCGGCGGTCCATCGAACGGGCTCGAGCGGCAATAAAGGACGGAAGCGCTCCGCCGCCTGTCGAAGGCGATGCGCAAACAGCGATTACCGCCCTGCTGCGCCCCTCCCTTCGTCCCGTGATTAACGCGACCGGCGTGGTACTGCACACGAATCTCGGACGCGCGCCGCTCGCGCCATTCAACCCCGTGACCGGCTACAGCAATCTCGAATTCGATCTTTCGACGGGACGTCGCGGCAAACGTGATATTCACGCGGGACGGCTTCTGGAAGCGCTGCTTGGCAAACCCGCCGTCGTCGTGAACAATAACGCCGCCGCGCTGTTTCTGGTCCTTAACGAACTGGCTCTCGGCGGGGAGGCGATCGTTTCGCGCGGTGAACTGATCGAAATCGGCGACGGGTTTCGCATCCCGGAAATCATGTCGCGCTCCGGGGCGGAGTTGCGCGAGATCGGAACCACGAATCGCACCAGCCTGGACGATTACCGCGATGCCATCACGCCGCGCACGCGTGTTCTGCTGCGCGTACACCGCAGCAATTTCCACATGACGGGCTTCACCTCCCGTCCCAGGCTCTCTGAATTGGTAGACCTCGGCCGCGAACGCGGTGTTCCGGTTTACGAAGACCTGGGCAGCGGATGTCTCGTCGATCCTGGCATCGGCGAACCGCTCGCGCAGGACAGTCTCAAAGCGGGCATTAATCTCGTCTCGTTCAGCGGTGACAAGCTTCTTGGCGGTCCCCAGGCGGGCATTATCACGGGAGATCCGGATCTCGTCGCTCGTATCCGCCGCAATCCGCTATTCCGCGCCCTGCGGCAGGACAAACTACTCTGCCAGGCGCTGGAGGAAACGCTGCGTCTTTTATTGCTCGGAGATTTGGAATCAATCCCGGCGCTACGGATGATCCGCATGAGCCCGGACGAGATCCGGGCCCGAGCGGAAGCCCTCGCCGCGCGCATTCCCGGCGCGGTTCTCGAACCTGGCGAATCGCTGATCGGGGGAGGGTCCACGCCGGACCTCAGCTTGCCGACCCACCTCATCCTCGTAGATGCCAATGAAACAAAACTGCGCGCGAATGATCCACCGATCGTCGCGCGCATGGAGAAAGGAAAAGTTGTTATCGATTTACGAACGGTTCTTCCCGAACAGGAAGACGCTATCGTTCAGGCTCTTTCCTGATACGTGCCTTCGGAGGTATTGACGCGGATCTTCTCGCCTTCCGTGATGAACGGAGGCACCTGCACCATAAGACCGGTTTCCATCTTCGCCGGCTTCGTTACGTTCGAGACTGTCGAGCCTTTCAGACCCGGCTCAGTCTCGACCACCGTCAGGTCCACCGTCGCGGGTAATTCGACGCTCATCGGCTTTCCTTCGTAGAACTCCACGTGAACCTTGAGCTGAGGAATCAGGTAATTCACCGCATCGCCGAGCAGGTCTTTGGTCAGGTGAATCTGCTCGTAATTCTCGGTGTTCATGAAGTAATAATATTCGCCGTCGTCGTACAGGTACTCCATTTCCTGTTCGTCCAGGATCGCCTTTTCGACTTTATCGTCGGTCGAAAACCGATGTTCGTTCATCGAGCCGTTACGAAGGCTGCGCATGCGGACCTGCACGAAACCGCGCAGGTTTCCCGGAGTCCGGTGGGTCATGGCGAAGACGGAATAAAGCTCGTTATTGAACTTGATCACCATCCCCGGACGGATCTGTGTCGCTGATAACATGTGTGGAAAGTGTCAGTATAGCAACCGCTAAAACGGCAAAATTTCTTCGCGAACCGGGTCGAAATCGATGCGCCGCTTCTGCATATAGGAGATATTGCCGAGGTGCGACGCCTGCGCCGACCGGGCTCCGATCAGCACATCGCCGTTCGGCCGTTTCCTGGTTTTGACGCATTCGAGGAAGTTATTCACGTGCGCCTGGGTGAGCGGATCGGGCCCGGGTTCCACGCGGACGACGGTCGGCTGCACATTGCGCCCCAGCGGATAAAACTCGAACCGGCTACGGTCGATCCAGAGCCGCCCTTCGGTTCCACAGATTTCCACGGCGGCGCCGTTGATCCCCGACGCGAGGGTCGCTTCGAAGGTGGCTGTGAACTCTGCCGGGTACTGAAGCAGAACGTTAATGGTGTCGGGCGCCGTTCGGCCGTCTTTGTAGTTGTAGACGCCGCCCGCCGCCTGAGCCGAAAAAGGTATCTCCTGGCCGGTAAACATATGGACCACGTCGATCCAGTGCGTGAACAGGTCGGTCACCTGGCCGCCGCCGAAATCCAGATAGGCGCGCCAGTTGAAGTACTGCTGCGGATCGTAATCGCGCCATTTGAGCGGTCCGAGAAAGTGCGCCCAATCGAGATTCGATGGCTTCGTCTGGAGCGATTCCGGCGCCTTTCGAAGATGATAAGTATTCCCGTGCCACCAGGTCCGGCATAAGGTGATCTTGCCAAGCTTCCCGGCGTCGATGTATTCGGCCTTCGCCTGCAGATAGTGCTTACCGGAGCGCTGCTGCATTCCGACCTGACAGACCCGATCGTTGACGCGCGCGGCCTTGACGATCTCGGGCCCTTCTTCGATTTTGAGCGTCAGCGGCTTTTCGCAGTAGACGTCTTTGCCCGCGTTCAGCGCATCGATGGCGATGACCGCGTGCCAGTGATCGGGCGTGGTGACCTGCACGATATCGAGATCTTTCTTTTCGAGCAGCGCCCGATGATCCTTGAACGCCTGGGCGTTCGGGAACTTCGATTTGACCTGATCGATTTTCGCGGCGTAGACGTCGCAGACCGCCGACACGTCCACTTCTTTGTTGGTAGTGAACATGTCCATGTCATGCTGGCCCCGGTCGCCCGCGCCGATGATGCCGTAGCGAATGCGGTCGTTTGCGCCCAAAACCCGCGAGTACGAAGCAGCCGCCATCGTAACGGCGGCGCCGCGCATCGCGCCTGTCAGGAGGTCCCGTCTGGTCGAGTCCATACGGGCGAATGTTATCAGAAATACCGGCTTTCGATCGCCTCCCCCGCGCTATACTTCTGCGATGAGATCGCTGCTCTTCGGCCTTGTTCTTCTCCTCTTCACCACCCTTGCCCAGGGCCAGCAGAAGCAGGATGAGGAATACACGAAGCTCATCCGCCAGTACCTTCAGGACCCGCGCATCTCGACGGAACTGGTCGATCACATGTCCGCGTCGGACAGCGTTCCGTCGCCGCTGAAGTTCTTTGGACGAATCCCCGGTACGCCAGGCGAGCTCACGTATGCGAAAGATATCGAGCGCTATTACGAGGCGCTCGCCAAAGCGTCCCCGCGCGCCCGCTTCTGGGTAATCGGTAAAACCGAAGAAGGCCGCGATCAGATCGCCCTCGCAATCGCCGACGAAGCCACGATCAAACAACTCGATCGATACAAGGACATGGTCGCGCAGCTCGGCGACCCGCGCCACACTACGCTCGAGCAGGCCCAACAACTTTTCCATACTGCGAAGCCCGTTTACTACATCAACAGCGGTATCCACTCGCCGGAAACCGGTGGACCGGAAATGCTGATTGAATTGGCCTATCGTCTGATCGTGGAAGAGACGCCGTTCGTTCAATCCATCCGCAGCAATGTCATCACGCTGATCACACCGGTTATCGAAGTGGATGGCCGCGAGCGCGAGGTAGACACCTGGTATTACGGGAAGAAAAGCGGCAAGACTCGCCCGCCTCTCATGTACTGGGGTAAGTATGTCCAGCACGATAACAATCGTGACGGCATGGGCCAATATCTCAAGGTCACTCAGAATTTCACCCGCACGCTGCTCGAATGGCATCCGACCATCGTTCATGACCTGCATGAAGCGCAGTCGTATCTATACGTCTCAACGGGCACGGGGCCTTATAACAACTCACTCGATCCGATAGCTGTGGACGAGTGGTGGTTGTTGGGGGAAACAGAAATCATGGAAATGGCCCGGCGCGGCGTTCCCGGAGTCTGGACTTACGGATACTACGACGGCTGGGTGCCTAACTATCTTTTCTGGATTGCCCTGACCCATAACTCCTTTGGACGCTTCTATGAAGTACAGAGCTATGGTCCGGACAACAATGCGGCACTCCGCCTTCAGGGAACGGCAACCAGCCGTGAATGGTATCGTCCCAATCCTCCGCTGCCGGAAATCAAATGGGGACCGCGCAACAACACCAATATTCAGGAATCGGCAATCCTTTTCGCGCTTCACAAGGTGGGTCAGGAGAAGGAGACCTATCTTGAGAATTATTACCTCAAGAACAGGCGCGCGATCGAGAAGGGCGGGGAAGGCCCCACCTATGCCTGGCTCATCCCCGCGGAGCAGCATCGCCGCGTGGACGCCGCGGACATGGTCAACTCTCTCAGACGCCAGGGAGTGGAAATCAGCGCAGCCGCGGCTCCGTTCAAAGCGGGCGATATCGATGTGGCGGCCGGCGATTACATCATCCGCGCCGACCAGCCCTACCGCACCCTTGTCGACATGTACCTGAGCGTGCAGAACTATCCACCGGCGAACCCGCGGCCTTATGACGACACAGGCTGGACGATGCAATACATGCGCAACGTAAAAGTGATTCCGGTCGCCAGCAAAGCGATTCTCGATGCGCGCATGTCCCTGCTCACCACCGATGCCAAACCGCGCGGCGGAATAGAGGGCAACGGTTCGGTGGTTGTCATCGAACACACTACCGACAATGCATTGATGGCCTTCCGCTTCCGTAATCGTGATGTGAAGATGCTCGCCGCGGAGGAAGACTTCGACCTGGACGGCCAGAAGCTCCGCGCGGGCTCTTTCATCATTCCCAACGCCGATACCGGGAAACTCGACGCCTCCCTGAAGGAGCTTGGCCTAAAGGCGTGGTTGGTTGCGGACGCGCCGAAAGTCGCGACGCATGAAATGACACTGCCGCGCATCGGCTACGTGCATACCTGGTCGCGTACGCAGGACGAAGGCTGGGTGCGCGCCGCGCTCGATTATTACGGGGTGCCCTATACCTATTTTTCCGACCAGAAGCTCAGGGAAGGCAATCTGCGCGCGAAATACGACGTGATCCTGTTCCCCCATACTGGCGCGACGCTGCAACAGATGATTAACGGAGTCTCTCTTACCGGCTCCGATCCTGTGCCTTATAAGAAGTCTGAGCTTACGCCAAACCTCGGCGGAATCGACGAGTCCGACGATATCCGCATCGGCATGGGTTTTGAAGGCCTTGCGGAATTGGCCAAATTTGTGCGTGAAGGCGGCACTCTCATCACCGAAGGCTCTACGGCATCCGGCATAGCTGAGTCCGGCATGGCCGAGGTGACGGTCGAACACCCCTCACAGTTGTTTGCGCGCGGCTCCATCCTGCGTGGCGTTTTCAGCGACGCGAAGAGTCCCCTCGCTTACGGCTACAGCGAGAAAGACCTGCCCGTGTACTTCAATCAGGATCCCGTGTTCAACGTGCCGGAAGGCGGCGGTGGACGCGGCGGATTCGGTGGAGGCGCGGGGGCAATTTCGGCGGTGGTCAACGGCGGGCTGGGCCAGACTGTTGCGGTGAACTCCGCGCCGGTCGCGATATCGCCGTACGGATCCTCTCCCGCGCAGCCTCCTGAGCCTGTGCTGGGCGGCGCGGGCCCGGTGTCCGGAGCGGCTTTCGCCGGTCCTGGCCGCGGAGGTCGCGGCGGCGGGCGTGGCGCAAATCCCGCACAAGCTGAGTTGCCTCGCCCGCGCGTCGTGATGCGGTTCCCCGCCGCTGCCGGCGAGATGCTGCTCTCCGGAACATTGGCGGGAGGCGAAGCTTTGTCGAACCGCGCGCTCGCGATCGATGTGCCCTCCGGCAAAGGTCACATCGTCATGTTCGCGTTACGCCCGTTCTGGCGCTGGCAAACCCAGGGCACGTACTTCCTTGCGTTCAACGCTATTCTGAACTGGGATCATCTCGACGCGGGCAAGGCGGCGGTTCCTGCCGCGTCCACTTCTGCCGGGCAGTGAGGCCCGGCACCGTGTCACGTATCTGTAACAATCCAAAGGGCTAAACAGGGATTTTCTTCAGCCTCCTTTCAGAAACCTGGATCACATTGATAACTCATGTCCAGGATCTTCCGATTGTTCCCAGTCCCCGCGCTGGCCCTGTTCACCGTCGGCGCGTCCGCCCAGATTCAGTCCACGTTCCCCGGTTTCACAGCCGGCAATATCGTAGTCAGCCGAAGCGTGTACACGGGATCCGCATCGGTGCTCGCGGTCGGCCAGCCTCTGCCGCCTGTGTGCCCTTCGACGGCGGTCTGCGGAACTGCCACGGCAACGGACAGCGGAGCGTATCCTTCCCTTTCCAGCACGAACAATATCTTCAATAATGACGTAGCTGACGGGAGCTTCGGCATCACCTCGCCGGTCTTCCTCGACCAGATGACGCCTTCCGGAAATCTGGTGAACACGCTGGACATCCCCGCTTCCATGGTCAACACGAGCTTCAGCTCCAAATCCGAGATGGCGCTGAATCTCTCCACCGACGGTACGGCAATCACCTTTATGGCGTATGTCGCGCCGCCGAACACTATCGATGTCTCAAATTCCAACACACCTGACGCATACGATCCGACCAATCCCGCCGGAGGAAGCTTCTATCGCGCCGTTGTGCAGGTGGGCGCGAACGGCGCGATTCAGGCGACTCCCACCAGCTCCTACAGCGGGAACAATGGCCGCGCTGCGATTCTCTCGAACGGCATCTACTACATGGCGGGCAACGCTAACAACGGCAGTGGAACGCCCGCCAACATCATCGCCACGGCGGGCATACAGATGGCGGTTCCCGGCCAGAGCCTGGCTACACCCGCAGCTGAGGTCGGCAACTTCGGAATCAGCCAGGTGATCAACCCCTCGACCGGCCTTCCCTATCCCGCCGACAAAGCAGGCAAGGACAACAATTTCCGGGGATTGACGATCTTCAACAACACGCTCTACACAACGAAGGGCAGTGGCAGTAACGGTATCAACACGGTCTATCAGGTAGGTGATAAAGGAACCCTTCCTACTCCCGCCAACGCCACCAGCGCCGCCCTGACCGTTCTGAAGGGATTTCCCACGACGCTTGCCAAGGCGTCGGGCGCCGCCAATCCTTTCGGCCTGTTCTTCGCCAACGCCACCACCCTTTATGTGGCTGACGAGGGCGATGGCACTCCTGCCGATGCAGCGACCAGCACCATCGCCGGTCTTCAGAAGTGGGTATTGGCGAACGGAACGTGGACGCGCGCGTACGTGCTTCAGAAAGGGCTCAATCTCGGCCAGCCCTATAGCATCACGAACTATCCCACCTCCCTCAACCCGGCGACGGACGGTCTGCGTAATATCACCGGAAAGGTCAACGGCGACGGGACGGTCACAATTTACGGCATTACCTCCACGGTCAGCGCAAATGGCGACCAGGGCGCCGACCCGAACCAGCTTGTCGTAATCACGGATACGATCGCTGCTACGACGCTTCCGGCGAGTGAGCAGTTCATGGTGCTGCGCACCGCGAAAGCCGGAGAGGTGCTTCGCGGAGTGTGCCTGGCGCCGGTGGCTGGCGCAACGCCTGCGGTCGGCGCACCTCTTGTTCTCTCCGCCGCCAGCTCTCAGTCGGCGTCGATTGCGCCCGGTTCGCTCGCGGCCGCGTCGGGATCGGGGCTTGCAGCGAACACTACCTCATTCACAGCGCCATTCCCCAGCACGTTTTCAGGAACATCGGTGTCGATCATTGACGCATCCGGCGCCACACTCAGCGCGCCGCTCCTGTCCATCTCTCCGAATCAGGTCGTTTTTCTGGTTCCCGCAGCCGCGGTTCCCGGCACGGCTCAGGTGACGGTTTCGAGTCCCGGTGGATCTCAAACCGCGAACAACGTCGCGATCTCCACCGTGGCGCCCGGTCTTCTGACACTTAATGGTTCCGGCCTTGCCGCCGCTGAGGTGATTCAGGTCTCCGCCACCGGAACGCAAACAGCGCAGCCGATCTTCGCGACTAACTCCGGCGGCGCGGTGATCGCAAGCCCCATCACGATCGGGACCGGCGCTGCCAGGACCTATCTTCTGCTCTTTGGTACCGGAATCGCGGCAGGCGGAACTGCCCTCACGAGCGTCACGATTAACGGGACGGCGGCGACGGTCGCCTACGCGGGACCCGCGGGAGCGGACACCGGACTCGACCAGGTGAATGTGTTGCTGCCTTCGAAGCTCGCTGGCGCCGGAAATGTCAATGTGCAACTGACTTCCGAAGGCGTCGCCGCGAATCCTGTGCAGATCACGGTCCAATAGTGGCAGAGCGCCGGGCGTCAATTTTCGCCGGGCGTCTTTTCCACGCGATCGACGACGATCGTCTCCACGGGCCCTTTACGGCCCTCCAGGCTATACTCCCGGCATGACGCCACAGCCTGCGTTTTCGACCGACGCCGTGAAGACGGCAATGGCGGAAACAATTCTCTGTTCAACACCGAAGTCGTCGGTCGACGCAATACGCGGCGATCGGCGACTTCTACGCGCGAGAGGCCTGTATCCTGACCGGCCCATGGCCGAGGGGAAGGGACGCGATGTGTATTCGGAATTGAAATACGTCGTCTACTGGCGCAACGAAGACGGCCGCTGGAAGTGGGATGTCGATATGTGGAATCGGAACGCCTGACGTGTGCTGATGCCCTCGCGACTGAAGATAGTCTTCTTTCTTGACGCCGCTCTGCTCATATCCGTCTGCGCGCTCGAAACCGTTCCGTTCACAGGGATGATCATCCATGAGTGGCTCGGCATCATGTTTGCGTTCCTGATGAGCGTCCATCTGCTGCTTTCGTGGAGTTGGATCGCCTTATCCACACGCCGCTTCGTGACAGGCGCGACCGGACGGACGCGCGTGGACTATCTTTTGAATTTCGGCCTTTTTGCCTGCATGACGACGCTGATTTATTCCGGAATTCAGATCTCGCAGCAGGCGGTTCCGTTTGTGACCCGCTCCGCGGGTGGCAACCCTCCGCTTCGTTTTCCCTGGGGGCCGATACACGACACCTTGTCGAACGTTGTTGTGGTGTTAGCCGGTCTTCACCTTGCGATCAATTGGGAATGGGTTCGGGCGGCGACGCGAAAACTCTGGCTTGGCCGCCCGACGTCATGAGGGCCTTAGTCACGCGCATCGCCGCGATCCTTCTGGCAGCGGCCTTCGTGATCGGCGGCGCTGTGTTCTACGCCCGCAATTCCCGTCCGGAAATCAGGCGGCGCCGCGCGGGCCCGAACACGGAAGCGTCGGAAACGCTACGGCGCTTCCGGCTTCGCCCGCGCGGTCCTCAGTTATCCCGCATCGGCAGCTTCGCCGGGGAAGCTGCCCTGCTGGCCCTCATCGCCGCTGGCGGCAGGTACCTCCTTCGAATTCGTCTGTAAGGCGCCCCTATGGGTTCACCTGAATGATCGCCATCATGCCGTTATCCTCGTGCCCGAGGATGTGGCAGTGATAGACGAATTCCCCCACATCAGGCCCGCGGAAATCCATCCGAACGGTCACGCTGGGATAAGGGCCCTCACCCGACCAGTATGGGATCTGCACCATATCCAGATACTGCCCGTTCGAGGCCGCATTCCCATTCCGCGCCAGCAACAGAAAATGAATCTGGTGCATGTGGAACTCGTGGTTCTCCAGCGTGCGGTTCTCGATGGTCCAGTCTTCCACCGATCCCTGTTGCGTCACGATCGCAGGCGGATTGTTCGGATTGAAAAGAGCTGGCGTGGCTCCGTTCACCGTAATGAAGAAGTTCGTGGGGCTGTTCGGATCGGTCGGGTCGGAAAGAACTTCGGAGAAATAGAGTTTCCGGGTTGTTGTGACCTGGGCTTTCTCCAGCCCCGCGAATCGTACCGCGTGGCCAACCACTTTTGACGCAGCCGGGATCGTCAGCGGCGGCTCCGGAGCCGTAAGACTCGTCTTGATCGCGATCAGCGGGCGCTGCGGGTCGTCATCTCCATCGGGGCCCGTATCGATGTTCATCGTGATCAGTTCCGCGTCCTTCACCGTCGTCCCTGGCCCTGTGATGATGAACTCAGCGCGGCCTGCGGGTGGCAGGAGAACGTCATTCGCCGTAATCGCCGCTCCAGGCGTCGTTCCGTCCTGCGAACCTGTCGGCACGCCGTCCAGCGCAACGATCTGCACGGGCTGAATCTTCCCGTCATATCGCAGTTGCAGATCGAGAATCGAATCGGCCGACGCGTTCACCACTCGCCAGAACTGCTTCTCAAGGGGCTTCATCGGAGCGATCACGGGAGCGTAATTCGGATAGGCGATTGGCGCGTAATTCACCGAAAGATCCCACGACGGAACGAGGCCGCCCGCTGTCGGATTTCCCGGCACCGGATTGTCGCGAATCACGATGATCCGCGACGGTAATCCAGCCACCGCCGCGTTGACGTTCTGGATGCCCTCCACGACGATCGCTCCGGACGCGCCGCCTTGCACAGCGGCCTCGGCGATGCCGTGTACATGCGGGTGGTACCAATAGAGGCCCGGCGGCTCATCGGTTGGAAACGTAAGGTCGTACTGAAAAGATTGGCCCGCGTTCACCAGGGTGCGGATGACTTCGTCCTGGTGACACACCGGAGAGGTATTCGTGCCGTGGTAATGGATGTTAACCGAGGTGTCGTCCATGACCACTGCGCCGCATGCATTGGATGCCGATCCGGTCACCACCATTCCCGCCATGGCGTGATGCGAATTGGAAGACTGCGCCGGGGGAAGGCCGTTCTTGAAGTTGATGATGAGTTGGTCGCCGGGCAGCACATGCAGGGTCGGCGACTGGTTTCCGTCTGAAGTGGTGAAGCAGTAAAGGGTGTTGCCGTTCGAATCGACGCGCGTTTGGTAGGTCAGATCGAGTCGAAGGACGCCGTTGGAACTGTAGCGGTCTTGCGGTTCAACGATCGTGCTGCCGGCCGCGAATCGGGGGCAAGGCGTCCCAATTTGCGCGTTAGCCATAGATCCAAACAGCAAAGACGCGCCTGACGCCAAGATGACAAAAACAGGAGATTTTGACATGCTCGGCTATCTTAAACCGCTTTGTTTGTGAAAGCAATAATACTAGCCCTAAGAGTTTCGGTATGGCAACTCGCGATGCCTTAGTAGTCAGGCGGAAGGCGCGCCGCCGCAAAGCTCGGTTCCGAGTGTGACGGCACAAGCAAGGTACCGAAACGCTAGAGGGGCTCAGTGATCCCTGCTCGCACGGCGCCAGCGATCAGGGAAGCGTAGGTTCCATCCGGAATCGGAATGCCTTCCGCGAGGCGATTCTGCTCGGTCCGTAGTTCTGGTTCGTTGGCTACCAGTACCTCGTCGAAGCCGGTTGCGGGGAGCGTATCCTTAACGCGCCCGATGAGCCAATCCACGCGATCTGCGAATTCCGGCTGCATGCGCATTGCATCGATCGCAATGAAGGTCTGACTTGCGCGGAACCGTTTGCCACGAATCCGTAACCCGCCGAGTTCCGTGCTCATCGCGCCGCCGCTGAGGGCGCCGCAAAGGATTTCGACCATCATCGCCAGGCCCGAACCCTTATATCCGCCCAGCGGCATGAGCAATCCGCCGTACGCAGCATCGGTATCCGTGGTCGGCACGCCGTCCTTATCCATCGCCCACCCGGCTGGTATCGAGGGCTCTCGATTCGTATGCGCTTTGAAGATCCGGTTCGCGGCGACGGTCGTGGTCGCCATGTCGAGCATCCATTGGGTGCGTTTTCCGGCGGGAACCGCCATGCAGATCGGATTGGTTCCGAAGCGACCTTCTTTCCCCTGCCAGGGCGCAACGATCGGCGAAGCGTCGCAGAATACGAGTCCGATCTGATTGGCCGACGCGATCCGCAGCGCCCAGTAACCTGCTGCGCCGAAATGATTGGACTCCCGCACGGTTACGATCCCGATGCCGAACTCGTGGGCCAACCGCATCGCATGGCCGGAACAGATCTCGGCGATTACCTGGCCCAGGCCGTTCCGCCCGTCGTAAACCATGCACGCGCCCGATCGGGTAACGATCTCACCCCTCTCCGAGACCGCCACATCACCCGCCGCGATCTGATCCAGATAAGAGGCCAGCAAATGAATGCCGTGTGAATCGACGCCGCGCAGGCTTGCGGCTACCAGCGAATCCGCTATCAGCGCGGCTTGGCGTTCCGCAAGTCCGGCGGCTTCGAGCACACGCTTCGTCCAGGATCGCAGACGCTCTGCGCTTACGGTGGGCACTATGCCCGAAGTTCCGCGGCGATTTCGGCGGCGATCCGGCGCGCCTCGTCCACCTGCCCCGGCTCCAGACTGATCGCGCCTACTCGCGCGTGCCCGCCGCCGCCATATCGTTCGCAGATCGTAGCCAGATTATGCTCCGGTTCAATAGGAGCCCACGGGTTCGATCCTACCGAGATCTTCGTGCGAAAGCTGGACGGGCTCACGGCAACGGTGTAGACGCCGTCCGGGTGCAGGTAATACGGAATGAACTTGTTGTAGCCTTCGAGATCGTAGCCGGTCAGGTCGAAGGTGATTACGCCGCCGTTTTCGGACGCTTTCTCGCGAATCACGTTCATCGATTTGACATGCCGCTCGTAAAGCGGCTGATATAGCGCCTGAATATCCGGACGCGCAATAATCTCGCTGAGAGTCATCCGCTGCATGTACCGGATGATCTTCTGCACCGTATCCGATCCCTTTGACCCTTCAATCACCAGCGTCAGCTTCATCGCGGGCGCGCCCAGTTCCACAGCCGTCGTCGGATCCGGATACTGCGCGCCATCGATGATGTTCGCCCAGTGCACCAGATCGTCGAGATCCGGCGCCGTAAAGCCCCAGATTTGCCGGGCCTTAACGCTGATATAGCTCGTGCAGGATTTGAACGACGGGTCGAACATCTTGCGCGGCGAGGGATGCGTCTGAAAGTGACGCGCGTCCTCGGGTGTCAGAAACGCGCTTTGATGATGGTCAAACCACCAGGTGAGACGCTCGTTATTGGAATACTTGAAGTCGACGATGGCGTTCTCATCGCCGTCGAACAGGCTGTTTTCAAAAATCTGACTCGCCCGGTGCGCCATGCCGGTATATTGGAACTCCGCGCGAGGATGGATGGCGCCATCGATAAAACGACTGAAAAACGCTGCCGACGCCGCGCCGTCGAAGCAGTGGTCGTGATACAGGACTCGGATCAGCATTCTTGATTTCGGAGATGGTGAAAACCTCCCATCGTGCCTGATCCGAATGAATTTTGCAAGTGGCGTTTAGCGAAGGTGTCCGAACCGGACACATGCGGCCTTAGGCACGCGTTCCGGCGTCTTCCAGAAACCCGGTCTCTTAGCCGGCGAGCTCGATTTCGATCT
>Ga0206900_1132_pt2 | contig 17544 bp, 15 predicted proteins | sample Alteio_BWOrgHeat_46_FD_153235 | JGI IMG/M metagenome (GOLD analysis project Ga0206900, IMG submission 153235) | Enriched cells from forest soil in Barre Woods Harvard Forest LTER site, Petersham, Massachusetts, United States -... | ecosystem: Environmental > Terrestrial > Soil > Temperate forest >... | reverse complement strand
GCTTCGACGTACCTGTTTCATGCGTATTTCGAAGCCACACCGCAACCAACCGCGAGGGATCCCGATAAGGCAGCAGCCGAAGCAGCACAGCATCGACGATGCTGAACACCGCCGTGATCGCTCCGATCCCGAGTCCCAGCGTCAGAACCACAATCGCTGCATAGCCGCGTCTCCGGCCCATTAACCGCAGGGCGTATCGGACATCCTGTACCAAACCATCCATCATCAGTAAAGTTCGACGCGCAATCCGCCGCTTCCGTCCCGAAGCCCCGTTTTTCGGTCGGATGGTGGCAACTGTGGCATACGGTGCGTGAAGCACGGTTTCCCGGTAACGGCGCTCTTTATGGTGGGCCCTGTAACAAATTCAATATTTTAATGGATAAATCTTTCTAAACCCGAAGTAAAACCTAAAAAGGGGTCGTATGTCAGTAACTTACTACGCAGTAAAGCGCTCGATTATTCTCTTCTCAATCAGTAATGTCCTCTGTATTGCAGCGTTCGGTCAGGCCGTTTCCGGAAATCTCTTCGGAAGCGTGTTGGATCCGAGCGGAGCCGCCGTCACCGGCGCTAACGTAACCCTTCTGAACACAGGCACTTCAATCACCCGAACCACTACGACCAACGAGTCCGGAAATTACTCGGCAACCAATCTTGCGCCCGGTCCTTACACGGTCAGCATCACCAGGACGGGCTTTAACAAGTTCGTACAGGAAAACGTGACCGTCGCCGTGGCGCAATCCACACGCGTGGACGCCCAACTCACGGTGGGTCAGGAGACCCAGGCGATCACTGTCACCGAAGCGCCTCCCGGCGTCGAAACGGACCGCGCCGAGGTCCAGACCCAGATGAGTCAGCGCCAGATCCAGGATCTGCCCTTACTCAATCGCAACTTCACGAATCTCACGCTGCTCGCCCCCGGCGCGACACTCAACACTTTCCAGCACGCCCCAAGCGAAAACCCGCAGCAATCCACGCTGGTAAACACCAATGGCCAGGAGTTCGCCGGAACCAACTATCTGCTCGACGGCATGAACAACAACGACCAGGTGCTCGGTATAACCATGGTCAATCCGCCGATCGATTCCGTCGGCAACCTCGTGATCTCAACCAGCAACTATGATGCGGAGTACACGCAGGCGGGCGGCGCCGTTGTAAACGTGTCGACCAGAAGCGGCAGCAACGAAGTGCACGGTTCGGCCTTCGAGTTCCTTCAGAACAACATCTTCCAGGCAAGGGATTCTTTCACACAGGGGCTCCACGCGCCTGGCACGCCTGAGCCACCAAACCGCGGAATCCCCGAACTGCGATGGAACCAGTTCGGGGGCTCGCTCGGCGGCCCAATCAAGAAGAACAAAATCTTCGCGTTTGGAGATTATCAGGGCACATATCGGAGAATCGGGGCCTCTCAATCGCTGCGCGTTCCCACGGTTGCGGAGCGTACCGGAAACCTGAGCGATCTTGGTGTCCCGATTTACGATCCGCAATCGGGTAATCCGGATGGCACAGGCCGCACGCCATTTCCGGGCGGCGTCATACCGTCGAGCAGAATTTCCGCCCCGTCCGCCAGTCTCCTTTCGAATCTGCCGCAGCCGAATATCGCCGCGAGCAACGCCTCGGCGAATAATTTCGCGACCAGCAACGTCGAGCCGTTCGATACCCAGCAATTCGACGTGCGCGGCGATCATTATCTGACAGAAAAGTTGAGGTACTTCGCGCGCTACAGCTTTCTCCAGGCTTCGATTACAGCCCCGGGACCTTTCGGACTCTATGGTGGCCCGGCTTATCCCGCGTGGGGATTCACGGGCGCGTCGGACGCAAGGAACCAAAACGTTGCCGCGGATGTCAGCTACGTGATCAGTCCGCGGACATTGACGGAGATCCGGTTCGGCATGTCGCGCTACCGGGTGACGGTGAGTGCGCTCGATCAGAGTCAGCAACTGGCGACCACGGTCGGCATTCCCGGCCTGAATGACCCGAACCGTCCCGATACGTGGGGACTCCCCGATCTCAACATCAACGGCGCCGGCGGATTCACCATGGGTTATTCCTGCAACTGCCCTCTGCATCAGCGGGAAACGGTGTTCGACTACGTCAATAACTGGACCAGAACCGCTGGGAACCACACCATCAAATTCGGCGGCACCGCGGAGCTTGCCTGGAACCAGCGGCTGCCCAGCGATAACCATCGCGCGGGCGTCTATGCCTTTCAGCCCAGCGTGACCTCACTTGCGACGGATCCGTCGAGCGGCCTCGGCCTCGCGTCGTTCGAATTGGGCCTGCCGTCCTCCTTCAATCGGTTTGCGCAGCTCTCAACCACTCAGGAGGACCGTCAGAATCGGATGTTCTTCTTCGCCCAGGATACGTGGCGCGCAACGCAGAAGCTCACGATCAACTATGGCTTGCGGTGGGATACCTGGTTGCCGGATTACTCGCTCAATTCGGGACAGGGCGGCCGGTACGACGTCACCAACAACATCGTGTATGTCGCGGGAGTCGGCGGAGTATCGAAGTCCGGAAACGCGCAGACGCAGTGGCTGAATCTTGCGCCCCGCATCAGCGTGGCGTATGCCGTTAATCCGAAGACCGTTGTGCGCGCGGGTTATGGGCGCAGCTACTTCCCCGGCACCTTCGGCTGGACCTTCAACAACATGGCGGCCGACGTGTACCCCTCGATCGTAAATCAGAGCCTGCCTGCTCCGTCTCCCTTCCAGGCAGTGTTTCCTTTCACCACCGCGCCTCCCGCCGCTGTCTTCCCCACCATTCCCTCAAACGGCATGTTGCCTCTCGCGGACGGCATCGGCGTGAGTTACATCCCCTCAAACCAGAAGATCCCGAGCGTCGATCAATGGAATTTCACCATCGAGCGCAATGTGGCTCAGGATCTGAATATCTTCTTCGCGTATGTCGGAAATGTCGGCAGGCATCTGAACGGAGGCTTCCAACTGAACGTGGCTATTCCGGGTCCGGGACCCTTCGATCCGCGCCGGCCGCTTTTCAATGAGTTCGGGTTGACTCAGGGGATCTTCGATAAATGCAACTGCACCAGCAGCAATTACAATGCGCTTCAGATACGCGTTGAAAAGAGAGTCAGCCGGGGATACTCGCTCCTGGCTTCCTACACATGGTCCAAGACGCTGGACTTCGGCGAGTTTGGAACACCCACCGACCAATACAACGCGAATTTCGACTACGGACCCGCCGGTTTCGATCGCACGCAGGTTTTCACTCTTGCCCACACGCTCGAACTTCCCTTTGGACAGGGACGAAGATATATGGCGCATACCAACAGATTTGCGGAAGCATTGCTGGGCGGGTGGAATTTCCGGGGGATCAGCACGTTCGAAACCGGCCTGCCTTTCTCGCCCGCGTTAAGTAACAACGCGAATCTGAATTCGGATATGACCACGCGCCCGGATCTCATCGGCAACCCTTACGCCGGTATCAATCAGAGCCGGAATTCCTGGTTCAACCCCGCGGCGTATGCTGCGCCCGGACTCTATCTGTTCGGGACTGCCGGAAACAACTCCCTGCGGGGACCGAACCTTCTCGAGTTGGACTGGTCCCTCGATAAGAGCTTCCTGATGGCCGAGAAGTACCGGCTGGAATTCCGCTGGGAGGTGTTCAACGCAATCAACCGTACGAATCTGGCGTTGCCTGTCAACGCAGTCGATAACGGCGCAGCCGGCATTATTCAGGATGTCACTTCGCCGATGAGGAACATGCAACTCGGCTTGCATCTGACATTCTGAAAGCTCTGACTATACTGAGAGCCCTGAGTATTCGGATCTCGATTCTTTTCGCACTGGCGGCCACGGCAGCCGCGCAAAATACGCCCGGGGGCCTTCGCCCCATTGCGCGGTTTCCGTTGCCCCGCGATCCCCTGACGATCACACGGGCGGTTCAGCCGAATCATCCGTTCACGGTCGCGGGCGAGCGGGCGGCCATTCTCGGCGAACAGAGCGGTGACTTCGAGGCGTGGCTGTTTCCGGTGAAGGTTCTGAGCAAAATCCACCTCACCGCGGAACTCAAAGACTACCCGGTACCCATCGATGTGACTGCGCATGCGGCTGCGATCGAAGTCGCGCCCGCTATGACGACCATCACGTACTCGCACGCCGCCTTTACCGTAAGACAACGAATGTTCGCGCCGCGCGGTGATGCGCAAGGCCTCGCCGTTCTGTTCGAAATTCAATCCGCCCGGCCCTTGACGCTGACGATCGCATTCCGGCCCGACATGCAGCGAATGTGGCCCGCGCCGAGTTTTGGAACGCCGAACGCCGAGTGGGTCCGGCAGGGCGCCGGGGGCTATTACGTGCTGCACACCGATAATCCGGAACTATCGGTGGCAGTCGCCATGCCGCACACCAAACCGGGAGTGCTCGCGCCCTACCAGGAACGGCCGAAGACCTGGCCTGTCGAGCTGAAGCTGGCATTCGACCCGGCCGCCGATTCGGCTTCGTTTTTCCCTCTGCTGATCACGATGCTGGCGCCCAACGCGCAACCGGGAAGCGTGTTAACGGCATTGAACGAGCGAGTGCCCCGCATGTGGCAGGAGAGATCCGATTACTACGCCCATTTCTTCGATACCCGGCTCACAGCCGACACGCCCGACGGAAATTTTGACGCAGCGCTGCGGTGGGCGGAACTGGCGATCGACGAGGGCAAGGTTCGGTTTCACGACGAAACGGGTCTCATTGCCGGATACTACGAATCGGGTGATTCCGCGCGTCCCGGGTTCGCGTGGTTTTTCGGCCGCGATTCGCTGTGGACCTCATACGCGATCAATGCCTACGGCGACTTCGAACTCACGAGACACATACTCGAATTCCTGATCCATCGTCAGCGCGCCGACGGGAAGATCATGCATGAGTTCTCGCAAACTGCTGACCTGGTGAGCTGGCAGACCACTCCGTATTTCTATGCCGCGGCCGACGCTACCCCGCTGTTTGTGATGGCGATGGAAGATTACGTGAATGCCAGCGGGGATGTGTCGTTCCTCAAAGCCAACTGGAATGCCGTCAAAAACGCCCATGCATTCACCCGCACGCACGATTCGGATGCAGACGGCATCTACGAGAACACGGAAGGCACCGGTTGGGTGGAATCCTGGCCGCCCGGAATGCCGCACCAGGAGGTCTATCTTGCGGCGCTCGATCAGCAGTCCGCCGATTCGATGTCGCGTCTCGCGGCGCTCGCGGGTGACCCCAGTCTCGCGCAGACCGCGCGTAGAACCGCAGGTCTGATCCAGTCGGCGATCGAAAAAGAATATCTCGAACCGACGGAGCATTTCTACGCGTTCAGCAGGAACGCGGATGGAACGCTCGACCACACCGCAACCATATTTCCGGCCGTGGCCTGGTGGTCGGGACGATTAAGCTTGCCCGATTCGGAGCCGATGTTGAACCGCTGGGCGTCACGTGAATTCTCCACAGACTGGGGTACGCGCGATGTGAGCGGCCGGACGCCGTTTTTCGATCCGATCAGTTATCACCAGGGTTCCGTCTGGCCGCTCTATACGGGCTGGGTTTCGCTGGCGGAGTATCGAGGGGGCCACACGCTCTCGGCTTATGCGCACTTGATGCAGAATGCCGACCTGTCGTGGGCGCAGGACTTGGGAGCAGTAACTGAGCTACTGTCGGGCGAATTTTTTCAACCACTGGGGCGAAGCAGCTCACATCAAATCTGGTCTTCCGCCATGGTGGTGAATCCCGCGCTGCGCGGTCTTTTCGGGCTCGATTGGGACGCGCTGCGCCATACTTTACGTCTTGCTCCGCATTTGCCCGCGACGTGGGACCATGCGCAGCTGCGCAATGTGCCGCTCGGGGATGCCCGGGTCGATCTCGAATTCCATCGCGAGGGCGCGGCAATGCGGGTGCAGGCGCATTCCTCAGCTAACGTTTGCCTGGCGCTGCAAAGTTCCCCTCGGGGTCGGGACTGCGGGGCAGGGAACACCGAACTGCTGATCCCGTTACCGCCCGTCGAATTGGAACTGGAGCACGTGCTTCCTCTCGCGGGTTCCGAAACATCGCGCGTGAAAGTCGTAGGCCAACGCATTTCCGAGAGCACCGCGGACTTCGATTTCGAAGGCCAGGGCGGGTCTGCCTTCGATTGCCCCATCCGGTTGAATCGAAGCGGAGTCCGCGTGACGGGAGCCACTATGACCGGGAACCGCCTGCAACTGGTCTTCCCGGCGGGCGCAAACCCGCAGAGAGTTTCCGTCCGCTTTACTTATTGACGGTCTAATAAACCCACGGAACAAGACGCCAGGTCCGCGCGAAGTAGGCGTCGTACTCAGCTCCGAAGTTCTTCCGAAGCAGCCGTTCTTCGGCGTGCATGCGAGCCACGAGCGGAATGAGGATCAACGCCGCCAGCGCCACACCCGCGCCCGAACGGAATGCAAGCACCCATCCCAGCAACGACAAAAGCAGGCCCAGATAACTCGGATTACGAATCAACCCATAGACGCCGCTCGTCTCCAGCTTGTGATCTGCCTGAATCGCAACGAGGCCACTGAACCTCTGCTTCAGGACGAAAACAGGAAGGATCCGCAAGACGCCGCCGATCACATATAAGGGCAAGGCCGCCCAACGTGTCGTTTCGCCGTCCAGCGTCCAAAAACCAAGACGATCTGTAAGGGCGGAAATGTAAGGTACCAGGAAAGCAACCGCGCCAAAGACGTAAAGCACCCAGCGATTACTGCGATCCTCCGCTATACCCGAACTCAAGCCGCTGCTTCCGGAAAAGGCCGCAATTACGATAAGAACGGCGGTTATCCACGCAAGCCACCTCAGCGGAGGATGGGCGAAGAACGCATTCCAACCGCCCCACCCTGCAATGGCGAGCGCGAATTGAATCGCCACAGATACGGTTGCGGGTACGAGGATTTTAGCGGCTGATTTCAGAAAGCGCTCCCGGCAGTGACGAGACCAATATTTTCACACTTTGGCAGGCAAGTGGACGTCGGCGCAACCAAGGGTGAACGCGAAGGGAAACGGACCCGGATCACTCGTGCGGTAACAGCCGTCAAAGAACAATAATGCCCGCTCTCCCTCATCCTCGTAAAACTGAAATGAGGGCTTCCATGGGCCGGATCGCCACCCGCGATCCTCGGCCGTCATGATCTGGACGGGCTCGCTCCATTCGGAAAGCCTGCTGTAGGGAGCAGCGGCTCTGCACCACCATAGGCCGGTCTCCGGCGGCGGTGCTCCGCTCCCGACCCAGACGCGCGCAAAAATCGCGTCGAAGGATCCTTGCCGGGGGCGGACACAAAAATCGAACAACTTCATTTCGGGCGGCGCGAACAGGACGTGCTTGCTCCAGCCGCTCCGGCCGTCTTCACTTTCTGCGTAGCCATGGACCAGATAATCCTCCTGGTTCGATCCTGCGACGTACCATATCTTCCACTTACCCTCGTGGTAGATGAGGTTGGGCTCGTATACGCTGCCGTGCTCCCAGTCCTCATTCGCTGAGAATACCGGCTCGGACTGATCCGCCCACCGCTCTCCATCCCATTCCAGGAAACCGATGGTGTAGGGTCCCCATAGGTGCTCTGCCGCGCCGGCATAGTAGAGGCGTTCCACCCATTCGCGCCTGCGATTGTCCCAGCCTTTGACATACGAAGGGCAGTGTCGGCCGCCGTTTCCGTCCCATGCCCGGCTGCAGGTCCGGGGCGCCACGGCTGTTAATCTTCCTTCGCTGCCGCGTTGCAGTTGCCAGCCATTTGCGGAGAGCGGCGCTCCCGAGGGAAGGAATGCGGCGTAGATGTCGGTAGCTCCGTGTCCATCCTCCTGCCCGGCCAGGTACAGACACCATTGCTCCCCTCGCTGCGTAATGCTTGCGTCGAGGAGTTCCGAACCGCGAGAGCCGGTGGATTCGTCCCGAGGGTCGAAGATCTTAACCTCGGGTCCCAGCAGAGGCCCGGTGCGCCTGTCCCTCTCGTTCACATGCACGAAAAACATTCTACCCGGCCTGCGTTTTGTCTAGTTAGACGCCGCTGAAAGCTGAAATCGCCGTCTTATTCAGCAGATGGAATTCCGTCTTAGGCGTTAGTGACAATCTCGTAACGAAGCGCTGTCCGCGCTGGCCTTTCCGTAGCGTTTAGAGCGTCAGTTCGCCGAAGGCAGTTCCGCGTGCGCCACAACGAGCCGATCCGCCGTGTCGGTACGCGCTTCCAGCCTCAGCCCGAGTTGTTGCTGCAGCGCCGTGAAGATCGAAATACCGCCATCATCCGGCTGCGGGTTCGTACCGCTGTCGGCCGGCGGAAAATGTTGACTCGTATCCGGCGACCACTCCAGTTGGAAGTCGTATTGATCCTTCAAACCCGTCATATCCACCACCGGCCTGCCAGTCTGCCCTTCGGAGAGGAACTTCGCTAACGTAGTCATATCCACGCCGACTGCGTTGAGCAGCCCGTTGCCAGCCTTCAGGTTCAGTTGCGGATTGCCGGTAGTCTTTGTCGGGGTTAACTTCTTCGGCCCTCCCTTTGCGACAACTAGAGCAAAGATCGGCATCGGGGTCGACACTCTGCGAAGCTCCAGTTGAAAGCGATCGGCCAGCAGACGCTGCAGACGCAGCCTCACCGGCTTGTGAAATACCAGGATCTGATCCGGTGACATATCCTTTGGATCGCCCCCCCGAGGTTTCTCCGGAGTCGCGGCCACGTCGAATCTTCTTGATCCGATCCACCCAGGTCCCCCGGTCAGTTGATCGTCGCCGATGTCGTAAGCGATCTTAATAAGAAAGCGCAGCGTGGCATTAGTAATGGACAGCTTTCCGCCGGGCGCAAAATCGACTCTCAGATTGCTATCCGGTGCGCTTGGCTTGATCGACGCTACTTCAAACTCAGGCAGTGCAGATGTCGCGATCAATTGCGGCACGGGCTTCGGGGGTTCCTGCGCCCGGATCAAGGGCGCGTTCATGACGCCGAACATCAGGGGCACTGTCACAGCAAGTGTTCCGGCGACAACCAATAACAGCCTCCTCCCAACGTCCAGACTTTCCACGACGCGGTTCAGCATGATCGCCTCCACTCTTCGCTTGAGATCCGAACCGGTAACTCCGGACACGCAAAGCAACGGCGACTTCAGGTCGAATCTGCAAACCGTCAGAATTCCCTCCGCATAATCCTGTGGATCGCTGCCCATCCGCAGCACTGCTTCATCGCAGGCGCGTTCGCGCTCTTCCAGCGACCGGGCCCGAATCCACCACACCACGGGATGGAACCAGAACAGAGCCTCCACCACCATCTGGATCGCCGATGACAAATTGTCGCGTCTCCGGACGTGGCACAACTCATGCGCGACGATCGCCTCAAACTGCGCCGGAGTCAAACGTTCGCGGAGACCGGCCGGCAGCAAGAGGACCGGTCGGAAGACGCCGAACACGCCCGGCTCCAGTGGCGCGAAGGTGGAGAGCGCCGGTATCGCCAGGTTCAAAGGCAAGGGGGATGCGCCGCGCCAGACCGCTCGCAGCCGCCGCCAACGCCGCCACCAAACCAGGCCGTTGACCGCGAATCCGCACAGCCACAAACCGAACAAGACTGCGAGAACCCGGCTCGCCTCCCTCTGCGGCAATAACCTGGCCGGCGCCGCCAATACAGCAAGCTCAATGACTTGCGCCATCGGCTGCAACCGCGCTTGAGGAACCACGGGGGCCTGCCGCCATTCAATCTGACTGCCGAGACCGATCAGCAGCGAAAACGGCGCGAGAAACTTTACCGATGCGGCCAGCCACAATCCATGCCGCACCGCCGCGCGGTTTCTTCGCAGTAACAAGGTCAACAGTCCCACCACGCAAGCAAAGACCGTCGATTGCCAGAGGTGATTCGCCAGGTTCGAAATCACGGCCTCTTCGCCTTTCGCGCCGTTTTTGACGCGGCGAGCTTCAGGATCGCTTCCTCAGCTTCCTTAACATCCTCGAGGGTGAGCTTGCCGGACTGAACCAGGTGAGCCATCACGGGCTTGGTCCGTCCGCCGAACCACGCCAGCAGGTCGTCGATGACTTTCCGTCCCGCGTCGTCGCGCGAGATCGCCGCGTCGAATATGTTGGCATTGCCGATCCGTTTTACGATCCTGACCGCGCGTTTTCCCTCCAGCAGGCGGTAAACCATGGTCTGCACGGTAGTGTAGGCGGGCCTTTTCGATTCGGGAAACGCTTCCTGGATCTCGCGGATGGAGCATGCGCCGCGATTCCACAACGTCTCCATGATCTGAAGTTCGAGCTTCGATAGTTTGGGATGCGGCATACAGCAATCAGACTACAGTAATTAGTCTAAACTACTACATCATGTAGTCAGATTGCAAAGAGTCCATTCCGGCGAGAAATGCCGTACAGAATTGCTATTTGTGGAACTGTTTACTTCCCGATTCGGGATGTACTGATGGCAATATCGTCGTAATAAACATCGAACCCGGTCATCGGATTCTGCCACGCGCGCACGCCGAATCCAAATTCCTTGAAACCGCCAACCAGGTTCGAACTATTCGTCGAGTCCTTCGGCCACTTGTAGGTCACCGTATCAGCCGCTTCCGTTCCCATCTTGTTCGGGACCGGTTGGCCATCCACCCAAAGCGTCATACTCGCCGGATCGTCGTTGATTTCCCACTCGAGCACGAACCATTTGTCGTTAGGAGGAGCCACCTCGGAGCGGTACGTGATCTCGCCACGTCCCTGACCCGCTGCAGATTTGTTCTCCTGGAACGACGGCATCCAGAAGCCGCGCGAAAGCCCGATCTCATAGAACTTCGAGAGTTGCCAACCCGGTTCACCGGTAATGATCAACGGATTGTGGCTGGGCGGTATGGTGCCGGTGATCTTCATATAGGCGCGCCCGAACACATGCGTCTTCAGCGAATCGGGCAAATGCGTCGCGATGGCCATCGCGTAGGCGCCGCGCGTCATGTCGGGATAATGAGCGTGCAGCGCATATTTACCGTGGGCTCCTTCGACCTGTTCAACCGCCACCGTCGCCGGGCCCATTGTCCGGACGTCCCAGATCGCCGGGTCGAGCTTGCCCGACTCGAAGCCCTCAGAAAAGACTGGTTTTGACTGAGCGCCCAGAGCCGAAACAAATACCGTCGTAATGACGAGGCCGCTGAAGAGATTTTTCATCATGGGGGATGGCTCGCTGCGAGTCTATCACTCGGCCTGAAATCTCACGCCGGTTCCGCGACCCGCTCCCCAACGCTCCACCGCTGTCCGGCCACCACAAACGAGGCCGCGGCCAACAGGCACAATGCCGACGCAGCCAGAAACGCTCCGCGATAGTCGCCTGTGGCCGTCCGAATGCCGCCTGCTCCAAGCGCCGCCAGCGACGCGCCGACCTGATGGAATGCCGCGATCCAGCCGTACACGACGCCCGTGTTCTCGCGTCCAAAGGCTTCGGCAGTCAGCCGCACCGTCGGAGGCACAGTCGCGATCCAGTCCAGTCCGTAAAACAAAGCGAACAGGTTGAGCTGCGGCGTGTCGCCCCGCGCCAGCATCCGCGGCAACAAGAGCAGAGAAAACCCGCGCAGCCCGTAATAGATGCACAGCAGCGCCCGCGGCGACATGCGATCCGTCAGCCATCCCGACCCCGTCGTCCCGATGATGTCGAAGATTCCCATCAACGCCAGCAATCCGGCAGCGCGTACTTCCGTGATTCCGCTGTCGTGGCACGCCGGGATCAAGTGCGTGCCAATCAGCCCGTTGGTACTCGCTCCGCAGATGAAGAACGTGCCTGCAAGCAACCAGAACACCGGTTTGCGCGCGGCGAACTTCAACGCGTCCACGGGAGCCATCGCCGGCGGCGCGGGCGGCGAATCCTCAGTCGCGCCGTACGGCCGCAGTCCGACAGTCGAAGGCGCATCGCGCATCACAAGCCACGCAATAACTCCCGCTACAGCCGCGCCGGCCCCCACCGCCAGAGAAAGACTTCGCCACCCGCTGCGCTCCACGATACGAGCCATAAACGGCAGAAAAGTTAACTGCCCCGTCGCATTCGCGGCCGAAAGAAAACCCACCACGAGTCCGCGGCGGGAGTAAAACCACCGGTTGGCCACGACTGCGGCGAGGACCATCGACGTCGCCCCGGTACCAATCCCCACCAACACGCCCCAAAGCAAAATCAAGTGCCACGCGGCGCGCATGTATGCCGTCGCCATCACCGAAACAGACAGCAGCGCGAGCGCGCCGGAAACAGCTCGCCGCAGTCCGATCCGTTCCATCAACCCTGCCGCGAACGGACCGATCAGCCCGAAGAGCAGAATATTGATCGCGACCGCCGTCGATATCAGGACCCGCGACCAGCCAAACTCCGACTCGAGCGGAACCATCAGCAGACTGGGCGTGGAACGAATGCCCGCCGCAACCAGCAACACGACAAACGTCACGCCCGCGACCGCCCATGCGTAGTGGAGCCGTGGCTTCATTTCATTCAAGGTATCATAGATGCGTGCATATACACGCATTTTCGGTGGAACCGTGCCTCTGTAGCCAGCTGCGCCGCACCGCCCGCCTGATCAGCGTCCTGTACGATGATGCCCTCACGCCCGCCGGCATCAGCGTTACGCAGTACGCGCTCCTCGCGCGCGTCGGCCGCGCGGATGGCCTGAGCCGCACAGCCCTCGCCGCACAGCTCGGCATGGACCGCACCACCCTCACGCGCAACCTGGCGCCGCTGGAGCGGACCCGCCTTGTCGTAAATAAACCCGGTGACGACCGCCGCGAAAAACTCCTGTATCTAACCGCCGAAGGACGAAAACAGGCCGCCGCCGCCAAACCCGGTTGGCAGAAGGCTCAACAGCGGATGCTCCGCCATCTGGGCAGAAATCGCTGGCATCAACTGCGCGAACTGCTTCTTTATGCTGACCAGATAGCGGCTCATTCCGAGTGATGTGGCGGCAGCGGCGCGCCGTCGATCGTTGCGTGCTACTCCTGTGACGTGCAATCCAGCCGGCTTCTGTTCCAGGCCCAACGTCTGCAGGCTCTCGCGCAAGCGGGGCTTACCTACTCGACGAACCCATACGATCTCGAACGCTACCAGGAGATCCGCGAGATCAGCGCCAGTCTCATGCAGGAAATTACCGATGAACCACTCGAGAAGATTATCCGCATATTCGCCTCCGAAGACGGATATCAAACGCCGAAGGTGGACATCCGCGCAGTGGTGTTTCGCGAGGGACCCGAGATCCTGCTCGTCAAAGAGAAAACCGGCAACGGAAGATGGACCTTGCCGGGCGGATGGGCCGACGTTGGCTATACGCCGTTCGAGATAGCCGCGAAAGAGGCGAATGAAGAGACCGGGTTAACCGTGAAGCCCGTGCGCCTGCTCGCGCTGTTCGATAAGCGGAAACATGCGCACCCGCCGCAACCGTGGTACGTATATAAGGCCTTTATTCGATGCGAAGTTCAGAGCGGCTCACTCGTCCAGGATACGCCGGAAACGGCGGGCGCGCGTTGGTTTCGGCAAGACGAGCTATCTGACATTGACCTGTCGGCCGATCGCACCACGGCATCTCAGTTGGAAGCTATGTTCCGATTCGCCTACAATCCCGCGGCGCCCACTCTTTGCGATTGATTACCGGTCTGTACAGGCGGAGCGTGGTCAGCGCGGACCATTCTGACGCCGGTTTCCGCTCGTGGATGCCGCGCGGCGGCGATACTATGAAAAGCGCCAGCGTGCGTCGTTATCGTCAATGCGTTCATCCTTGGGAAAGTCCGAGGAACGGAGGAGGTCCGGGGACCGGCATGACAACGCGAAAAAAACTCGGCTTGAAAGCTTTGTGCATATTCGGCGCCGCCGCTGTATACGCCTGCTGTCTCCCGGCGTCCGCCCAACCGCTGAAAGCGCCCATAGATCCCGGGGTGCGCGGTGGCGCGCTGGGCGCTGGCGGACCCTTGCCAGGCCTCACCGCCGACGAAACCGCGTTCTTTAAAGACGGGCTCTCGAGGTTTGCTGATGTCGAGGTTGTGACGGGCGGGAGCAACAACGGGCTCGGGCCTCGCTTTAACTCAAATCAGTGCCTGTCTTGTCACGCCCAGCCGGCCGCCGGCGGATCAAGCCCCGCCCGCAACCCCCTGATCGCGTTGGCGACTCTCGACGGCGCGAAGAACACAGTGCCATGGTTCATTACGGAGAATGGCCCCGTTCGTGAAGCGCGCTTTAAGCGGGGTCCGAACGGAACGAGCGATGGTGAAGTGCACGCGATCTTCGTCATCACAGGCCGTCGTGACGCTGTCGGCTGCAACATCGTCCAACCCGATTTTCTGCCTGCCGGGAATCCTCTGTCTGGCCAGGGCGGCAACCCGAACATCATTTTTCGCATTCCGACGCCGTTCTTTGGCGCGGGGCTCATCGAGTCGATTCCGGACTCGGCGATCCTCGCGAACATGAAGGCCAACGCGTCTATGAAGGCGGGGTTGGGCATCTCAGGCCACGCCAACGCGCACCTGAGCGGCAATGTGAACGTCAGCGGCAACGACGGCACAATAACTCGCTTCGGATGGAAGGCGCAAAACAAGTCCCTCATCATGTTCTCGGGCGAAGCCTACAACGTTGAGATGGGGATCTCGAATCAACTCTTTCCGCAGGAGCGTGATGAAACTCCGGGATGTTTGTTCAACGCCACACCTGAGGACACCGACAACTTCACGCCTGCCTCCACGCCGCCTTCCAGCACAGCCGTCCTGTCGGACATCGAGGCGTTTGCCGATTTTGGGCGGATGCTGGCCCCACCCACCCCGGCGCCCGACACGCCTTCCACCGTGAGTGGGCGGGCGATTTTTACGAAGACTGGTTGTGTCCACTGTCATACGCCTTCCTTTACCACCGGCAAAATGATTGCCAGTGGTTCCTCGAAGAGCCCCAGCGCCGCGCTTTCCAACCAGACAGCGAATCTCTTTTCCGATCTCCTCGTCCACCATATGGGTGTCGGTCTTGCCGACGGCATTACGCAGGGCGGCGCAGGCCCGGATGAATTCCGAACGAGTCCCCTCTGGGGTGTCGGGCAACGCGTCTTTTTCCTCCATGACGGACGGACAAACAACCTGGTGGTGGCGATCCGGGCCCACAGGAGCCGCGGCAGCGAGGCGAATACCGTAATCGATCGTTTTGATCGGCTGACCGCTTCGGAGCAGCAGGACATCGTCAACTTCCTGCGGTCACTCTAGCCGCAGCAGTTTGAGCTACGCGCTCGCCTTCCCGACGTGCAGCGTCACTACGGAAGGAGTCATGAATTCAAGCCCCAGATCGCGCAGTATATGTCCTTCACAGGCCAGCGTCTCCGCGGTCAAACGTCCGATTCCGCTGCCGGCGCAAGTAATGAGCACGACTGCCATGACCGTCTTTTCCTCCGTGGATATGTGTTTCGCCAAAATAGCGCAGGACGCTCACGGTCTTGCAGCGGCCGCGGGCCGATGGAACTCTCGCCTCAAGTTAAAGCTTCTGGGCGCCCTCGATTTTTCCCAGGTCGCGGTCGAAGGTCCCAAGCGGAAGATGTCCCGCCTTCCGCGCCATTTCAAGCATGAGGCAATCCGAAAAACCAAGGGATGGTTTCGTCTGAAACAGTCTGAGTGCGGCTGCCACGCTCTCTCGATCGTGAAGAACCAGTTGCCGGTGATCCAGCAACATTCCGATAGCCCTCGCCTGATCTTCGGCATTCAATTCGTAGACGCTGGCAAGCACCCACACTGCCTCGGCAAGCGCCAGCGTCGAGACCCATGCGCCGCTGGCCACAAAAGTCTCGGCCGAGGTGGTTTGGCGAGGGTCATCGCGCGTAATCAAACGAACCAGGACGTTCGTGTCAACCGCGCGCATAGCGTTTCCGGACGCGGTCCCGAATGCCTTCCTTCAACTGCTCCAGGCTTTTCCGTTCCGGCGCCTTAGATCGGAACAGCGCCCGATGAATATCTTCGGAGCTGAAGCGTCCAGCCCGTTGCACTACAATCCGGCCGTCGTCTTCCTTCCACTCCAGAACAGATCCCGGGCCAACTCCCAACTTCCTGCGGATGTCAGCGGGAACGGAGATCTGCCCCTGGGCTGTAACCCGTGAACGCGCCATTGCCATAACTTATATTACCCCGGTAATGCAGCGACGATTTCAGGACGTTTTCAAGGCGTGGCGGAGCGTGAGCCCGTTGCAGTCCAAAAACTTCGCGCCTCCATTACCCAATCTTCTCAATCACTTTACTGCTGGCGCCCCAAAATCTGCGCCTCAGCCCGCTATCCTCGAACCGCCAGGGAGGCACACATGAACCAACCAACGGGTCCCACCGGTCCCCGCACCGAGGAAGGCAAATCCATCTCTTCCCGCAACGCCACGAAACACGGATTCTACGCCGAACGCAACTACGTCCTTCCCGATGAGGAAGACGAATTCGCAACCCGGCACGACGCCTTAATGACTGAACTCTCACCCGAGGGCCTCCTCGAACAAGTCCACGCCGATGAAATCATGACCGCCACATGGCGTCTGCGCCGTTGCGGCATCGTGGAAGCCAGCTTCGCCAACGTTCCCGAACCGGACGAAAAACTTCAGCGCGCGGTCGACCGGGCCCGTGCCCACTCGCACAACATCATCCGCCGGTCCGGCGCCGAACTCCGCCGGCTCCAGACCGAGCTGAGTGAGGACGCTCGAGCTGACGCCGCTGGTGGTACCGCCGGGCGCGCCGTTCGTGTTCACCGAGACGCCGGCAAGGCTGACGCTGATGGGACCGGCGGCGACTCCCTGCCCCGGGTTGCGAAGGAGCCCGCCGCCCATGGCGCGGCGCATGACTTCGCGTGCGAGCAGCGGAGCGTAGCGCTGCACTTCGATATCGAGGTTGTTTTCGAGGGCCAGGTCGACGACATCGTTGGCCGACAGATAAAGGTTGCCCGCGCGGATGAGCTGGCTGAGCCGCGACGTATTGGCGAGATTGACCGGAGGGACATGACGCTGGCGGTAGGGATTCGTGAGCCAACCCATCGTTCCGTGGGCGGGGTCGATGCGGACGGTGGTGTCCGTGTAAGCGCTTTGCGCCCACGACGGCGCGGCGAGAGTGAGCGCCAGGAGGAGTGCGCCTGCCTGCTTCGTTTTTCGACGCACAGCTACATCATTAATGACCTTCATCTACTTAATACCTAACGGGAATACCCGGCTTCTGGTTCGAAAAGTTTGCATGGCGCAGTCTGGGCGATGATACCGAATTAAGGGAATACGGATGAACGGGTCCGGGGTGCGCGCGCGACCCATCCGGAAAGCGAGAACCGTTAATTCTCAATGGTATAGTAGCCGTTTGTGACGCCGCAACCGGGCCGTACTCTCGGCCTTTTCCAGCAGACAGGCGCATACCTGACGGGGCATTTCCGGCTGACGAGTGGCCTGCACAGTCCGAACTATCTGCAATCGGCGATCGTGCTTCAGTATCCGGAACATGCGGCCACGCTGGGGCGCGAACTCGCAGCGCTGCTGGGTCCGCTTACGGACGGGAAGAAGATCGACCTTGTGATTTCGCCGGCGCTGGGCGGGCTGATCATCGGGCATGAGACGGCGCGGGCGTTGGGAACGCGATTCCTGTTCACGGAGCGGG
>Ga0206900_1139_pt1 | contig 17628 bp, 10 predicted proteins | sample Alteio_BWOrgHeat_46_FD_153235 | JGI IMG/M metagenome (GOLD analysis project Ga0206900, IMG submission 153235) | Enriched cells from forest soil in Barre Woods Harvard Forest LTER site, Petersham, Massachusetts, United States -... | ecosystem: Environmental > Terrestrial > Soil > Temperate forest >... | reverse complement strand
CCGGCAGGGAGCGGATAGTACAGGGTGCTGAATGAGCCGGGACCGCCGAGTGCGGTGATCGACAAACCGGTTGCAGTGTCTGCCATCCCTGCTACGGTCCAATTGCCGGAGGGAAACGTGCCGGCTGGGCTGATATTGGACAGGTACTGCTGGCCAGTCACGAATTGCGCCTGAGCGGAACCGGCGCAGATCATCAAACCGGCTGCCACGGCGAGCATGGGCAGAATGGCCGTTGTTTGGTGTGATATTAAGTTGGTTTTCATAGGTTTAGCTGTTCTAACGCCAAAAACCGTCGGTGATTTGAGGTGTTATTTGCTGGCAATGTAGCAATTCGGAAACTTTTGCATAGTCACATGAAGTGACATATCGCTAAATCCAAAAAACAGGCAGAATCAAGGGATTATGGCGCTTTTAAATGCTTTAAGTCAAAAAAGTCAAAAAAAGCCCAAAATAATCAGTTTTCCCGGTGCCGCATGTATTTGGCTACTGCTTCGGTCGCAGATTGCACATGCAGCTTTTCATAAATTCTTCGAACATAAGTTCTTATAGTATCGATACTGATGTTCAAATGATCGGCGGTTTGTTTATAGGTAAGGCCTTTAGCAAAACAATCCAGGACACTTTGTTCGCGGGAGGTAAAGTGGGTTTGTTCACCACCTTTCGGTTTGGTTCGTTGAAACGACGCAACCACCTTGCGCGCGATCGAACTGGACATGGGCGAACCCCCTTCATGCACATCCGTAATCGCCTCCAGCAGTTTGCGAGGCGTCAACCGCTTGAGCATGTAACCGCTGGCTCCCGCCGAGAGCGCCCGGAAAATCTGATCGGTGTCCTCATAAACGGTCAGCATCATGATATGCATCTGCGGCATTTTGGCTTTAAGACGCTCGACGCATTCAATGCCGCTCATGCCGGTCATATGGATGTCCATCAATACCACGTCGGGTTGGTCTGTGGGAAGGTGTTCGAGGGCCGTCTCCCCGCTGTGATACATGCTCACGCAACGGAAACCCGGCGCACCATTCACAAACGTGGCGATGGATTGGCACAATTCCTTCTCATCATCCACTATGGATACTTTGATCATGACATTCTTTCTTTTCGCCGGGATGGTTCACAACTTTCGCCGCACTGATGTGACCGGGCAAGCAAATTCATTGTCGCCATTTCATGCGACTGTCCGGCATCGGCCATTGGCCTTACCTTTAGCAAAGCCGTACTAAAATGATTTGCCAACCCGTTCCGGTGACGTTGATTAACCGAAGACCCGCATGTCCCAGGGCGATAGTGAATTCGGCTCGTAGTTTGGCGATCATAGTTGCTCTCATCGTTTCACTCCCGATCGCCAGGGCGTTCAATGGGGCGACCGTGCCCTGGACGACTTACGAAGCGGAAAATATGATCGTCAGCGGCGGCAAAATTTTAGTGCCGGATTATGGCCACAATACAGTTGCTTCGGAGTCGTCGGGCCGGGAATGCGTCCAGCTCAACGCCACCGGACAATACGTCCAATTCACGGCCCAGGCGGCGGCCAATTCCATCGTCGTACGATATAGCGTGCCGAACACATCGGACGGAGCCGGGGCGAATTATACCATCAGTCTCTACACCAACGGCGTGTTTGCCGAAAAGCTGCCGATGACTTCCGTGTATTCGTGGCGATATGGGAATTATCCGTTCACAAACAATCCCTCCGCCGGTTCGCCCAGAAATTTTTATGACGAGGTTCGCACCAATAACCTGAGCATTAATCCGGGCGATTTAGTGCGCCTGCAAGTGGACAGCACGGACACTGCCAGCAATTACGATATTGACCTTGTTGATTTGGAAAATGTGGCCCCCCCACTCTCCCAGCCAGGAGGCTATACATCTATTGTCACCCAATGGGGGGCGGATCCCACGGGCGTCAGCGATAGCACGTCCGCATTTCAGACGGCAGCCCAGCAAACTTCGTTTTCACACATTTGGATTCCGCCCGGGACCTATCTTATTAAGGGGACGATTTCGATCGCCACCAACCACATCTTCCAGGGGGCCGGCATGTGGTACACGACACTCATCGGGAGTCCAACCGTTTACAACACGACGCCGTCCGCACGAGTCACGCTAAACGGCCAGGGAAGCAACATTAACCTGGCCGACTTCTCCATCAAAGGCTTCCTGAACTACCGGGGCGACACGGAACCCAATGATGGTTTAGGTGGATCCTATGGCACCGGTTCAAGCATCAGCCGCCTCTGGGTGGAACATACCAAAGTCGGCGGGTGGATTCAAAATTCACAGGGGCTGATCGTAAACAGCTGCCGTTTCCGGGACACCATCGCGGACGGAATCAACCTGAACATTGGGATGCAGAACAACATGGTCACCAACTGTACGGCCCGCGGCAATGGCGACGATTGTTTTGCGGTATGGCCCACCTCCGCCGGGGGAACTTATCCGTGCAGCGGCAACGTCATCGCCTTCTGCACGGCACAATCGCCCTGCCTCGCCAATGGCGGCGCCATTTACGGGGGCGCCAATAACCAGATTAAAAACTGCCAATTTTTCGATACGACTTACGGCTGCGGCGTCCTGATCAGCACCACGTTTGCCGCGGGCGGAAATACCTTCAGCCCAACCACCGTGGTCCAAAGTTGTGATATTGTCCGTTGCGGCGGCTTTGATCCCGGTTATCAATGGCGCGGTGCGGTGGAGTTCTGCGAGGACCTCAATGCCGGCGGCACGAGCGGTAATAATATCAACGGGGTCAATCTCAACAATCTAAACATCACCAACAGCGCTTCCTGGGGCATGACCATCAGGGGGAGCACGACCTCGCTGAAAAATGCGATTGCTTCCGCGGTGAGCATTCCCAATTCCGGCCAGGGCTTCCTCGGCGTGGTGGGCCTGACGGCGCTCAGCGGCGCGCAAGGGAGCCTGACGGTAAGCAATTCGGTGGAAAACAGCTTCAACAACGTTTCCGGCGGCAGTTTTACATTTAACTTTGTCACAAATGCCATTGGCGTGACGATCCAGACCAGCCTTTCGGGGCTTTCCTTCGCGATGGACGGCACGAACTACACCAGCCCCCGGACCTTCAATTTGACGCCCGGTTCGAGCCACACCATTTCCGCCAGTTCGCCACAAAACGGGGGCGCGGGAGTTCAATATGCCTGGAGCGGGTGGAGCGATGGCGGCGCTATCTCCCATGTCATTGCGCCGCTGACCAGTTCCACCTATACGGCAAATTTCACGACGAATTACTTCCTGACCATGAACGCCGGGTCGGGCGGCAGCGTCAGCCCAGCCAGCTTTTGGACCAACAGCGGAGAGAGCGTGAACCTCACTGCTACTCCGAATCCGGGTTACACCTTCAGCAATTGGCTGGGCAGCGGGACCGGGTCATACTCAGGCAACAGCAGTGCAGCTTTGATCACGGTGGATGGGCCGATTACCGAAATTGCCGCCTTTCAGCCCGCTATCCTGAGTGTGAGCATGAGCGGCAATTCAAACGTCGTAATGACTTACAGCACAACTCCCGGTTCCACGTATCATCTCGCCACCACAACCAACCTTGCCCCGGCCATCTGGACAACGGTCGCCGGCAGCACGACCAACTCGGCGGGAACGTCGGTGACATTTACCGTCCCCGTTCAATCCGGTGACGGACAGCGGTATTTTCGGGTGGTTTCTCCCTGACGACTGCTGAAGTATCAGCAATGATCGTTAATTTACCCCGGCAAGATTGCAGCCCATTTATTTCGCGACCTCAATGCAGAGAATGGTGGCTTTAAAACGGTGATAATGGCAATCACGGCCATGCTTCAAAACTAAAAAAGGTACGGCGGGAAGGGAATTTGCCGGCAAATGATAAGGCGTAATTAAGGAGTGTGTTGAGCCAGCCAGGCCAGGTCCGGATCGTTAACCACATTGATATTACGCAATGAGGTATATTGAACCGGGCGATTGGCAACGCTGCCTCTCCAGATATGAATCTCCGCGTGTCCGTCGGCAAAAGAAATTCCGCAGCCGTTGGCCAGATAACTCGCGGGCACTTCAGTAAATTGTCCCGTTCCGCTCTGATTGCCATGTGTGGGATCAATATAAAGAATGCCATCGTCAATGCTGTCAGGATGTTCGTTAATAAACACCCAGCTCATGCTGGGCGAGATGCTGGCGGCGCCGAATCCGTTCATCGTGTTGGCGACATAGAAGGGACTAAACGTAGAAAGTGAGGAGGGCGGTTTCCCGCCGGTTCCGGTGAAAGTGCTCGGGGGACCGCCCACCGCTGCGTCCATGGCAACACTCCGGGAACGATGGTGAGAAATGCTCCCCATCCCCACCAGGTTCTGGACCGGAGATAAAAAATTGTCTCCCGGTGACACATAGAGAGCATATTCCTGCGCACAGTAAGGCCCCAGGAGATTGGTCTGCAGGTAGCTGATATTGGTGTTAGCCGCGCTCAGCGTCCAATCCATGTGGCAGTTCTGTGAAAGCCAGGAAGGCGTTCCGTTGACGGCCACAGATTGATCCGCATTGAGCACCAGGACGTCATTATTATCGCTGGCGTACATGATCCAGGCCGCGATAAGCTGCCTTTTATTGCTCAGGTCACTGGTTTGCATCGCCCTTGATTTGGCTCCCGCCAGGACGGGCAACAGGATGGCCGCAAGGATGGCGATGATGGCAATCACCACCAACAACTCGATGAGAGTAAAGCCTGCCTGATTTAGACTGCGTTTGTTTTGCATCAACATTTCTAAAAGGATGACGAGAGTAATGTAACGGCTATCTCATGGAACGACAGTCACATGAAGTGACCACGCTGCCAAAAACGTTAGTTTTCCTGATGTTGCATGTATTTAGCCACCGCTTCCGTACGGGATTGAACGTGTAATTTTTCGTAAATCCGGCGAAGATAACTACGGATCGTGGGAATGCTGATCGTGAGCTTATCGGCGGTTTGTTTATAGGTAAGGCCATTGGCCAGGCAGTCCAGGACACTTTGCTCACGGGAGGTGAAATGGGTCTGTTCGCCGCCCCTCGGCCTGGTCTTCAGGAACGAGGCCACCACTTTGCGCGCGATCGGGCTGGACATCGGCGAACCCCCTTCATGCACATCCGTAATCGCCTCCAGCAGTTTTTTGGGCGTCAACCGCTTTAACATATATCCACTGGCCCCGGCCGATAACGCCTGGAAGATCTGGTCGGTATCTTCATAGACCGTCAGCATCATGATTTGGATCTGCGGCATCATTGTCTTGAGCCGCTTGACACATTCGATCCCGTTCATGCCAGTCATGTGGATGTCCATCAAGACGACGTCCGGGTGGTCGGTGGGCAGATGCTTCAGGGCAGTCTCTCCACTGTGATACATGCTCACACAACGAAAGCCCGGCGCGCCGTTGACAAAAGTGGCAATGGATTGGCAAAGCTCTTTCTCGTCATCGACAATGGAAACAGTGATCATACGGTTTTTTGCTCGTGTAATTTTTCTAAAAGAAGGAGGAATTGGATGGTGACACCGTGTCCCGGTTCAGAACTGATTGAGCAATGTCCGCCGATATCGGCCAAACGTTGTTTCATGTTACGCAGGCCATCGCCGGCGATACCATTGGAACCGGGTGACGGCGCGGACGAATTAAAACCATGGCCATTGTCGGCCACGGCGATTTCAAAGGAGGAGGCACTGCGGGTAATAAAGACATCCACTTGCGTGGCCCGGGAATGTTTTAGAACATTGGTAAACGCTTCATGGACGGCCAGTAACAGGTTATGACGCATTTGGGAAGAAAGCGGGTAGGCAGGCACTTCTCCCGCGATGTTCACTTTGCATTCAATCCCGGTCTCCTGAAAGAATTCCTGGGCATAGTGCCCGATATAGGACACGACGTGTTCCAAGGTGTCGTTCTGCGGGTTAACGGCCCAGACGATTTCGTCCAGGGAGTGGAGCATTTCGCGGGAAGCGTCGGAAATGGACACGATCTGGTTTTGTAATTCTGAACCTTCGCCGTTGTAATTTCTCCGGACGTGTTCACTTAAAAAAGAAATCCGGCACAGTTTGGCGCCCATTTCATCGTGGAGATCCTGCGCGATCCGGGTACGTTCCTTTTCCAAAGCCCGTTCCTGTTCCAGGAGCCTCAGGCGGCGTTGAAGATTTCTTTTTACAATAAAGCGCACGCCACTACCCACCAGGAGGAGCAGCGTCAGCGCGGACAACCCGGCAAACCACCAGGTTTGCCAGAAATATTTTGAGACGCTTAAGCCGATGGTGGCGCCATTTTCATTCCAAAGGCCGTCGGCGTTGCAGGCCGTGACCTGGAACTGATAATTGCCCGGGGGAACATAGCTGTAAAAGGCTACCCGCCGGTTTCCGGCATCCACCCAATCGGAATCCAACCCCTGAAGGCGATAACGAAAACGCATCCTCTCCGGTGCGTCAAAACCAAGCGCCGTATATTGAAATTCGATGCGATGCTTGCCCGGGCCCAGGCTTAAAACCCCCGTCTTTAACCGGGTGGAATCCCGGGTTCCATTGGCATCTTCGCCTGGAAAAACCGGGCTGGGCACGCCATCAACGGAGATTTGTTCCAGGAGCACGGCCGGGGGAGGCAGCTTGGCCAAATTGACGCGCGGGTCGATCATCACTGCGCCCTTCAGCGTCGGAAACCAAAGCTGGCCCGAGGTGGTTTTTAGCCCGGCCGGGGAAAATCCTCCCACGCATTCTTCCGACAACATTCCTTCGGCCCTTCCAAATACTTGCGGATAGATGGCAGAAATTTTCCCGGCCGCGAGGTCTTTGAGTTCCTGCTTATTGAGGCAGATGATGCCGCGATTGCTTCCCAGCCAAAGCCGGCCTCGATCGTCTTCCAGAATTTCCGAAATGGTATTGTCGGGAAGCCCTTCATGGGCGGTGAAGGTGGTCATGTGACCTTGAGTCCAGCAACTTAATCCCCCGCCGGCAGTGCCAATCCAGAGCGCGCCTTCAGAATCCAGATAAAGCGAGCGTACGAGGCCGCTCAAAAGCCCGTTGCGGGTATCCCAGTGGGTGCGTTGGGCGCCCTGGACAAATTCGTACACGCCATTGCCTTCGGTGCCAACCCACACCAGGTCATTAGTCCCCGAAACAATGGCGGTGACCGGACGCTGAAAACTCGTTTGATTCTGCCATTTTCCATTTTTGAGCCAATAGAGTTCTCCTTCCTGCGTTCCCACCCAGAGGGTTCGATTCGGGTCTTCACATAGCGAAATAATATTCAAGCCCGGCAAAGGAAATAACTGCGCCCGGTTGGCTGTTCTGGTGGGAGTTTTGAAATGCAACAAGCCATATTTCCCGGCCACCCAGCAGCCGCCGTCCCGGGATACCAGCATCACGTTGATTTGTTCACCAAAAATTGATAAGTCGGCAGACAGGACGTGGTTAAAGCTCTGCCCGTCCCACTGATAAAGACCATCACCCGGTTTGCCGGACCAAATTTCCCCGGGCGCAATTTCCACCAGGCCATCCACTGCGCCATAGCCCAATCCCTGTCTTTGATCAAAAGCAAAAAGGTCCTTGGGCCGAAGTAAATTTAATCCTGCATCCGTTCCGGCCCACAAATTGCCGTCCCGGTCCGATAACAACGACTCAACCGAATTGTCCGAAAGGCCGCTGCTCGCGTTAACCTCCGTGAGCTTTCGGTTCTTAAATTCGAAGAGGCCTTCACTGGCAGATCCGGCCCAGATGGTCCCATCCGGTTCCTCCGCCAAAGAACTGATATAAGAGCGCGCCAGGTGGCGCGGGATTTGATAAGGACGCCATTCATTGCCATCGCGGCACAACACAAAATCATCCCCGGCGCCAATCCAAATCTGGCCGGATTTCGTCACTAACAGGCAATGGGGATCCTGGAGCAATTCTTTGACGGCCGAATCTTCCAGGGGAATAAATTTGCCGTCGTGAAATTCAAAAACGCCAACGCCGGTGGCTCCCAGCCAAATCGTGCCCTGATGATCCTTAAATAATGTGGTAATGGGTTTGCCAAGGAATTCTTTGGCCGCGTCAAATGGAATTAGACGCCCATTTTCACATAACGCCAGGCCGGCATCGGTGCCAATCCAGATTCTTCCGTCATTGTCTTCTACGACGGCGCCAACAGAATCGGAAGGCAATCCATTGGCCATGGTAAATCTCGTTAAATGCCCGTTTTGCCATTGCATCAAACCATCGCCGATGGTGCCAATCCAAAGGGAACCCCGGCTATCTCCAAAGAGCGTCCGCACGGGACCGTTGGGCAACCCTTCCGGCAGCCCAAACGATAAAAAGCGCGCACCGTCAAACCGCGCCACCCCGTCGTCTGTGCCCACCCAGAGGTAGCCGTCACTCGTTTGCGTGAGCGCGCGGACACGGTCCTGCGGCAGTCCTTGCTCACTTTGCCAGGATCGGAACGTAAAAACCGGTTCGCTATTGGCGGCGGTAGTGGCCGTGATAATTCTCGTTCCATTCACCGCGACAAGATCCGAGAACGCGGTGGCGATCGTCATGTCGCTGAAGATCCAGCCATCCCCGCCGCCGCCGTGCCGGAGGTGAATTTCGTTAAAGGAGGCATTGGCTCTAAATTGAGTAATGAGATTTTCGGGCTGCGCTGCTTCGGTTGCTCCCGGCCCCAGGTCCGGGTTCAACCAAACGGTCACTAAATCGTCACCGCCCGTGAAGTATTGCACCTTAAAAACCAGCGTGCAGGCAATCCCGCGGTGGGGATTTTCATAAACAATGGAGGTTCCCGGCGAGGAGGGCTCCGGGCGGGAGGAATGCAAATCAATATAGTCAGAACCATCATGGGCCTGCCCGGTGGTGTCCGCCCGAAAAGCGCTGTAGGCCCAGGCTTTTAAAGCGTTACCGATGCCGAGGCGTTCCTTTTCGGCATCATATAATTCGAACGCGGCAAAATACTCTTCCGTGCTCGCGTCGGAGAGAGGGTCCACCCGGAATTTGAAATAAAGCGTGTTGGTGGACGCATCATCTTCCTTTACCGCGCCACCCAAAATGTCATAGCCCTCTCCCGTGTTATGGGCCAGGGTGGTGCCGAAATCGCTCCACAGGACCGCCGCATGCGTTACGCCGGCACAGGCCAGTACCACCAGCATGAATGGCCACTTCGCGTATCGACTGATTATTTTGACCATCGTAAACGCCATTTTTTCTGACCAGACAACCAACACCGCCCGCCTGGCGCAAAGTTCAAGGGTCAGTGGCATTTATTTTATGCCCAAATGTTATGCGGTAAATACTTAAATTCGCTGGCAGAATTAAAAGAATTGATGATGAATCCGGCGGCACTTCGCTTTTCTTTAAACCATGCAAACCGTTCACGGTCGTGAAATGCCGTCTACGGTAAATTGCATTGGCTCAATTGAATCCGGGGTTTTAATGGTCAAAAGGCCATTGCCGCAAGACCAACCGGAGGCGGAATCGGTCGTAGTGTTTCCAGCCAGCTTCGGAAGGGTAATATCCCGCGAAGTCTTGCCGCCGGTTTTGAGCAAGACATTTTTCGGCTCATGATCGGCCCACAGTTTCAGAACCAGTTCTCTTTGGGCAGGATGATAGGAACCGTCAGGCGCTGAAATGGCTATCACCGTTTGTTGTGCATCACGTGTCTGGCTGAACTGGCGTTTCATAAAACGGTCCTTCTGATAGCCAAGGGTCTCGCCATCGTCCTGGTAAAACCATGATGCAGACGACTTCGCGGGAGCGATGAGCACTTCCAGCGGGTTTCCCGGCATTTCATCAACCGATTGAACGACGGGTTGGGAAAAAATAAAACCACCGGCCCGGACGAACATGGGAATCGTTTTGAGCGTAACGGGCAGGTGAATCGTTTGGCCGCCTTTGACCTGTTCGCCCGTCCAATAATTGTACCAATCTCCTTCAGGTAAATAGATGTCCCGCCGGGTGGCGCCTTCGAGGAGAACCGGAGCCACCAGCAAATCGTCACCAAAAAGAAATTCGTCATCGATTCCGGCAACATGCTCATCCCGGGGAAATTCAAGAAACAGCGGCCGCAACGCCGGCACTCCCGTTTCGGAAGCCTGCTCCATCACATTGTAAATGTACGGCAACAATTGATAGCGCAGTTCGATCGCACTTTTATTGATTGCTTCATCGCTCTCACCAAAGACCCAGGGCTCTTTGCTCGGGGAAGTTGAATCGCTATGCGAACGCATGAAGGGGCAGAACACTCCGAATTGCAGCCAGCGTGTGTATAATTCTCCGGAGGGCGAGCCGACGAATCCTCCGATATCAGAACCGACAAAGGGGAAACCCGACAATCCCAACCCCAACAGCATCGCGACGGACTGCCTGAGTGATGACCAGTCGGACGTGCTGTCGCCGGTCCATAAGGCGGCATAGCGCTGTCCGCCGGCGAAACTCGCCCGGGTCAGCACAAACGGACGCTCATTCGGCCGGATTCGGGACAACCCTTCGAACGTAGCCCGGCTCATCTGTTGGCCATAAACGTTATGCATTTGGTAACCCGTGGCCGGATGGCCATCGTTATTAAAAACAACATTCATGGGCATGGTTCCGCTCGGGGTATCAAAAACCGACGGCTCATCCATGTCATTCCAAATGCCGGCGATCCCGTCATCCTCCAATCCCCGATAAAGCTGCCCCCACCATTGGCGGGCGGCCGGGTTGCTGAAATCCGGAAAGACGCTGGGACCGGGATTTAGGTCGGCATGCGAGGGCCAGACCGGGCCTTGGTACACGGTGCCATCAGGATTCTTTACGAAATAATTCTTCTTTATGCCTTCATCGTAAGGGGCATACCCTTTTTCCTTTTTCGGATGGGGGTCCACGATGCAGACGATGCGAAAATGCTGTGCCTGCAAATCAGAGATCATCTTTTTCGGATCAGGAAATCGCTCATGATTCCATGTAAACGGCTTGTAATTGTCCTGATAGTCAATGTCCAGCCAGATGACATCGGCGGGAATTTTCTTTTCGCGGAAAGTATCGGCCAGTTCGCGGACACGCGCCTCTGGGTAATAGCTGTAACGGCACTGGTTGTAACCCAGGGACCAAAGCGGGGGCAAAGGCATCCGTCCCGTCAGGGAAGTGTAACGTTCGATAACATCCTTGGGATCAGGGCCGTTGATAAAATAATAATCCAGGTCCCCACCGTCCGCGCCGAACGTCAGCAAGCCGGGATGATCGTGGCCAACGTCAAAAAAACTTCGCCAGGTGTTGTCGAGAAAGATGCCGTGCGCTTTTCCCTGGCGCAGGGTCATAAAAAACGGCACTGAAACGTACAAAGGATCGGTGGCGGCATCGTGCATGTAAGTGTCCGTGTCCCACATGACATAATTGTAGCCGCCCAGGTTCCAACCGCGTTTGTCCAGTCGGCCATTTTTTTCGCCAAAGCCATAGACGTGCTCATCTTCATCCAGGTGTTTGCTGACGCTGAATCCGTTCTCGCTAAAAACCATCCCGTGTTCCGGATCATCTTCATCCAAAGCAGCGCTGGCAGCATCAGCAAAAGAAATCCGCAGCGGATTATGCTGGATGGAAACCGTTAGTTTGGTCGTTCGCAAAATGGTTGAATCCGGGCCGATTTCAACGCTTGGATCTATGGCGCTTAAATGGCCATCGGCAAGAGCATAGGAATCATTGCGCCCGGACGAATTTGCCGGGGTAAAATGAACGCGGATAATATCGTCGGAGACAACGGTCACACTTAGAGTGCCACGGTCGGCGTGGATCAGGAGCGTTTTACCATCCCAAACGGGACGTGACAGGGCGATCGCGAAGGACGAGCCGGTGTTGGAAATTGTTGCAGGTGACGCCGATGGCATGCCTGCTTTGGCCGAAGGTTCCAAAAGCCCAATGACGATTAACACTCCCAGCAGGACGTTACGGCAAAGGGGAATGGGAGCCACTCTGCTCTGGCTGCGCCGACAATCCTGCATTTTCAAGTATTTCATTACGGTGATGATTGGGCTCGTTCAACTTTAGTTCAAATCAGGCACCGGGAATTCAAGGGAAATACCGGAAGATGCACAATTTCTCCCTTAAAGTATGCTTCAGGCACCTCGGCAAAATAGTCGCATAAAGTGACTACGGAGGTAAGAACATTCAATGATTACTTGAGAAAACAGGAAAATAATGGCCAGAGCCGGGAAGATTTGAATCATCTTATAGCGATCATCCCACCATTTATCTGGCTGCGACGAGAGCGCGTTTGATGGCGGCAGTGACTTTACGCTGAAAAGCGCTGGAGTCGGACAATCGCATACCATTATGGGACATTCTAATGATTCTCATTGACAAAATTTCTTATTGCGGTTAAACGATTTACGTAAATCAGCCAGAAGGTAACGCCATGAAAAATTATATTCGCGCATTGTTTGTTGGACTTGCCATTTTGGCGGGAATTATTCGAATCCATGCCACGACGGCTTTCCCCGTCGCGAACAATCTCAGCCTTTTCGAGTTCAGCGCCGGAATCTCCTCTGGCGGCACGAATTACCTGGTCGCCATGGAGGTGGGCACGAACGTCGTCGGGCAACTGGTCTCCACCAATGGCACGCTGCAGGGGCCGCAGATTGTGGTGGGAAGCAATGCGGGCAACCTGCCGCCGAACCTGGCGCTGGCTTTTGGCCAGGCCAATTATCTTTTGGCATGGTCGGACAATTCCGTCAGTTCCGGCGTGGATATGTTTGGCCAATTTATTTCGCGAAGCGGCGTGAAGGTCGGTCCAAAATTCAACCTGCTCCAGGCCCAGGGTTTGCATGGATTTCAATATGTCATGGCGCTGGCTTCCGACGGCACCAATTTCCTGGTGGTGTGGGCGGATGGTTACAACAGCGAAACGGAATCCAGCGGAAACATCTACGGGCAATTGGTGGCCCCGGCGGGGACATTGACCGGCTCCGAATTTGTCATCAGCAGCCAGGGGCAAAATGGCAATAGCGCCGCCGCGACCTTCGGCAAAGCGAATTACCTGGTCGTCTGGCAGAGTAACAACAATGACACCGGCAATGATAACAAGACCTTCGGAGAATTTGTGTCACCCGGCGGGTTGGCCGGCAGCCCCATCCAAATTGGCCAAACCCCCGCGCCGGACCAAAGCACGGTCGCGGTCGCATTTGATGGAACCAATTATCTCGCTGCCTGGAATTGGGATCCCTATCCGGAAACCGAAGAAATGGTGACCAATTGGGAAATATTCGGCCGATTGATTTCCCCCGCGGGCACTTTTCCCGGAAACGAGTTGCAACTGGTCACCGACGCGGGCAACGATGAAATTCCCTCGCTGGCTTTTGATGGCGCCAACTATTTGCTGTCCTGGAGTTTTGGGTTTGACGTCATTACCAATTCCACCATCCGGTTCCAATTTTTCAACCGGAAGGCGAGTGCCATCACTCCAGAATTTACTCTCTTCACCGCCCAGGCCACGAATGCGCCGTTACTGGCCATCAATGGCCTGACTTTTGGGGGGAGTCAATACGCCGCGGCGGCCACTTTGGGAACCATCACAACCGATATCAACGGCAACCTCAACGGCATTCCCAGCAGCGAAGTTTACGGTGGATTTTTATCCCCTTCACTCGCCAATTCGTTTTCTCCGCCGCCGCCACGCATCACTTCATTCCAGCACAGTGGTTCGCTGACCTGGACAAACGTTTCCGGCACAAATGCGTTTATTCTCGAAACGGCATCGGCCCTGGCGGGTCCCTGGTCTTATGCGGCGCCGCCGTTGGATTTGACCATTTCCAGCAACACCCAAACCACCGTACCCGCCCCGCTGGTCACTTCCAAAGGCTTTTATTTCCTGCAACAGGGATTTAGTTCCCAAACGTTTCACGGAACATGGCTGGCGCCCCAGGCAGGTACCACAAATATCGGGAGTATTTATTTCGTGTCCGATGGAAACGGCACCCTCACCAATGTCGGCGGGTTTAATTTCGAAACGCCTCCCGGTTCTTACGACGTGAATGGCAACGATACTGTTTCATTTATTTTAAACGGGATTGAGGACGGCGTGATTAACTTTTCCGGCCAGTTTTTGCCGCCCAGGGAAATTGTGCTTTCCGGGCCCGTCACCAATCTCGCTACTGCGATTTTTCCGGTTCAAAATGTCTCATTATGCGCCGGGGTCTGGAGCGGCACGCTGACCGAAACCAATGGCAACTCGAATGAATTCCCAATAAATCTCACCGTGACCACCAATGGCGCGGTCACTTTGTCCGGCAGCTATTCCGGCTCCGGATGGGTGTTTGCACTCGCAGCAACGAATGGCGCTGGTTCCGGCTTTTTCCATACCAGCGCATCCGGCCCCTACGACCAGATTCAGCTAGATGGGACTTTGACCGGGAATGTCCTCAGCGGCACCTATTCCGTTGACAATGGAAATGAGGCTGAAGGGACGTTTACCTTGACGCGCTGATGGTATTTACCTGGCTGCGGCGAGGGCGCGTTTGATGGCGGCAATGACTTTGCGCTGGGTGGAGAGCGGTTTGCCGGGGATGCGCGCGCCGGCCGCCGCCGGATGGCCGCCACCGCCGAATTGCGCGGCGATCTCGTTGACATTCACGTCCGCGGTTTTCGAACGCAGGCTGATGCGCGTCAGTTCCGGCTCGAGCTCCTCGAAAATGCACGCCACGATCACCGGTTGGATGGCGCGGATATGGTCGATCAGCCCTTCGGTATCGTCAGCCTCAGCGCCGGTGCGGGAGAAATCCTTTTTCTTCAGCCATAAATAAGCGACGCGGTCGCGGTCCGTCAGCTTGAACTTGGTGTAGAGATGGCGGAGCAGCCCCACGCGGGAGAGCGGATAGGATTGATAAACCTCTTCGCAAACTTTCGCGAGGTCCGCGCCGCGCGTGACGAGTTCCGCGCCGGTGTGAAACGTGCCGGGCCGCGTCGTGGGATATTGGAATGAGCCGGTGTCCGTGGAAACGGCGGCGAAAAGGTTGTCAGCAATCGGCTTGGTGATGGGCCAGCGCGCGACTTTGATGAGCCGGTAAATCAATTCGCCGCACGACGGTTCGCGCGCGGAGATCCAATTCACATCGCCGTAGCGCGGATTGCTTTCGTGATGATCAATATTGATGAGGACCTTGCGATTCACGGAAAGTTTTCCGGCGCGGCCAAGCCGCTGGAAGCTCGCGCAATCGGTGGCGATGACGCAATCGAACTTTTTCCCCGGTTTCGGCTTCTGGAGCATGCCTTCGGGATCGAGAAATTTATATTTGTGCGGGATGGGGTCTTCGTTCCAGCAGGTGACCTTTTTCCCCTCATTGCGCAGGGCGATGGCCAGCGCGAGCTGCGAGCCGACGCAATCGCCGTCCGGTCGGACATGGCCGACAATGCAAAAGGTCTTGTTCTCGCGGATAATCTCGAGAATGCGGTCGATGATTTTCGGATACGACTTCATTTTGGTTCCGAATTGTCCCTCGATTGGGCCTTTTCCAGCTCATCAATGATTTGCAAAACGCGGTTTCCGCGCACGATGGAATCGTCGAAGATAAACTTGAGCGTGGGCGTGTATTTCAGTACGACGGAGCGCGCCATGAGGCCCTGGATGCGGACACGGTTATCGGTGAGCAATTGCAGCCCGCGCTTTTGTTGAGCGGGATTGCCAAAAATGCTGATGAAGACGACGGCAGATTTCAAATCGCCGGCAAGGTCCACGTCGTTGACAGAAATGAGGCCGGCTTCATTGACATGGAATTCGCGGCGGATGGCTTCGCCGATTTCGCGCTTCAATAATTCGCGGACGCGTTCGTGTCGGAGGGCAGGCATGGAAAATAGAGTGATGGATTATTGGATAAAGGGATTATTTGGCCGTTGGAAGACGGCCATTCCCCAAAACCTTATGTTCATAACTTCGCGGCAATTTTCTCAATACTATAGCACTCAATAGCGTCTCCGACTTCAAATTCGCCGAAGCCTTCGATGCGGATACCGCATTCCATGCCGGCGCGGACTTCGTTGACTTCGTCCTGGAAGCGGCGGAGCGATTGCGTCACGCCCTCGTAAATGACGTCCTTGCGGCGGCGCACGCGGACTTTGCCGCGCACAATGCGGCCGGTGGAAACCATGCAACCGGCCACGGGCGCACCCTTGGACAATTCGAATACCTTCCGCACTTCGGCCGAGCCGACAATCGTTTCCTTGCTGACGGGATCGAGCAATCCAGCCATGGCTTCTTTCACTTCATCAATCAATTCATAGATGATGGCGTAAAGTTTAACCTGCACGCTCTCGCGCTTGGCCTTCTCGGCGGCGGTGCTGTCCAGGCGCGTATGGAAACCGAGAATAACGCCGGCTGAAGCCGATGCGAGGGCGACGTCGTTTTCCGTAATCGCGCCGACATCGCTATGGATGACTTCGAGCGAGACTTTGTCCGACTCGATTTTCTTGAGCGCCTCCACGATGGCCTCGACGGAACCCTGGGTGTCGGCCTTGACGACGACCTTGAGGGCCTTGCTTTGCGCGGCCTGCAGAGTGGCAAACAGATTTTCCAGGGTGACCTTGCGCTCTTCCTGGCTTTCGGCCTTGGCTTCAAATTCGCGCTGGCCGGCGAGTTCGCGCGCGGCGCGTTCGTCTTCGACGACAGAAAATTCCAGGCCGGCGTCGGGCACGCCGTTCAAGCCAAGGACTTTGACCGCAACCGATGGACCGGCTTCTTTCAAGCGCTGGCCTTCTTCATTAATCAGGGCGCGAACGCGTCCATAATACTGGCCGCACAGGATGATATCGCTGACGTGAAGCGTGCCTTTGCGAACGAGGACAGTGGCCGTAGGGCCGCCAGGCTCGACACCAGATTCGATAACGTTGCCTTTGGCGCGGCGATCGGGGTTGGCCTTGAGCTCGAGCAAATCCGCCTGGAGCAAAATCATTTCCAGCAACTTATCAATGCCCTGTTTGGTGAGCGCGGAAACGTCCACGAAAATGGTATCGCCACCCCAATCGTCCGGCACGAGACCTTTGTCCTGCAACTGCTGGCGCACTTTCATTGCGTTCGCGTTCGGATGGTCAATCTTGTTAACGGCGACGAGGATGGGGACTTTCGCGGCCTTGGCGTGGTTCAACGCTTCCAGCGTTTGGGGCATGACGCCGTCATTGGCGGCGACAACCAGAATGACCAGGTCCGTAACATTCGCGCCGCGGGCGCGCATGGAACTGAACGCGGCGTGGCCGGGCGTATCGAGGAACGTGATTTGCGCGAGCTCGTTTTTGCGCTCGGGATGCGGAACGGAAATCGTATAGGCGCCGATGTGCTGGGTGATGCCGCCGGCTTCGCCCGCGGCGACGTTCGTTTTGCGAATAACGTCCAGCAGGCTCGTCTTGCCATGGTCAACGTGACCCATGATGGTGACGACGGGCGCGCGGGGCTTGAGCTGTTCGGGCTTGTCTTCGAAATCCAACTCGACTTTTTTCTCGACGGCATGGACCACGCCACCACCGCGCTCACGTTTTTCCACTTCAAAACGGAAGCCGTACTTGGCGCAAATTTGCCGGGCGACTTTTTCGTCAATGGACTGGTTGACCGTCGCGAAAACGCCAAGCTTCATCAAATCGCCGATGATGATGAAGGGCTTTTGCTTCAGCGAATTGGCCAAATCACGGACCATGATCGGGGGCTTAATCGTGATGAC
>Ga0206900_1109_pt3 | contig 17754 bp, 16 predicted proteins | sample Alteio_BWOrgHeat_46_FD_153235 | JGI IMG/M metagenome (GOLD analysis project Ga0206900, IMG submission 153235) | Enriched cells from forest soil in Barre Woods Harvard Forest LTER site, Petersham, Massachusetts, United States -... | ecosystem: Environmental > Terrestrial > Soil > Temperate forest >... | reverse complement strand
TTCCGTCCGCATCGTGGAAGTCAAATGAGAAATTCAGCCAGGATTTGTCGGCCGGGTTGGTGTTGTGCGCATCGCGATGACGCCAGACTTCCCACAACCGGTCGATGTTGCAATGGTGCATCCAGAACACGGGATCGAGACCTGCCGTGTCGAACGCAGACATCCAACCGGTGTCGCCTCCCACCGCGACGTGAACCGAACCGTGCGGCACTCGTTCGAGATCGCCGACAGTACCTCCGCCGTGCTGGAATTTCGTTACCGGACCGCCGAAGCCGGGATGCGCGCCGCCGGAACCGCCGGTGAATTTCGTGTCCTTGACGCAAGCGATATTGACGTCATCCGCGGGGTCGGTGGAAGGAGGCAGTGCAGGGAGGGTTCCGCCCGAATTCAGTCCTGCGCTGCGCGCTCTAACAAGAAGTGGGTTGGCAGAGCCATCGGGCAACTTCGGCGCGTAGAACGCCGGAGGCAACTGCATTGCCTTTGGGTTCGACGTGTCGCTGTAATTCCAGTACGGCAGGGTCCACTCATCGGACGGACCGCCCAACTTCTTGATGGCGGCGCGCACGATCTCCTCGAAGTAGCCGAGATACATGCGGTGCCACGGCAGGAAAAACCAACTGCCGTGCTGGCAGCGTTTCCAGTATTTGGCTTGGTCGGAGGGGAGTTTATCGGAGGGCTTGGCGTAGGGATCGTCGGCGCGCTTGTAGTCGTGAATGGCCGCCTGATAGCGCAAGCTTGTCGGGTCGGCGATGAGGCGCGTCTGCATCTCGGCGATGCCCTTGGCGTACCAGAGAATGATCGGGTCCCACGTTGGAAGTTTCCAGACGTCCCGTCGGACTTTGACGGTGCGCGCCGTGGCGTTCGGCATCGAGTGCTCCTCCGCACAATAAGTGCGAGGCCACGGGTTATCATTGCACCGCTCGTCAGAATTTTTTCTTTATGTAGGGTCGGGGTTATTGAAGATCGACGTGAGGCAGGCAGCTCTGAATGAAGTCTCCGACGTCATGCTTCAGTTTCGTGTGCGAGTCGCTGTCGATGTATAGCATGTGCCCGGATTGATAGAAATCCCACGAAACATTCTTGTGCATCTGCGGATTCAGCCCCATATGGTTGAACGTGTACTCGACGGCGTAATAGGGCGTCGCCAGGTCATAATAGGCAGCCGCGACAAGGACCTTCATGTACGGGTTCTTCACCATCGCGTTCCGAAGCATCGCGGTAGTATCGCCGAAACCGTTCTGAACGTCGTAATCCCAGGGTTGAATGCCGCCAGTGGGGTAGTAGAAGAGATCCGTCTTATAGCCCAGTTCGGACCGGATGTAGTGCGTGAACATCGCGGTAAATGGCGGAGTAATCAGCGTGCTCGAAGGATCGTATTCGGAGGTTTCGCCCGTGTTCATCGATGACGGACCCGATAAGCGGCCATCGTAGCGCCCGATCGTTTCATGCGAATCGCGCAGGAGCTGCCGCGTGAAATGGGATACATCCCACCGAAGATTGCTCTCCTCGATGTAGCGCGTATCGAGTCCGGTGAATCGGGCGATTTTTTCGACGACGGCTTTGCGTTCAGCAGGTCCGAGATCGTCGCCCTTCGCCAGCGCGTTCGCATAGTCACCCATAGCGAAGGCTTCGGCCTCACGCAGGAACGTCTTCAGGTCCTTGCGCTGCAGATCCGCCGCGACTTTCTTGTGATAGTACGCGTCGGCGGCGTAGGTGGGAAATTCGAGTTGATAAACGAGGTCGTCGGACCGGCTCCAGATGGTTTCCAGGTTCAACGTGGTGCCGATCAGGATCAGACCGTTAAACGCGATCCCACGGTCGATGAGATAACCGGCAAGACCGGCGGCTCGAAACGTCCCGTAACTCTCGCCCCCAATGAACAGCGGCGAAACCTCCCGATTGTTCCGCACGAGATACATGTGGATGAACTCGCCAACCGACTGAATGTCGCCATTGACGCTGTTCATACGCCGCGCAACGTCAATAGTTTTGGCCCTGCTGTAGCCCGTGCCTACCGGATCGATGAAAACAAGGTCGGTCTTATCGAGCCATGTGTCCTGGTTGTCTTTGAGTTGATAGGGAGGCTGAGGCATCGCGCCATTCGCGAGCAGGCGCGGACTGCGCGGCCCCATGCCGCCCATGTGAACCCAGAGAGAAGCCGAGCCTGGTCCGCCGTTGAAGCAGAAGGTCACCGGGCGTTTGGAGACATCGGTCACGCCATCAAGCGTGTACGCCATGTAAAAGATGTGCGCTTCGGTGTCGCCCGAGGCGTTCTTGATGGGCATCTGCTGGACAGTTGCCGTGTAGTTGAACGGCTTGCCATCGAGATTCATCGTGTGGTGCGTGACGACCGGCGTCTCGTCGACCTCGCCGCCAACCGCCGGTCCGGGACCGGCGACACCGCCGCGGCCGCGACCGCTGCGGCCCCCAGGGACTTCCGAAGCCGGGGGAGCCGGCGCCTGAGCTGCCGGTGTCTGGGAGGGCTGCGTCGCTCGCTGCGCGGGCTGCGTCTGAATCTGACCCTCGGTTTGGGCCTGCGGAACCTGCTGGGCCAGGATAAGCAATAACAGCGGCGCAATCATCGGATGTCACCTCGGCGATTTGTGGTCAGGGTCTATGGTAGCGCAGCCTGGCAGTGGTTCACTTCGACCGTACGGCCCTCTTGAGGCGGTCCAATTGCTTGCGCGCGGCGCGCGCCCAGGAGCTTGTGGAGTCCAGCTTCAGATAGGTCTGCCAGTAACCGATCGCCTGGAGGATATCGTTGTTGCGCTCGCACAGCAGGGCCAGATTGAAGTAAGCGTCGGCGTAACGCGGATTAAGGCGAGTCGCATTCAGGTAGAATTTGCGGGCCTCTTCGGAGTTGCCCTGTTCGTCGTATAAGTTCCCGAGGTTGAATTGCGCCAGCGGGTAGGAAGGATCGGCATCGACAGCGCGCGTGTAATAGGATTCCGCTTCCTTGAGCTTCCGCATCCGGAACAGCAGCGTCCCGAGGTTCACCAGCGCGCCCGCGGCTTTCGGATTCACTTCGATTGCCTTTCGGTAGGCCAGGACGGCGTCGGACGCGGGAGCGCCCGTCTCCTCGAGCGCTAGGCCGCGCTGAAACCAGAATTCGGACTGAACTTCATCCAGCGGCCCGCGGATCGCCTCGGTAGGGAATGTCCTGAGTTTCTGGATTTCGGCATCGTCGAAATCGAGGAGCAACTGGCCGCTGATGGGTTCCATCCTGTTTCCCGCGACATGGACGGCGATCCTGCGCCCGTCCGCCGTAATCTTCAACTGCGAGAGTGGCTGTTCGACGTCTTTGAGGCTCTTTCGAAGGGACAACAGAGCTAGCTGGATCTTCTTTGGCGGGATGTCGCTGAGGCGCTTGAGGGTCTTCAGGGCAATGAGGTCTGAAAACCCGAAAGTCGCCGAGGGACTGACGAGGCCAAGCTTTTCCCAGGACTTTAGCTTTCGCTCCGAGAGATTGAGCATCCGGCAGACCTCGGCGCGGAGGTATTCTGACGGCTGATCCATTTCCTTCATGTGCCCAATCACCGCGATGATTTGATTGTGCGGCACAGCGGGCGCGGAGTCCAGCATGCACCTAACTTCTGCAGAATCAGCAGAGTTCAGGCGGTCACGACGATGCTCCTTCCGAGTCGATGGGGCGCTGGCATTCAGGCGGCGGGTTGTTCGGGTCGGGGACGGCGGCCCAGGCCTCAGACAGACTCACCAAAAGGTTGAGGACCTCCCCGAGTGGCGCCTCTTCCTGCCGGAGATTGGCGTCGAGTAATCGTTTCTGCATATAGGCATACAGGCCGGCGAGGCGCGCGGTCAGCTCCGGGGCAGTCTCAGAGTGGAGGGAACCAGTCAGTTCGGCCAGGACCAGATACGCCGTATTGATGGAGTGGCTGCGCTCCGCGAGACGGCCAGCCTTCAGGTGCTCACGCGCCGCCTGAGTTGAGGCGATGGCCCTCTGGTACAAGAGCCGAATCAGTTCGATCGGGCTCGCGGAAAGGACCATCTCATCGAAATAACGACTCATCCTGAGGCTCTCGCAATGGTCTTATCGGCGCGTGGCCCCGGAATTTTAGGTCTAAAGCCGCGCGCGATTTCCGCCGATCCTAAATGGGAGGAAGTATGACAGCAACCGCGCCTTTGGACGTCCTGATCGTCGACGATTCCGCCGCCATTCGAAAGATCCTGCAACGGGTATTGCGCCAGACGGATCTGCCGCTGGGGGAAATTCATGAAGCCGGCGACGGCGCCGAAGCGCTCGAGGCGCTGAAGACCCGATCCTTCGGGCTGGTGCTCTCGGATATCAATATGCCGCAGATGGACGGGCTGCAGTTGCTTGCCCGGGTGAAAGAGATGCCGCACATGAAAAGCGTGCCGGTCCTGATGATCACCACCGAAGGTGGCCAGGGAAAGGTGATGGAAGCGGTGCAACTCGGCGCAACGGGCTACGTGCGTAAGCCGTTCACGGCGGAACAGATTAAAGAAAAGCTAGCTGGAATTCTGGTGTGAGGGCGGGCGCCAGGCACGCCCTCACCTGATTGCCTTATCTACCCGGAACGCCCATCCAGGAGCGCGTCCAAAGGTCGGACATCGTAATAAACAGCAGCAGCATAAGCCAGAAGAAGCCGCACATTACGATAAACTTCGTCAGCCGCGTGCTGTATTTCACGTGCATGAAGAACAGGATGACGAGGCTTGCTTTCACGATGGCGATCGCGAGCGCGACGAAGATATTCCATCGGCCGAGATCTATCGTGGACACGAACGCCGTAACCCAGGTCAGTACGATAAGCGCGAAAAATACCGCGAAATAAACCCGCTTGGGGACAATATGGTGTTCGGAATGTTCTGCGGCTGCGGCCATTAATGTATCCCTCCCTGCCCGGAGCGGTCTATCAGGTAGAGCAGCGGGAAGAGGAAGATCCAGACGATATCGACGAAGTGCCAGTAGAGACCGAAGTTCTCAATCGGGGTGTACCAGTCGGCCGTGAATTTCCCCCGATGAGCTTGCCAGATCAACACGAGCAGAACTCCGGCGCCGACAATCATGTGGGAAGCGTGCAGGCCGGTCATGCCGAAATACAGGGAAAAGAAGAGTTGCGTGTGCTGCGCATCGACGCAGCCTTCACACTCGAAATGCGGCCCCGGCACCTCATGATGGACCCATTTGTCGTGATACTCATACGCCTTTACGCCGAGGAACGCGCCACCCAGAATCAGCGTGAGGATTAGAAAAACGACCAGCAGATTCTTCTTGCCGAGCGCGGCGAAATGGACGCCCAGCGCCATCGTGAGCGAACTGCAGATCAGAACAGTCGTATTGAATGCTCCGATAAGCAGGTTGGTCTTTAAGCTGGCCGAAGCGAACGCGAGCGGATATGCCTGCCGGTAAGCGAAGTAGGCAAGGAACAGCCCGCCGAAAAACATGATTTCGGTGAGCAGGAAGGTCCACATCCCGATGGTCGCGGAATCCTTCTGCTGCTCGGGCGTCTCGAAATGATGCTGCAGCGCCGCAGGATTTTCGATTTCCGGAACGACCGCTACTGGACTATCCAACGTGAATTACCTCCTGCGCTCCATATTCGTAAGCTTCGGTGGTCACGACGGGGGTGATTTCGAAGTTCTCAGGCGGAGGTGGCGACGACGTCTGCCATTCGAGTCCTGTCGCGCCCCACGGGTTTGGACCCGCCAGCTTACCGTATTTCAGCGACCAGACAAAGTAGATGCCGGGGATGAGATAGCCCAATCCGAGGATGGAAGCTCCCGCCGACGACAGGACGTTCAGAACCTGAAATTCGGGCGGATACGCGTGATAGCGCCGCGGCATTCCCATGTAGCCCAGAATGAACTGCGGGAAGAATGTCAGGTTGAATCCGATAAACACCAGAACAGCCGCTACTTTGGACCAGAGCTGGTTGTACATGCGTCCCGTGATCTTTGGCCACCAGAAGTGCAGCCCGGCCATGTAGCCCATGATTGCGCCCCCCACCATGACGTAGTGGAAGTGGGCGATGACGAAGTAGGTGTCCGTCAGGTGAACGTCGAGGCCCATGCTTGCGAGGAAGAGGCCGGTCAGTCCGCCGATCGTGAAGAGGCCGATGAAGCCAATGGCGTAGAGCATCGGGGTTTCGAGCCGGACCGAGGCCTTATACATCGTGGCCGTCCAGTTGAATACTTTGATGGCGGAGGGGATGGCGACCACGAACGTCAGAATCGAGAACACCATACCGGCGTAAGCCGACTGGCTGCTGACGAACAGGTGGTGTCCCCAGACCAGGAAGCCGAATACCGCGATCGCGACGCTCGAGAAGGCGATGAACGTATACCCGAACGGTTTCTTCGAGCAGAAGGTGGAGACGACCTCCGAAATCACGCCCATCGACGGCAGAATCATGATGTAGACGGCGGGGTGTGAGTAGAACCAGAAGAGGTGCTGGAAGAGCACCGGGTCGCCGCCGTAAGCGGGATCGAAGAATCCAATGTGCAGACCGCGTTCCAGCATCAGCAGGAACAGGGTGACCGCGATGACCGGGGTGCCGAGAATCATGACGGCCGCCGTGGCGTAGTGGGCCCAGATGAACAGGGGCAACCGGAACCAGGTCAGCCCGGGCGCGCGCATTCGGTGCACGGTAACGATGAAATTCAGGCCCGTAAGAATCGATGAGAAGCCCATGATGAAAGCCGCCATCGCCGTCATCACGACATAACCATTCGAGTAAGAGGTGCTGAACGGCGTGTAGAAGGTCCAGCCGGTATCGACGCCGCCGGTGACGAGCACGAACACGCCGAAGACGCCGGCGAGCATGTAAATGTACCAGCTCAGAAGGTTAATTCGCGGGAACGCCAGGTCCTTGGCCCCGATCATCAAAGGAACGAGAAAATTGCCGAGGATCGCCGGGATCGACGGGATCAGGAAGAAGAACACCATGATCACGCCGTGCATGGTGAACACCTTGTTATAGGTGTTGGAGTCCATCAAATCTCCGGCCGGAGTGGCTAACTCAATCCGGATCAGAGCCGCAAACATACCGCCGACGATGAAAAAGAACGTGACCGCATACAGATAGAGGATGGCGATGCGCTTGTGGTCTTTCGTGAGCAGCCAACTCATCAGACCCGCTTCGGCGTTGATGTAGTTCCTCTTGGTTTGTACGACTGGGGGAGCTGTAATCATGCTTGTATACCCGACAACTTAGTGGATCCTCGGCTGAGGCGCAGCCGGCGCCGTCGTGGCCCCTCCTCTTGCTCCGGCGGGAGGAGTCGCTCCGCCGACCGCATGCGTGCTCGGACGCGGTGACGCGCTGGTTTCAACCGGTAAAGGAGTCGCGCTATTGACGGTTCCATTGGGGGCGCCCAGCGACCGGATGTAGGAGATCAGTTTGAGCATACCGTCTTCGCTGATCAGCCCCTTGAAGGTCGGCATGATGTCGTCATAGCCGGCTACGATCTTGGACTGCGGGTACAGGACCGATTCGCGGATATAAGACTCGTCAGCCCGCACATTCGAACCGTCTTTCAACTGAACCCTCGTGCCGAATAAACCGACCAGATTCGGGCATCGGCCATTCTGATTGTTCACGACGCTGGGGTGGCAGTTGCCGCATCCAAGCTGGTTAAACAGCGACTGACCCTGTTCCGCCATGGAACCCTCGCCGCTACCTTCGCCCAGCCACTTGTTGTAATCCGGTTCGGTCATGACGTAGACGGTACCGATCATCCCAGAGTGCTTCGTGCCGCAGTACTCCGCACAGAAAATATGGTAGGCCCCCAGCTTGGTCGCCTTGAACCACTCCGTAGTGTACTTCCCCGGCAGCACGTCGGACTTTGTGCGGAAGGCCGGGATGTAGAAGTCGTGGAGTACGTCTTCCGAGGTCATCGTGAGCTTGACATCCCGGTTGATCGGAATGTGAAGCTCGTTGATCTCCCGCGCGCCTTCCATGTGCTGAATTTTCCACATCCACTGCTTGCCCGTGACGTAGATTTCCATGGAGTCGGCCGGCGGGCGGGACTCCGTGAAGTAGATGCTGACACCCCACGCGAACATGATCATGGAGAGGCCCAGCGGAATGATCGTCCAGACGATCTCGAGGATCATGCCGCCCGCGCCGTGCCCACCCGAATCGTGAGCCACGGGTGGTCCGGTTTCCGGACGATGCCGGTACTTGACCGCCAGATACACGACGAGAAACGCGATCAGCAGCGAGAAAAAGGCGCTGATCAGAACGAGAAAGGCGTACAGCGCGTCAACGTGACCGGCGATGGTCGAGGCCTGTTCGGGAAAGAGCTGAAAACTCTTGGCTTCCATCATGGTTAGCTAGCGGACCGGCTCCCTTTCTGCCGGCGCTCCCGCCGCAACGAAATAAACACGAACCCCCCAAAAATCAGAACTGTAGCCGCGCCGGCCGCGCGAAGCAGAGCCAGAGCATAAGGCGTATACTTCGCCGCGTGCGGATCGAAGTGGTAGCAATACAGCAGAATACGATCGACCGGATTCCCGATCTTGTTGTGCGACGCTTCCACGAGGGCAAACCGCATATCCTTCGGCGAATAATCGATGCCGTAGAAATACTTCGAAAGCTTCCCCTGGGGCGTCAGAATGTAGACCGCGCTCGCGTGGGCGAACTGAGCGGTGTGCACGTCCCAGACATATTTGAAGCCGACCGCCTCGGTCACGCGTTTGATCTGATCGACGTTCCCCGTCAGAAAATGCCAGGCGTGGGCAGTTTCCGGATGGCCGAAGTCGCGCATGTACGCGGTCTTTTTGCCCGCGGCGTCTGCCGGACCTTCACGAGCGTCAAAGCTCAGGGCAATGACGTCATACTCCTGACCAGGCGTGAACGTCAGAACCTTCGCGGCGCGAACCACGCCGTTCAGAATCTGGGTGCAGAGCATCGGGCACTGATAGTAGACCAACGCGAGGATGACGGGGCGCTTGCCGAAGTAGTCGCCGAGTTTGACCGTCTTGCCCGCCTCGTCGCGAAACTCCGCGTCCAAAGGCAACTGAGAATCCAGGCGTTGCTCGATCGACACTCGCGAGAGCGGCCCGACTGGATCCGTGCCGCGCATGTTGATCGGATCGATCTGGCCAGTCTGCACGGCCTTGATCGCTACCCCCGGATCCGGCTCGGAAATGGGCGGGGGTTGCTGCGCAAAGACTGTCGCAGCGACCACAAACATTCCGACGATGTACTTCAACAACTTCATCTCGCGATCTTCTCGAGTGTGCGGCCGCTGCTTGACGCAGCCGGGATCATCCGGTAGCCGTCGTTGTCCGATCCCGCCGGGCTGGGCTTGGATGGCAGACCCTTGCGGGCGACAATATCGATCGCCTGATCGATTGGGATCCGGACTATACCGTGATCCGGATCGACCCAGGCATAGTTACTCAGAATGGCTTCTTCGTCTTCCCGAAGTTCCTTCAGTTCGATTCGGGGATAAACAGGGTGCGCGGAAACCTGGCCGTTCGCGTCGAGCGCCATACCCGAGAGGCGCGGCTCGGGCGGGACCCGCTGGCGTTCCTGCGTCATCGAGGCTGGGACCGGTGCGTTCTTGCTGTCCTCCCGTTTTGCGAGATAAGCGAACATCGCCCACATCGCGAAGACGACAACGATACAGGTGATGACCAGGCCGATACCAAAGCCAGTGATCTGGAAAACGTTGACGTCCCCACGCTCGTGCGAGACCTGCGGGTTGGCATGACGATGTCCGTGATTGTTGGGGTCGTTAGTGTCTGCCATGGCTCAAAGCTTTCTTCAGATCGGGCGCGCCCAGCGGCAACAAAGGCAAGCCGGGCAGATTACGGAAATACATCGCGAGCCAGAGACCGCCGAATCCGAGCGGGGCGGTGATGTCGAGCCACGACATCGAGAACTGAGGATGCAGTTCCTTCTGGGTCGTCGTGAAATTCGGCTCGATCAGCGAGAAGACGTCGACAGCGTGAACGATCACGAGATAGATCGCAATTGCCCCTATCGTCTTCGGATTCTTCTTCAGATCCTGGGATAGCAGCAGCAGGAAGGGAAGGACGAAGTGTCCGATCAACAGGATCAGCGCGACCCAGCCCCATCCACCGTTCCACCGCTTGATGTACCAGATGACTTCGCTCGGAAGATTGCCCGACCAGGTGATGAGCAACTGCGCGAAATTCAGGTACGCCCAGAGCATGACCAGCGCGAGAAGGAGTTTGCCGAGATCGTGCAGATGGCGCTTGGTCAGCGCGTGATTCATCGGCTCGAACTGCGCCATCAGTACGAGCGTCGCAACGACGATCGACATCGCTGTTAAGCACTGACCGATGACGATCATGAATCCGTAAACCGTCGAATACCAGTAGGGTTCGAGCGTCATCAGATAGTCGACGGCGCAGAAGGTCATCAGCAGGAAGAAGGCTGGCACGCCGGGCGCGCTGATCTTCTCCAGACGCGACGAAATCTCTTGCGACTTCGTCTCATCCTCGCGAACCGAAAGCCCGGTCAGCATCTTGGTAAAGCCGGCGAGGAAGACAGCATAGATCACCCAACGAACCCAAAGGAAGGGAACATTGAGGTAGAGCCGCTTGGCGTGAATGACTTTGTCGGCGAGTCCTTCCGGGGTTGTCCACCAGTACAACTTCTCGTGGAAGAGGAGCATCGGCAGAAAGAGGAGAACCATCAGGTAAAGCGTCTTGGCTCCCGCTTCGAGCGGCCGGCGAATCACCACTCCCCACGCGCCGCCCGTCAGATACTGCGTCATCAGAATCAGAAGGCAGCCCGCCCCGGCTCCCATCCAGAGCCAGAATCCGACCAAATAGGAACGAAGGAACTGCGTAAGGCCGCCGCCGGGCAGAAAAATCCCCCCGATCGTCAGAGCGAGGAAGACCAGGCCGATGAACGCCGCAATGGACGAATACCGCTTAAAGGTATCGTTTAGCTGCGGAGCGGTTGCGTAACTCTGTTCGGTCGTCGTCATTTTCTTTCTGGCTGATTCGATTTGGCGGCTCCGGCGCCACGAGCGCCAGGCACTCCGGCGGGCGTCGCCGGAACAGCCGGGAAGTTGTTGAAATCGGTATCCCTGGGCGCGATCGGCATGTTGGCCTGAATCGCTTTCTGCTCAGCGGACAGCGGCTGACTCGCGTTGGGAACCTTCGCGCGGGCATCGGCCGAAAGATCGTTCACGTTCGCGTTCTGGCTGTACTGCAGCGCGCGAATGTAGGCGACGATGGCCCAGCGGTCGCGCACCTGAATCTGCTGCGCGTAATTCAGCATGGCGCCGTAGCCATTGGTGATCACATCGAAGAAGTGGCCGACGGGAGCGTTCCGGAGGCGATCGATGTGATAGGACGGAGGCTGCTTGAAGCCGCGCCGGACAATCATGCCGAGACCGTTGCCAATGGCTCCGTGGCAGGGCGAGCAGTAGGAGTTGTAGCGGAACTGGCCGCGTTCGATGAAGTCTTTGTCCACGGCGATGGGAAACGTGTCAACGTCGTCGCCGTTGGCGTCCTTGCCCTGGTAGTAGGCCGTGTCTTCTTCGAGCGACCCGCGCGCGATCGTTCCATCCACCTCGGGACGGCCGCTGCGGGCGTCGGCGAAAAAGTCGCTGCCCCGCTGCGGCTTATATTTCGGCTGATCCTGCATGTCGAGCCGAGAGCATCCCGCAAGCGAGAGGGCTGCGGCGGCCAGCAGAATGCCGTTGAATTTGCTCATCGGGCCACTTCCGAAACTTCTTCTGCCCCTAGTTCGGCGAGGAACCCGGCGGTACGTTCGCGGTCGAACTTGGGATCCTCCGACTCGATGCAAATGAAAAACTTGCTGCGGGAAGCGCCCGCAAAGCGTTCGACGTTGAAGACCGGGTGATAAGGAGCGGGAAGTCCGTTCATCAGGATCATGCTGATGGCCGCCGTCAGGCCGCCCAGCAGAATCGTGCACTCGAACGTAATGGGAATGAACATCGGCACGCTAATCAAAGGACGCCCCGCGATATTCAGAGGAAGCGCGATGCCGGAAACCCAGGAGCACAGGCCAAATCCGCCGACACAGCCACAAAGACCGCCAATCAGTGTCGCCAGCGAAACACGGTTATCGTGCAGGTCCATCGCATCATCCAGCTCATGGATGGGGTAGGGCGTAAACGCGTCGAATTTTTTGAAGCCCGCCTCTCGCGTACGGCGCGCGGCCTCGACGAGGTCGGTTGGCGTTTCAAACTCCGCCATCAGGCCGTACAGCGGGTGAAAATGCTCAACGCTATGGCCGCTCATTGGGCTACCGGCTCCTTAACGCGCGCCGCCGGAAGCAGCATGCGCAATTCAAAGATGGTGATCATCGGCAGGACGCGGACGAACAACAGGATCGCCGTCATGAAGAAGCCGAGCGTTCCGGTGAAGACCGCCCAGTCCCAGATGGTCGGCCAGTACATCGACCAGCTGGACGGCAGGAAGTCTCGGTGCAGGCTGGTGACGACGATAACGAAGCGTTCCAGCCACATGCCAATATTGACGATGATCGAAATAATCCAGAGAATGCCGGGGCTGGTTCGGATCTTCTTAGACCAGAGGAACTGCGGCGTGATGATGTTGCATAAGATCAGGCACCAGTAGAAGACCGCGTAGGGGCCGGTCATGCGGTTCCAGATCATGAACTTCTCGTAGGTGTCGGCGCTGAAATATCCGAAGAACGCTTCGAGCGTGTAACCGTAGCCCACGATCATTCCAGTTGCGAGAGTGACCTTCGCCATGTTGTTCAGGTGGCGAATCGTGATGATGTCATCGAGGCCATAAAACTTGCGGACCGGAATCATCAGGGTCAGCACCATCGCGAACCCGGAATAGATAGCGCCCGCAACAAAGTAGGGCGGGAAGATCGTCGTGTGCCAGCCCGGCACGATCGAAACCGCGAAGTCGAAGCTGACGACCGTGTGGACCGAGACGACCAGAGGCGTCGCAAGGCCCGCCAGCAGCAGCGAAGCCTTTTCATATCGCTGCCAATGCCGTGCAGAACTGCGCCAGCCCATGGCCAGAGCGCCGTAAACGACTTGCGTGAAGCGGGTTTTGGCCGTGTCGCGCAGCGTCGCAAGGTCGGGGATCAGGCCGACGTACCAGAACACCGCGGAGATTGTGAAGTAGGTCGAGACCGCGAACACGTCCCAAAGCAGCGGGCTGCGGAACTGCGGCCACAAATCCATCGTGTTCGGATACGGGAACATCCAGTAAGCGAGCCACGGCCGGCCGGTGTGAAGAACGGGGAACATGCCAGCGCACATGACGGCGAAGAGCGTCATGGCTTCAGCGAATCGGTTGATGGCATTGCGCCAGGACTGATTGAGAAGCAGAAGAATCGCCGAGATCAGCGTTCCGGCGTGGCCGATACCGATCCACCAGACGAAGTTGATAATCGCGAAGCCCCAGCCGATCGGGATGTTAATGCCCCAGACGCCAACGCCCTTAATCAGAAGCCAGGTAGCGCCGGCGGCCAGATTCTGCAGCACAGCAAAGGCAAGGAGCAGTCCGAAGACCCATCCCAGAGTGATTTTCCGCTTGAGGACAATGCCGCCGACCTTATCGGAAACCGACGCGAGGCTGTGGCCTTCGTCGATTACCGGGCCGACGTAAATCTTATCGGGCAGTTCAACCGGTTGCGACATTCAGACTCTTATGCCTCCCCCAGCGCGGGATTCGGATTGCGAACCTCCGCAAGATATGTTGTGCGAGGCCTGGTGTTGAGTTCGCCGAGCAGCGAGTAATTCGTCTTCTCCTGTTTCCACTGCGTGACCTTGCTGTTCGGGTCGTTCAGATCGCCGAACATAATCGCCTCCGACGGGCAAGTCGCGGCGCACGCGGGAACGATTTCGCCGTCCTGAACCTTGCGGTCCTGCTTCTCGGCGGTGATCTTAGCGTAATTAATGCGCTGCACACAGAAGGAGCACTTTTCCATGACGCCGCGGCTGCGCACGCTGACGTCGGGATTGCGCTGAAGCTTATAGCTCTCCGTTTCCCAATCGGTGAAGAGCAGGAAGTTGAAGCGCCGGACCTTATACGGACAGTTGTTCGAACAATAGCGGGTGCCGATGCAGCGGTTGTACACCATATTGTTCAGCCCTTCCGCGTCGTGTTCCGTCGCGGCGACCGGGCAAACCAGCTCGCAAGGCGCCGACTCGCAGTGCTGGCACGCGACCGGCTGGAAGAACGCCTCGGGATTGTCTTCCGAACCTTTGTAATAGCGGTCGATGCGGATCCAGTGCATCTCGCGGGTGTTCAGCACTTGTTCTTTGCCGACCACCGCGATGTTGTTTTCCGCCTGGCAAGCGACCACGCACGCATTGCAACCGACGCAGGCTGTCAGGTCGATCGCCATTCCCCAGGCATAGCCTTCATACTTCCATTCCTGCGGGAAAATCGTGAGGCCCTTGGGCGGAAGCTCGCTCTCTTTCTGAGCGAAGATCGGGTCTTTTTTATATTCTTCGAGCGAAGCCGTCTTAACGGGCTCGCGGCCTTCCATGAGGAAGTGGTGCTGCACCGCGGCGAGACGGAAGCGCTCGCCCAGCTTGCGCACCTGAGCGCCCGGCGCATACTGCGCGTTGGCGAGCCGGCGGAGCGGATACGCGTCGAACCCTGCGCCGTTGGCTGCCCGGCCCAACTGCGTCTGACCGTATCCGAGACTCAGCGCGATTGCTCCATCGGGCTGGCCGGGAACGCGCCACACTGCGCCCCACACGCTCGCGCCATTAACGCTGACTTCCACGCGGTCTTCGTCGGTCAGCTTGAGGTCATCCGCCGTCTTTTTGCTCATGACGACGGCGTTGTCCCACGTGAGACGGGTGACCGGACGCGGCAACTCCATCAGCCAGGCGTTATTCGCGTGGCGGCCGTCAAGGATATAAGGATCGAAGTGAAAGGAGACCTCGTAGCCCGAGCCGGCGGCGGGTGTTGCCTGAGCGGCGGGCATTTTGGCGGTCGCATTCACAGCGGCGGCCGCCGTGTCCTTGATGAATCCGTCGTGAACGGAGCGCCGCCACCAGGTGTCGAAATCCGCTCCTGTGTGCTTTCCGTTCCAGTAATCCCGAGCGATCTGATATCCCGATTTTTCGGGGGTCTCAGTAAAGGCGATCAGGATGTCATGCGCGGATTTGCCACCGTAAAGCGGCGAAATCATCGGCTGCATGATCGTCATGGTCCCGTCGTACGCCGGGGCGTCGCTCCACATCTCGTACGCGTGCGCTTCGGGAACGACCCACTGGCACAGGTCGGACGTGTCGTCCGTATATTGGCCAAGGCGAACCCGCATCTTCGCCTTCTGAATCGCTCCGCGGAAATTCACCTCAGGAGGCGCCGTGAGCACTGGATTACCGCCGAAAACCAGCAGCAGATCGACCTGGCCAGAATTGAGATCCTGAACCAGCGCCTGCAGATCGGCATTCTGATCGACCGGCTTGGATTCAAGCGAGGCCGTCAGCATCACGGTCGTGCCATTGTTGCCCAGCGTCTGGTTGATGTAGTGAACCAACGCGTGAACTTCGGCCGATTGGTCGTCACCCGCGATCACGATCGATTTGCCCTTGGCCCCCTGCAGATCCTGAACGACTGCCTGGAGGAACTTCGAACCACCCGGGGATCCGCCACCGATTGCGCCCGCGAGCGAGCGGACAAACGACGTGATCTCCGAAGGCTTCAGAGGCAGCCGGTGATCCGCCTTGCTGCCGGTCGACGTCGGCGTCGATTCCACCGCGTAGAAACGGCTCTGAGTCTGAGCGCCGCCGCGCAAAACGCGCTTCGAGACGAAGTCGCGCGCATACCGAACGCCACCTGGTCCGGAACCGAGGAAGTTCGCGTCGATCGAAAGAACCACATCCGCCTGATCGAATTTGTAGACCGTGTTAACGTACTGCCCGAACGCAAGCTGAGAGCCGTCGCGGCGTCCGTGCCCCGCGGGCTCCCACTGATACCACTTTGCGCTCGGATAAAGCTTCAGTACATCCTGAAGCTGCGCATAGAGGGTGGGCGAAGTAACCGTTTCGGTCAGGATCCGAATTCCGGCTCCATTGCCGGCCTTCTGTTTCTCGAGGGCGTTTACCAAGGCCAACAGAAAGGCGGGATAAGACCGAACTTCGCCGATGTAATTGACGGTCTGAAGCCGGTCCGGGTCATACAGGCCGAGAATCGAGGCTTGGGTGGGAACGTCCGCCGCGCCGTTGCTGGCAGGATGCTGCGGGTTTCCTTCCACCTTAGTGGGCCGGAACTCATGGGTTTCAACAAGAACCGGATTGGCCACGCCGCTGGTGGGGAACGCCGTCGCGTAATACAGCGGCTTGCCCGGAATCAGCTTTTCCGGAGCCTCAACGTAAGGCAGGATTTCTTCGGTGGGCTGCTTGGTGCAGGCGGAAAGTCCGGCGAGCGCCAGTGAAGCGCCCATGATCTTCAGGAAATTGCGCCGGCCCTCATCGTCCAGCCATTCGCTTGCCTGGCGGGGAAACTCGCGATGCAGGTATTCCTTAAAACCATCGGTCGAAAACAGCTCATCGAGACTGCGCCAGTATCCAGCGCCTTTGGCCCGCTCCAGATTCTTCTGAATGAAGTCCAGATTGAAAGAGTTTTGTTCACTCATCTTGCTATCTGTGGCAGGTCCAGCAGGTCTCCAGCTTCTGAATGTGGTACTCCCTTACGAGCTTCGGTCCGAGGGTTTCCTGCGGTTCCGAGGGCTCGTAGCCCATGGTGGTTACAAACTCCCTGGGCCGGACGTACTTTTCGGGGGCGCGATGGCAGTCGAGGCACCAGCGCATCTGCAGGCTCGACTGCTGGGACATCAGCGACATCTGATCGACCCGCCCGTGGCAGGTCTCACAGCCGACTCCCTTCGCGACGTGAATGCTGTGGTTGAAGTAAACGAAATCAGGCAGGTCGTGAACTTTGGTCCAGCGGATGGACTGGTTCGTCCGATAGCTTTCCCGCACCGGTTCCAGCGTCGCGCTGTTGATCCAGATCTGCGAGTGGCAGTTCATGCAGGTCTTGGTGGGCGGGACCATCGCGTGGGGAGAATTATCGACACCGGTATGGCAGTAACGGCAATCGATGCCCATTGAGCCCACGTGGTGGGTGTGGCTGAACGGGATCGGCTGCTCGCGCATGTCGCCCTGGCGGGTGGCGTAGCGCGAATCCGCGATCAATTCAAATGTGAGAACGCCCAGCGCGCCGACCACGAGCAATGCAATTACGATGCTCGTCCGCGCCAGTGAATTTGTGGTTGGCTTGAATATCTGCGCCATTGCGGTATCGCTATCGCGCTCCCGCCGCGCAATGGGGCACACCACAAACCGCGCAGCCCATCGCTGTCAGAAGAGTAATTTCGGCCAAACCGATATTATGTCCCATCGACTGTAATTTCCCAAGCGCTCCGAGTGTAGTTATTGCCTGGAGATTTAAAAAAGCTGTTCCCCAGGTTCGGCGTGCGGAGTCGCTCAACCAAATCGGAAGCAACTAGTATATGCTCACCCCAATAGCGCACGCTGAAGCCGCGCGCGAGCCTCATCCGGCTGCGGTGAATCAATGCGATGACGCTCATACAATGGGACTTCATGCGCCAAATCATCCGCCCTGCGCGGCATTTATCCGGCAGCATTACTCTGCCGGGAGATAAGTCTATCTCGCATCGTTACGCAATGATTGCGTCTCTCGCGGAGGGGATTTCAAAAATTCAGAATTATTCGACCGGGGCGGATTGTCATTCGACTCTCGGATGCGTGAAAGCGCTGGGAATTCCAGTCGAAGAGGAAGGAACAACGGTCACCATT
>Ga0206900_1042_pt2 | contig 17797 bp, 11 predicted proteins | sample Alteio_BWOrgHeat_46_FD_153235 | JGI IMG/M metagenome (GOLD analysis project Ga0206900, IMG submission 153235) | Enriched cells from forest soil in Barre Woods Harvard Forest LTER site, Petersham, Massachusetts, United States -... | ecosystem: Environmental > Terrestrial > Soil > Temperate forest >... | reverse complement strand
ACCGGGAACCTCCGCGCAACCGCAAGACCCACCGAAACGGCGGGATTTAGGTGGCAACCGGAGATGTGACCGATGGCAAAAGCCATCGTGAGGACTGTCAGTCCAAACGCAAGAGCGACACCCGCAAAGCCGATACCAAAAGTAGGAACGGCCGCGGACAGAACCGCTGCCCCGCATCCGCCGAAGACGAGCCAGAAGGTGCCGATCAGTTCAGCCGAAAACTTTTTGTACATAGCTGCTCCAGACCTGAGAAACGCAGGTTGGACTGCGGCTGTCGGCGCAGGATTTATTACTTCCCTACCGTTCGCCCGCCCAACGCCCGGCCCCGGGGCTGCCGAAGTTCTAAACCGGTGGGAACCAACGCCGCATCGAAACTTCGTCGCTACCTCCTCCGATGTTGGGCAGACGCCAAGTTGCGGCACTCCTTCTGACAATCAACGGAACGAGAGCCGCATCCGCTCAATTCCATACCTCAGTAGGCGTGAGACTTACCTGGGGTCTTGGACCCGGCGCCGAGTCGCCGCTCTCGCTCGCGGGCCTGACTGAGACGTCGCGCGAACGGGTTGAGGCCGCGAACATCCGCCGAGTCGCGGTTCTGTTGCATATCGCGACGCGGAATCCCTCTTCCGCATTGCTGGATCCCGCCGACGTGGATTCGCTCCTGGCAATGCTGCGCGCAATTGCGTACCGCCACGGAATCCGAGTGGTTTCGCTGTGCGCGTTCAATCTCGACCAGGAGAAGATTCTGTTCGATCAGCCGATGACAGGGGATCTCGATCTGGAGGGATTACAGAGCGGTATTCGGTCGCTGAGGCCTGGCGCCATCGACTACTCAATGCTCATGAAGCAATCTTCGGGGACCGGATCTTTTCTTGGTGACTTGCTATCGCGAAGAGATTCGGAGCAGCCCGACGCCGTGATCGTTTTGGGACCACAAGCCAGCCGGCCCGCTAAGTTGCGAAAAGCAGACCTGCGGGCTCCGGCGATGAACATCCCGCTGTTCTACCTGCGTTATGCGCCCGGTCCCGGTTTGTATTTATGGAATGATGCGATCCGCGACGCCGTTCATGCCAGAAAAGGCGGGCTCTATGATATTCGTCAGCCCGCCGACTTCTGGAAAGCGTGGACCGCAATCGAGTCCACGCTTGGTCCTGGATCGAACAAGTGACCTGAGGATTCCTCCGAAGCTTAGTGCTCTCCGAACTTAAAGATGATGCCGCCGACGTAACGAAAGCTGTTCTGATTGTTGGTGCTCGTGAGGGGATTTGTATATCGGGTCAGCACGTAATCGAGATCGACCAGGCGAAGAGCGATATGGTGAGTAAGATCCAGGTCCACGCCGCCGCCGACCAACATCGTAAAGGGGTGCTGTGTGCCGCTGACATTGATAGTTCCGCCCGCATTCACAATCTGAGTGGTGAGGGCGCCGTACCCGTTGGTATTGGACTGGCCAAACAGGATTTCCCCGTTGATGACGAGCCTGCCGAAGGGAACTCGGACGACAGGTCCAAAAGCATAGGTGAACATGTTCCCGCTGCTCGTGAACGTACCGGCGGGAATCGTGCCGTGAGGCGTCACAATGGGCGCCGACGCGGTCAGGGTCCATTGCGTGCTTCCATAACCCTGCAAATCGGCGCGGATGCCAAAGATTTTCGCGAAATTGAACTGAACGCCGCCGCCGCCGCCGTTAAATGCCCGTGACTGAATTCCGGTTATCGTCGGATTGAACTGAATAAATGAATAATCACCATAGACATTGAACCTCTCGCCCTGAGCGAATAGCGAGGTGGCGCAGAGGAAAGGAATCGAGATAGACAATAATCTTCCGAGCTTCATTTTTTCTCCGTAGTTTTTGTTACCGGGCGTTGCGAGACCGCCCGAACAGACCCGCGAACATAGACGCTCGTGATTGTCATTCGTTCCAATACATTCCGCCGCGAAATGGACTGCGGGAAAATCCGGAATCCCGTTGTATACTCGTCGCATCGAAGCAATGCGGCGTGGTGTGGGGGACAGTACCGCGCCGGTACGGAGCGCCTGTGAACGTTAAGCAATTTTCACGTCGGGGAGCGATTTACGCGTCGTTTCTGATATGCGCCATCAATGCCAGTGCGCACGCCATACTTAAGGAATCGACGCCAGCGCCGAATGCGGTTGTCTCGGGTCCGGATATTACGATCCGGTTGCGCTTTAACTCACGTATTGACGCGGCGCATTCGAAGATCGAAGTATCGGATGGAAAGCAGGGGCGAAATGTGGAACTCATTCGGCAAAGCACGCCCGACACGCTCACCGGCAGAGCCTCCGGCATTCATCCGGGTACGTACAAGGTTCAATGGCAGGTGCTGGCCACGGACGGGCACCTCACAAGGGGCGAATTTCCTTTTACCGCGCGGTAAGTTTTCGTGGCGTGGTTAATCAACCTTTATGGATTCGCAGCCGTTGTGCTCCGTGGGCTGATTCTCGCCCTTGAAGCTCTCACGGTTGGCGGCGTCATTTTTCTCGCGCGACCCATGCGGCCGGAGAATCCGCAAGCGGTTGCGCGCTGCCGCACGCTCCTGAAGGCGTTCGCGTTCAGTCTCTGCGGGGCCGCTTTCTGTTCGGCGGCGTTGCTGACGTTCGTTCTCAGCCAAACCACCCCCAACGCGAGTTGGACGCAGGCGCTCGGCGTCTCTTTCGTCCAGGCGCAGTTGCTCGTTGCCGCGACGGCGCTTTTGATTGGGCTGCAAAGCCGGAGCAGCGGATGGACTTTGCGCGCGTGCGCGGCCCTCGTTCTCGTGGGGGCAACGCTGATGACCAGTCATGCTTACGCGAGGCTGGATGGCCGGTCTTTGCTTCTTGCTTGCACGGGCGCGCACCATCTGGCAGTGGCCGCGTGGATTGGCGGACTGCCGTATTTGTTCATAACGATCGCGAGGGGAGACGAAGAAGCGGCGCTTGGCGCGGCTCGGAGATTCTCGCGACTCGCGATGGGCAGCGTGGCTCTGTTGATCCTTTCGGGCTTCGCTCTGAGCACGCAGTACATCGGATCCTGGTCAGGGCTGTATGGGACCTCGTACGGCATCATGCTCGTGGCCAAGATCGTCATGCTGTGCCTGATGCTTGCGCTGGGCGGAACGAATTTTCTTTTGCTGCGCGGGAAGAGCGGGATTCGCGCTGTTGCGAGGCTGGCGGTTCGAAGGTCGATAGAGGTTGAGATCGCCATCGGAATTACGACGATCCTGGCGGCGGCTTCGATGACCTCCCAGCCTCCCGCGATCGATCTCTCCGACGGGCGCGTGACTGCGGCTCAGATCGCCGAGCGGATGACGCCACACTGGCCGAGGCTCGACACGCCTAGTCCGCAGGATGGAGTGGGCTGGAGCGAATCGAATCACCACTGGTCGGGCGTGTTCGTGTTCGCGATGGGAGTGTTCGCGGTGATCGCTCGTACGCGATGGGGAAAATGGGCGCGGAACTGGCCGCTGGTATTCCTCATTTTGGGCGCGTTTCTTCTGATTCGCGCCGATTCAGAGGCCTGGCCGCTGGGACCACGGGGGTTCTGGGAGAGCTTCTCGTCGCCCGACGTGATGCAGCATCGGATCTTCATTGCGTTGATTGCGGCGTTCGCCCTGTTTGAACGGCGTGTGGCGACCGGTAAGAGTACGCGTCCGTGGCAGCCGTTGATTTTTCCGGGCATCTGCATGCTGGGCGGCGGCTTGCTGTTTACGCACACGCATTCGCTGGTGAATGTCCGTCAGGAGATGCTCGCGGAGATGAGTCATTTGCCGATTGCGATCTTCGGGGTGGTCGCGGCGGGAGCGCGGTGGCTGGAGATCCGGTTACCGAAGGCGTCGACGGCCATGGGGTTAGTTTGGCCGGCCTGCTTTGTGGTGATCGGAGTGACGCTCGTCTTGTATAGGGAGAGTTGATTCCGCCTCTACTGCCTGACGAACTTCTCAACGCGCCAGTTGCGGAAGTCGGCCACGTAGACGGCGCCCGTGCTGTCGACCGCTAGATAATGCGGGATGTCGATTTTGCCAGGGGCTTTGCCGAACGATCCAATCAGGCCCACCACTTTGCCTTCGAGATTCACTTTGAGGACACGCGCGTTCAGGTCGCACATATAGAGGACGTCCTCGCTCTTGACATAGTAGAGTCCCTGGATCGTGCCAAGATCCGTCCACTTATTGAGAAAACGGCCTTGCATGTCGAAGATCTGCACACGCCGGTTGAGACGGTCGGCCACGTAAATCCGCCCGTGTCCGTCAAGCGCGATATCATGCACCAGGTTGAAATCACCATCGGCGACGCCTTTGTTTCCCCACTGGCCGAGGTACTCACCATCCTTGCTGTAGTGGACAACGCGGGAATTGCCGTAGCCATCCGCGACATAGAAGTCGCCGCCGGGCCCGAACGTCAGGGTCGCGGGACGGTTGAAGGCGTACTTGTCGTTGTTGTCAGCGGCGGGCGAACCGGTGCCTATGAGCATGATGAGGCGCCCGGAGGGCGTCCATTTCATCAATCGGTGAGACTCCAGATCGACCGTCCAGATATTGCCGTCCGGGCCCACGCGCATACCGTGCGGTTTCTTGCCCAGAAATTCCGGCCACGCCTGAAGGAACCTGCCGGAGCGGTCGAGTTCGATCACGGGATGCGGACCGTCGCTGAAGACCCACACGTTGTCGTTGCCGTCGACATCGACCGCAGAGACTTCGCCGAAGTTCCATCCCGGAGGGAGTTGCGCCCATCCTTCCACCGCGCGATACGCCAGGGCCGGACCGGATTGAATCTGTGCGCCGAGGACTGCGCACGCCCCAAAAGCGAGTATCCAGCGAATCACGCTGGCGATACTATCACGGCGGGAAATCACTGCCGACAAGGCATTGGAACGCCAGAGAGCGGCAGCAATATGCCCTACGGTTTGGGCCACTTCCCCGGCTTGCCGAAAAAGATAAACGTGCCTTTGCCGCTGGCGGTTATAATGTCCGCCGCTCCATCTTTATTGAGATCGGCGACTGCGATCGCCGAGCCAACGCCGGAGCGATTGTTGACCAGCTCGGGCACGAATTCGGCGCCGCCTTCGGCTTTCGGATTGCGAACAGTCCGGTAGACGTAGAGCACCACAGGTCCATAAGGATCCGGGCCGTTGTAGTTTTCAAGATGGTGCCACAGGCTCTTGCCGACAATGAAGTCCGGGATACCGTCGCCATCGATATCGGCGAAGGCTGAAGCATGCGGCTCGGAGAAGACGACGCCGCCGGCATTCTTCGTCGAAAAATCGCGCGCGATGTGGTGTTGGACAAAGCTGATCGTGCCGTCGGCGGCGCGTTTTTGCTCGAACCAGGCGAGGCCCCAATCGTGCGCCGCCAGGCTGGCTACAATATCATTCTTTCCGTCCCCGTTCACGTCATAGACACCCATCAGGCCGCCGCCCGGAAGAACTCCCGGAGGTCCGGTGATTCCGAGCTCGGCCGGGTGGAAGGTCCAGTTTTCCTGTTTGGCTCCGCCGGCGGGCTGCTCGTACCAGCCGCCGGGCATCACGACATCGAGGCGTCCGTCGCCGTTGATGTCGCCCACGCCCATTCCGTGAATATTCGCGCGGCCGGTGGATGAGATGTGGTGGACAGGCCACGGCGCGGTCGGGTTCGCCGGATCGGGCGAGGACCAGGCGTAGCCGTTGTTCGTGCCGTAGATGATGTCCTGGACGCCGTCACCATCGATATCGCGCATTACGACGATTTCGGATGTGATGTCGGGAAGAACCATGTGGCGTTCCCAGCGCCGCGATTCGCCTTTGGGATTGATGTAGAGCGCCATGGCTCGCATTTCGGTGGACAGGATGTCGGGCCAGCCGTCGCCATTGAAATCCGCTGCGTAGTTGACCATGTCGGGCGCGTATTCGAGGGCGGGATTGTACTGCCGGCCCTCGCGAAAAATGCGGCGTTCGGTGTAATTCGGTCCGAGATAGTAATAGGGACCGGAAACCACGTCGAGGATTCCGTCGTGATTGATATCGGCGGGCGTGGCGCTCCAGCCGTAGTAGAAATCGCTGAGCTTCTGTTCAGTGAAGTGCGAAGAGGTGTGCTCCTTCGGCTCGGTCATGGTGTTGATGTCTTTCCATGCAACATCTTTGAAGCGAACTTCTCCGGTTCCCGCGGCATGGAGCGCAACCGCGCCATACACGGGACTCTCTTCGAGGCTGCCGTTCGGGATCACCAGGCCGTTCAGTGTGGGCCGGAAGGCGCTGCCGTAGGCCGAGATCATGACTTCGTTCCAGTCACCGGTCTTGAGGGTCGGCGCGCCTCGGCCACCACCGCCGCCCGCTCCCCGTCCTCCCGCGCCGGCGCCACCAGCTGCGCCGCCCCGACCAGCGGGCGGAGCGGGAGCCTTCAGCTTTTCGCGGGAGACTTCTTTACCCTGCGCGTCGACCGTCAGATTGTAGGCTGCAAGATCTCCGCTATTCAGCGAGACATAGATGCCTTTGAGACCTCCATCGCGCGTTTTGGCTGCGCGCAGGAGAACGCCCGCCTCGCCGCCGGACGCTGTCTGAAATTCAGTGAAGAATTCGATGTCCTCGAAGCTCTTGTCGAGCACCAGCCAGCCGCCCCCGCCAGGGCTGACGGTGATCTCGCCGTTGGTCGCTTTCCAGTCCGCGGAGCCGATCTTATGCCATCCGGCGAGACTTGAGCCCGAGATCCGGCCATCGGGCACGAAATCTCCGGGAGGCATTGGTTTGGTTTCGGCAGCGTAGATCGCCAATGCGATCGAGGCGGCCACCGCGGCAAGCGAGAGGCGATGTATGTAGGTCATAGCCGCCTGTAATCCTATATGAATTTAATGGCTCGGCAAAGGCCGGGGCGTGGCATCCCCATCGGAGATCTTCATCAGCCATTTGATGGCTTCGAGGTACATCTTCTGGATGCGAGGGTCGTCCATGGTCGTGTCCTCGTGTCCGAAAGACGAGTAAAAGACCCGGCCCTTGCCGTACTCGCGCGCCCAAACGATCGGGAAGTCATTGTCCTCCCGAAACTGCGGCGCCAGCCTTGCGAAGGCTGGATTCGCGCGGTCGATTTTGTTTCCGTCAAGGCGCATCAACACGCGCACTTTATCGCGCGAAAAGTTTGGTGAGGCGCGCGCCGTCGCTCCGGTTCCATTGATCGGGCCGACAATCGTGAACTGATCCCGGAATGTGAACTCGCGCGGAAAGACGTCCATGCCAGGGAATTTTGGGTCCTCCACAATGATCGGCATGTCCAGCGAGCCGAACTCCGCGGTGAGATTGCCGCCGACCATGGCGGCATAGTCAGGCCACAGGATCAGGCTGCCGCCGTTTCCCGCGTGCGCTGCGAAGAACCCCTTGCCGTCATCATGCACGAAGGAAAGCAGATCCGCCCGCTGCTTGTCGCTGATCATCCACGGTCCTTCGCCCATGTAGAAGATCGCGTCGAAGTAGTCCAGCGTTTTCACATTCGTACCGGGGATAGCCGCCTTCGTGAGAAGCTTCTGATCCGTGCGCAGCATACTGACGTACACGCCGGATTCGCGCCCGATTTTGTCGATAACGGCCATGGCGTGCGAAGCGGCCTGGTGATGATAATTCTGCACGCCGTACCATTCCTCGGGATCGGCGATGACGAGAAGATGCTTCTTTCCGGCCCAGGCATCGACCGGACCTCTACCCGGTTGGCCCTGAGGCGGCGGGGTCTGAGCCAGCACGCAGGCGGAGACCCATGCCAGGCAAAGAAACCAACGAGCGACATGCGGCAGGGGCAAACTGTTATCTCCTTAATTCGGCAGAGCAAACGCGAAAAACGTATCGTTTGCTGCGACGAGTACGTATTGGCGCCCGGCGATCTCGTAGGTCATGGGAGCGTTGGTGATGAACTGATCGACATTCGCATGCCACAACGTCTTACCCGAGGAGGGCTCCATCGCCAGGAAATTACCGACCGAGTCGCCGCCGAACAGAACGTCCCCTGCGGTCGTCAGCAGACCGGAAATGAGATTGCCGGTGCCCTTGTTGCCTAATTCGTGAGTCCAGACCACGTTTCCCGTTTTGTAGTCAATCGCCATCGTTACATATTCCCGCGGGAACCGAATGTTGCCGCGCCCGGAAAGGGAGGCGAAGTTCCACGACCGCGACCCGTTGACGAAGATCAAACCGGTTTTGGGGTCATAAGAGGGAGCCCATGCGTTTGTCGAGCCTAGAGCGTAGGGCGAAACCAGCGTCCCCCCCGCGTTACCGACGTCTTTCGAGTAGTCCGGAATCACGTGGCCTTTCCCGTCGATCCCCTTACCCCAGTTGGTTTCCGGCATGTACTTAGTGGTTACAAGACTCTTCCCGGTCACTCGATCCAACAGGAAAAAATAGCCGTTTCTCGATACCTGCGCCAGGAGCTTACGTTTGGCGCCGTTGAATTCCGCATCAAACAGAATCGGCGTCTGAGCGGCGTCCCAGTCATGATTGTCGTGGGGCGTCACCTGGAAGTGCCACGCTTTCTTCCCCGTATTAGGATCCAGCGCAACGATGGTGGCGGTGTAGAGGCTGTCTTCTCCATCGGCGTTCGGATGCGGCGCCCGCAACCTGGGCACGCCATCGCCGGTACCGAAATAATACAGATTCAACTCGGGGTCATAGGTACCGCTCAGCCACGGATTGCCGCCGCCATGGATCATCGTTTCGGTGTCGGTCCATGTCTCGGAACCGGGCTCGCCGGGATTGGGAGTCGTATACCACTTCCACTGCAGCTTGCCGGTTTCCGGATCGCGGGATTCGAGCCAGGATCTGATCTCATTGTTGTTCCCCGCGGCAGTGATGACATGGTTCCCGATTACCAGCGGGGCAATCGACGAGAACCAATCTTGCCTCACATCCGCAACCTGCACGCGCCAGCGCTCTTTGCCGTCTTTGGCGTTGAGACACAACAGCCAGTTATCCGGCGTCATATAGTACAGCCAGTTGCCGTACATGCCGAGGCCGCGATTGCCCACATGGATGGCTCTGTTATCGGGCCATTGCACATGCCACAGTTCACGGCCCGTGAGCGCATCGGCGGCCCAGATATGATCCGTGATCGAGAAGTACAGCACGCCTTTCACTAACAGTGGCGTGGCCTTAATCCTGCGCCCTTCCCCCGCCTGTTGAGACTGCGACAAGGCCCCCAAATCATAGCGATGGGTCCACACTAAGGCAAGCGATTTCACGTTCGTCGCATTGATCTGAGAAAGCGGGCTGTGACGCTGACCCGAATAGTCGCCGTTATAGGTCGGCCATGTATCGGTGGGCAGTTTCTTAAACGCTGCCGGGTCCAGGAGTTGGGCATAAAAACAGACGGGCAGCAGAACTAAGGCAACTGACACTACGATCCGGCGATAGGTCATTTCAGTGTCACCAAATAGGCTAAGAGGTTCCGGATGTCAGGGTCCGTGTACTTGATCAGCATAGCCCGGTGAGGCGCGAGCGGATCCATCACGTCCACGGACTTGAGTTCGTCGCGCCGCCACGATCGGTACTCGCCGCTGGAATCATCCAGCGCAACGACGAACTCATCCATATCCCGCAGCGTTCCGGAGACGGTTTGGCCTGACGGCAGCGTTACCTTTACTTCAGTCGGTTTGTCCGTTCGGGGCGTCAGGAATGCGATGGTGAGCGCGACGGGCGTGTACTTGCTCCCGATCCCCTTCAGATCTCCATTCGGCGAATGGCAACTGCTGCAGTGACCGGCGAAATACGTCTGTCCGGCTTTGGCATCGCCGGTGAGCAACGCTGTCTCGGGCATTGCGCCGCCTCTACCGGCCGCGTTACGGAGATGCAGGAACGCCACCAGATCCGAAATCTGTTCCGGTTGCAACGACCCGAAAGCGGGCATTCCCTGCGACGGTCTGCCCGCCTTGATTACCGGCCCAATCAATTCTCCGTTTCGGTCCTGGCCGATCAGGTAGTTCCGCACCAGAGTCGGCGCCTGCTCAGATCCCTGGCCCTGGCTGCCATGGCAGAACGAGCAGTTCGACGAATACAATACCTTCCCCCGCTCGGCCGCCGCTGAATCGACGGGCGTAGCCGGACCGGAACGCTGCGCGCTGAGGCTGGCGGCGCACAGGGCCAGCAGAAGAACTGATGTAACGGAGCTTGGCATTTGAGCGTTTCCGGGCAAATTCGCTTCTCCCTGATGAATGGTGGTCAGACGCTCAGAAATATACCTTTAATCCGAGTTGGACGGAACGGGGAGCATTCCCCTGCGGCTGAGTGATCTTTCCAAAAGTCGGGTGCGTCATGTTCAGATCGACCGGCGACAGCGTTCTCCTGTTCGGGAAGTTTGAAGCGGATGCCCGGAGTTCGATATAGCGCTTCTCTGTGAAGCGAAAGCTCTTCAGAATGGCCAGGTCCTCGTTGACGATCATCGGGGTCCGAATCCATGGTAAGCGCGAGGGCGTGTTGCCGTATACTCCGTTCGCCGGGTATACGAAAGCAGCCGGGTTCAGATACGGGACCGACCACGCGGTGGCAGGACTGGAATTCCACGCCGGATTTACGAGCGGGATCGTCGTGCCTGCGCCGGGAGCAAAACTGCAACGTGTGGTGATGGTCCCAGCCAGGGTAGCGGTGCCGTCGGAGACCGGGATCACTCCGGCTGCTCCATACATATTCTGTTGGGATGTGCACGTGAGGGGCGTGCCGGATACATAGGTCTGGATGGCCGAAATCTTCCAGCCCCCGATAACAGCGTCCAGGGCGGTCGGCGTATGGTTCAGGAACATTCGCCCCTTTCCGATGGGCACGTCGTACACCGTGCTGATGCGAATGTTCTGCGGAGTATCGGTGGAGGCGACGCTTTTTTCTGCCGCCAGGTTATAAGTGTTCTGCGCCGGCCCCGTGCTCTGAAACGGATTTTCGGCGTCCGCGGCGTTGGTAAGAGTTTTCTCGAAGGTGTACGAGGCCAGCACGAACAAACCCGCGCTGAACCGGTGCTCAAAACTCGCTTCCAGCGCGTGATAGGTCATGTGCCCCGAGTTATCGCCGCCCGAGCTCATGTCGATATTGCCATACTGTGGGAAAGGCCGGAGCGCTTGCGACAATGACAGGTTCAGCGGATACCCCGGGTAAGGCAACTTAAACCCATTAGCGGCGAGAATGGGATTGTTGATAACAGCGCTAAGCGGAGAGCTTAATAGTGAACCGTAGATTGCAATGTATTTCGGATCGAGCTGGTTCAAAGTCGTAAGTCTGGTCAACAGCTTGTTTCCTACAGTGGCGTGATAACTGGCCCTTAGTATCGAATCCCGCCACATGTTCCGCTCGAACGTCGCTTGCCAGTCTATGAAATAGGGCGCTCGTCCCGCGGATGGCAGGTAGAAATTCGGAGTTCCGAACAACTGAATACCGGGACTGACGACGGGAGGTTTGTTTGCCTGCACGGCTTGCGCGAAAGTGTTGAAGCCGTTGCTCGTCAGGAACGAAATTCCGGGCGCAAGGCTATCGGGCGTGGAAGTAAACAGGCCGCCGAAGCCCTGGATTCCTTTGTCGGCGTTGCCGTCCTCCCGGGTTGGCTGGAAATAGATTCCGCTTCCTGCCCGCAGTACCATCTTGGGCGTCACCTGATAGGCGACGCCTATGCGGGGCCCAAAGCCATTCAGGCGCGTCTCTGCGAACCGTTCCATTCCGGTGCGGCCTGGTCCTGTTCCGGCAAAGATCATCGCTCCCGGAAGGCCGCCGGCCGCGGCGTTGGGAAGCGTCAGATCGAGTTGACTGGTTTGGTAATGACGCTCTGTCTTCGGGATATCGAGGTCATATCGCAAGCCCAGGTTCAACGTCAGCTTGCTGTTCACTTTCCAGTCGTCCTGCGCGTACCAGGCATAGTAGGGCCAATGCTGGGCAATGTCGGCGCCGTAAGCAAAGACGCTTCCGTTTCCGCCGAGCCCGAGCAGAAAAGAAGCCCAATCGGATCCGGTCTGTCCATTAATCGAAGGATTTCCCGTTGCGGTCGCTGAAAATGCCACCTCACCCTGGCAGTTGTTGCAGTCGATCCGGCGATACACGCTGCGCAGGTACACAAACCCGAACTTGAACGTCTGGCTGCCCTTTACCCATGCGACCTGCTCGTTCAGGCTGGTGGTCCTCGAACGAGAATCCGTGCTGACGCGATTGCCGAACTGCACATAGGAGGTGTCGTATTCGGTCGATTTTCCTGGCGTCGGACCGTGCGTCGTACCGGGAATCTGGACTGCCTGTTCGTAGCCGGCGGGCACCCCCGAAAAAGAAGTGTCGTCCGGATTTTCCAGCAGGTGACGGGTATTGAAGCCGAGGTTGAGGTGGTTTAGCAGATTCGGCCGGAAGGTATAGTCGTCGTTCACGCGGTAGTAAGAGACGCCGGTTGTCGTGTTCCAGGCTGTGGACACCAGCCCCTGTACTGCCGCGATATTTGGCTGCGCGGGACTAAAGTAATGGCTGTACAAAAAGCTGACGCGATGCTTGTCGCTTAGGTTGTAGTCGCCCTTGGCGGACCAGACGTGCGACTTTGACGAGGAAGTCGTGTAGGAGCGGGTGTTATTGGTGATGGCGTTCGGATTGTCCGGTTCTACCATCCCCTCCATCAAAGACTTCGCGATCGGGCTGATCCGGCTCGGACAGATGACGTTCAATACGCCGTTACATTGCAGGCGGGGCCGCTGTGTCGCGTCCAGAATCAGGTTGCCATTGGCATCCAAGGGATCATAGAGCGGGATCTGCTTACCGGTAGAATCGACCAGACCCCGCAGGTCCCCGTTGCGGAAAGCATCGGTCGGAACGGTCACCAGCGACGAGGATCTTCCGTTACGAGTGCTCGCGGCCTCATACGCAAAGAAGAAGAAGGCTTTATTACGGCCATCGTAAACTTTGGGAATCACCACCGGGCCACCGACCGAAAAGCCGGGGTTCCATTGGCGCGTCACGGGCCGAACCGTAGGCGTGAAGGTGAACCCGCGCGCGTTGAAGAACTCATTACGGTTGAAGACAAATCCGGAACCGTGCAGCGCGTTGGTGCCCGACCTTGTGGCGAAGTTGATCACTCCGTTCGAAGTTCGCCCGAACTCAGCGGAGTAGGACCCGCTCTGAACCTTGAACTCCTCCAGGGCTTCCACGCTGATCGCCTGCACCGCCGAGTCGTTGCGGCGTTCGCTTTGCGATTCCGCGCCGTCCAGAAGTTCGCTCTGGCCGCTCAGCAATCCGCCGCTGATGCGGGGATTCGTGGCCGCGATCCCGCCGAGAACTCCGGGGGTAAGCACGATAAAAGCCATGGGGCTTCGCAGACCACCGCTAATAAAAAGGGGCAAGTCAACGATGGCTTGGGTCGGAATTGTTTTCCCGAGATTGGTTCCCTGCGTCTCCAGCGCGATCGCCGCCGCTGAGACCTCGACTGACTGCTCGATCGATCCCACCGGGAGTTTGACATCCACATTCACAACCCCATTGACTCCGACCGGGACGTTGGATGCCTCGTATTTACGGAAGCCCTGTTTCTCAGCGACCAATCGGTAGGTTCCGACCGGCAGATAGAGGAATTCGTAACTGCCGTTCGCGCTGGAAGACGCGTTCTGCGTCAACTCGGTCCCCGTGTTGGTAACGGTCAGCGCGGCCCCTGGGACCGCCGCGCCCGATTCGTCCGTGACCGTGCCGCGAATGGAACCGCGGTCCTGTCCGGTCGCCACAGCGGTCATGAGAAGAGTCAGCGCCAACGGCGCGACGAGACGCCTGAAATCGACAGTCATGTTTTTCTCCCTGCAGCCGAAGACTCTTCGCGAGTTATACTTCGGACGAGTTCTACTTCGTGGTGTTCTACTTCGTGGTGGATACGCTTGCCTTCACTTCGCCAGTGGCAGCCCACTCCACTGATCGGGTGAAGGCCTGGATGAAACCGGGCTGGGTCATGGCAAGCAAATCGTGGCCGAGCACCGTCATCACAACTCGCCCCTGGCCGAACGGTACTGTCCAGATAACCGGCTCGTCCTTACCGGTCCCTCCTCCGCCGCCCGGGATGGCCGGGTCGTCAAACCCTGTCGCGATGACATGCGCGTTGGGCTTCAGATCAATTCTGTGGTGCAACTCGTCGTTGGCTAAGAACGTAGGCGGCAGGCCCTTCGCGATCGGATGATCGCGATCGACCCACTGCACTGGATAAACGTGCCGCCGGGTGTGGCCGATATTTTCGATCTTCCAGTACATTCCGACCATGTCGATGAAACCCTGCCATGGCTCACCCTCTATGCGGCGTTTCGGCTCCTGCGGGTTGCCGCCGGCCTGGCCGAAGAACGGCCCGTAGTCAACGCCGTGCACCCCGACCATGCCTTTGCCGCCACGAACGAAATCTTCGACCGCCTTTTCGGTGCTTTCGCCCCATCGAGGCCCGTAATAGTAATCGATGAGCGCATCGTAATGGGAAAGGGTTTCCGCGGAAATTCCCCGAACTTCCTCTTCGACTTTGGCCTCAAATCGCCCCGTATTGTTCAGCGTTTCCCGCATGAACGGAACGGTCGGCTGCCAGGGATGGGAGTAATCGGAAAGCCCGGTCAGGATCAGGACTCGAATGGGATCGGCGGGCATTGCGGCGTGGGCGCCGGCGAAGAGCGCCATCAGGGTTACGACGAAGACTCTCATGAGTTGAAATTGAGACTCTGTCTCATTCCTTTGGGGGCTGACTATATCCTAGGCCAGGTTTCAAGTCAACGGTTTATTTGAACTTTATTTTGAAATGGTCTACTGATTTGGCCCATATGGCCTGAAATCACGACTCTGACAGAGCGAAAACCTCAGCTGGAACCGCAACGCCGCCATTCGGGAGCCGTTAATGCGGGATTCGATTCAGAGCGCCTGGATCAAAACGCCAGCTTGAGCGCAAACTGGATCAGCCTCGGATTGTTCACCGTGTAATTAATCGCCGTGAATGTCGACGGCGATGCGAAGTCGGCTCCGTATCCATTGCCGCCGGGCGAGCCGAACTGAGGATGGTTGAACAGGTTAAAAAACTCAGTCCGGAAATCAAGGCGCATGCCCTCACGCAGCGTGAAGTGCTTAATAATCGACAGGTCCGTGTTCACGAAGTCCGGACCTGAGAGCGGCGTGCGATTGGCATTTCCCAGTTGCCCCGCCGGCGGCTGCACGAAGCAGGCGGGGTTAAACCACTGGGACAGCGTATGGTTGCCCGCGGTCGGATCACAGATCTGATTCGGCCGGATCAGACTTTGAACATTCGTGTTCAGCAGGCCCGCGCCGGATCCGTTATTGCTGTCGGCAACAAAGACCGGAAAGCCGGACGTGGCCTTCTCGATAACGGTCAACTCCCAGCCGCCGACGATCGCATTGGCCAGGCCGTTGAGGTTACTGCCGATTTTCTGGCCTTTACCGAACGGAAGCTGATAAATAATGCTGGCCGTGAAATTGTGGTTGAGATTGATCTGCGACAACCCCCAATCGAGCGTTTGCCAGTTCGGAAGGGGAAAATAAGTAGCGCCGATGATGCTTCCCAAACCGTCGCTGAAGCCAGTGTCGTAGGCGCGCGCGTAGGTATAGCCGACGAGCGCATAAAGGCCATGTCTCTCGCTTTTGGTCTCGGCTTTGATCTGGAGCGAATTATAGTGCGCGAGGCCGGCATCGAAAACGCTGTCGATCTCGGAAAACGGAAACGCCGGATAGGGCGTCCCAAAGGCGGCTCCATTCGGCCCGCATCCCAGCGTATAACCGCTGACAGTGCCACATGCGGTGGGCGAGCTGACATTGATGTTGTTTCCGAACACGAGAATGTGGGACGCGCGTGAGCCGGCATAACCGGCGGTGAGCACCACCTGCCCCGGAATCTCCTGCTCCACGTTGACGTTGAACTGCTGAATTCTGCCCTGCTTGAAGTTGGTGTTCTGTGAGAGGATCGTTCCCTCGAAGTCGGCTGGCTTGGGCGGCGCGGTGAATATCTGAAATCCCTGCGACATGTTCGCTCCGGACTCGAATGATTCCGCGTAGTAAGGCGGGTTTTGCCACAGCCCCTGCGCGCCCTGATTCCACGAGGAGTCGTGATAAATGGCATAACCGCCGCGAACAACGGTACTGCTCTTGCCGAACGGCTTCCAGGCCACGCCGATGCGCGGCTCCAGCGCGGTGAGGTCCATTTGAATTCCGGCGCTGGGACCGGCGCCGCCCTGCCCTGCGATCACGAACTGGCCGTTCGCCGGATCGAAGTTTGCCATGCGATTGCCGACCTCGCTCTGTGGCGTCATAAGCGCCCAGGCAAGGCCCAGATTCAGCGTGAGATTTTTCGTGATCCGCCAATCGTCCTGAATGAAGGGCCGGTAGAGCTTCCAGCGGCGACCGGTGTTTCCGCCGCCGAACTCCTGGTCGTGGAGACCGATGGTCGTCCAGCCGGTCAGGAGGTCCGCCGCGGGATCGCCGGTTACCAGCCCCGCGATCACCCAGAATCCGTTGGGGAAACCGACCGCGACGGTGTTGAGCTGATTGGCGCGAATGGATCCGCCGATGCGAATATCGTGCTTGCCGCGCACCATGTCGAAGGTATCGGAGGTAGTCCAGACATTGGTCCCTCCCACGAATGGCGTGTAGCCGCGATCGCCCAGAGACCAATAGGGACTGGACACCTGCACCGACGTCAGGCCGCAGCTGTTGCCTCCCAGATTGGCGTTGGGGATACCAATGAATGCCGCGTAGCAGCTGTTGTGGCCCTGCGAAGTGATGTAGTCGAAGATGCGGTTGAATCCGAAGGTGACCTGATTGATCGTGTTCGATGAAAAAATGTGCGTTTCGGAGATGGCGGCGTTGCGCGCGTGGTTGCCGATGCTCTGGTTGCTGGCGAATGCGCCCTGCTCCGCGAAGCCCGGCGCGCCGCCGGGCACGTAGGACTGCGCCTGATCGTAGCTGAAGCGCGCGAAGAGATTGTCCCTGGCGGAGAGGTTTACATCCAGGCGGATATCGAATTTACCTTCGTCGAGCTTCCGGATGGGCTGGCTCACGTAGTTATAACCGAGAGCCGGATTGTTGGCGTTTGGTAGCGGATACAGGTTGATCAACTGCTGGCCAATCGGATTGATGAGGCTTTTCGGAATGATGTTGCATGGCGTTCCGGGGGATTGACTTCCATCCGGGGCCACCGGCAGAGGATTACCACCGCTGCACATCAGGGGCGCTCCCGTAGTCGATACGGGGTTTGTCAGTTGGATCGTGTTTGGCTGGCCGAAAGCATCGTGGCTGAAGTCGCCGTTCCTCATCGCCGCGGTGGGCATGACTCCGGTAAACGGAGTTCCGTGGCGCTGATACTTCTCTTCGTAGTCGGCGAAGAAGAACACCTTGTCCTTCTTGATCGGGCCGCCAACCGCGCCACCGAACTGGTTGAGATTGAATTTCTCGGTCGAGGCGGCGAAGAAGCTGCGCGCATCGAGGCTCGTGTTGCGCAGGAACTCGAAGACGCTTCCATGGAACTGGTCGCTGCCCGATTTGGTGGTAACGAGGACGGTCGGGCCGCCGCGCGTCCCCCATTCCGCCGAGTAGTTGTAGGTGAGTACCTTGAATTCCTGGATCGAATCGATTGACGAGAGGATCGAAATGGCGCCGGCTGTTAACTCGTTGTTGTCGTTGCCGTCGAGCAGCCAGTCTGTGCTGTTGGGACGCGATCCGCCGACGGAAAGAGAAAAGGAACCGCGCGCGGAAGCTTCGCTGCTGGGCCCGCCATTAAAGAAGCTGTTGGGGTTAGTTTCCTGCGTTGTGCCGGGAGTAAGCGTGGCAAGCTGGACGAAGTCCCGGCACAACGCAGGAAACTAACCCCAACAGCTTCTTTAATGG
>Ga0206900_1147_pt1 | contig 17897 bp, 14 predicted proteins | sample Alteio_BWOrgHeat_46_FD_153235 | JGI IMG/M metagenome (GOLD analysis project Ga0206900, IMG submission 153235) | Enriched cells from forest soil in Barre Woods Harvard Forest LTER site, Petersham, Massachusetts, United States -... | ecosystem: Environmental > Terrestrial > Soil > Temperate forest >... | reverse complement strand
GCGCGCGAGTATCCCGGGCGGTGGCTCGCCATGAGAAGCTCGACGCCCGGGCGAGGCCGGCGCGCCGAAGGTCCTCGCGCAGGCGTGGATGGGAGGCGATACTGCGCATGGCGTCGGCGAGTTCGAGCGCGCTGTCGGCGTGGATTGCGGCTCCCGCGGAAACCTCTTTCACCGCCGGATCGTTCGAGGTGATCACCGGGCAGCCGCATTGCATCGCTTCCAGAACGGGCAACCCGAATCCTTCGTACAGGGTCGGATAGACGAACGCAAGCGCGTCCGAATAGAGGCGTGGTAGTTCGTCGTCGGGGACTTCACCCAGTAGGTTCAGACCCTCATGTTCGGGAATGGGAACAAAATCCGAACGGCTGCGGCCGGCGATGACGAGATCGGCGCCGGTCTGCTCGCGGGTCTCCCACCACGCCTCGACAAGCGCGGCTACGTTCTTGCGTGGTTCCAGCGTGCCTACGAACAGGAAGAACGGCCGGGATGGCGTGGGATTAGGTTCGACGCGCGGGCGGAAAACGGGAGCGGCCGCGAGCGGCACGGTACGTACGGTATGTTCCGAGACTCCGAAGAAAGAGATCACTTCGCGGCGCACCGCTTCGCTGACTGTGAGGATCATCCGGGCGCGCCTCAGACGCACCAGCCAGGGAGTCCGCCTGCGCACTCGATCGGCCGAGTCGTGCCACGCGCGATTGCGCCAGGGCGAAAGGTCGTGAATGGTCAGAATCGCCGGCGTGTTGCCCAGGTAGGGGACTTCGTAGTTCGTTCCGTGAAACAACTGCGCGCCGGTTCGGGCGATGGCCTGGCGAATGCCCCAAAGCCACCAGCGGCGGTCCACGTCATCGTGGGGACCGCGGCCGCGGATCAGATTTGAGGGAGCGCCTTCCGGGATTGCGAACGGCTGATCTGAAAGGAGCTGGTAGACATCTTCAGGATATTCGCGGGCCAGAGCCAGCGACAGTTCCGTCACGTACCGGGGAAGGCCGCCGGAGGTCAGGATCAGCGGCGTTGCGTCCAGCGCGACCTTCAGGGCACGCCTCCGTTGGGACCAACGCTCATTTGTACTGCAGTTCCCAATCGTAATTGAGCGAGAGGTCGTTATACGGGATGCGGCCTTCGTCGGACGGGTTGTAGAAGCGATCCGTCATGTAGATCAGCATGGATGGCGCGTTGCCGATGACCTTATAACCGTGAGCCACTCCCGGCGGGATGAGAATTTGCCACGGACGCAGATTTCCGACATATAAAGTGTTGCGCCAGCCGAAGGTGCGGGAGTCAGGCCGAAGGTCGATGAGGACCACCTGAAGGAAACCAGCGGCGGGTGTCCAGCAGTCCGTCTGAAACTTATGAATGTGGAAGGCCTTGATGATACCCGGATAGTTGAGGGCGGCGGAGATTTGGGTGGTCTCGGCGGGAAACTCCGCGGCAAGTCCCTGTCCCATGCGCTGAACTTCCAGAAAATATCCTCGGTCGTCCGGCCAGAGCGCGAAAGGCGCGCAGCGGACATCCAAGATGAGCCTGGGAGAATCGGGCTGCAGAATGACGTCGCCGATACCTTTTGGACAGGAAGGCAGGCTGGTCTCGGTGACGGGAGATACGATACTCTGCATGAAACACCAGGATAACCCAATATGAATGTTTACGACTGGAATGCCATGGCCGAAGAGCGGCTGAATCCCCTGGTCACGCGGCGCGTGGTGCACACGGACCGCATGACGATCGCGAAGCTCAGGTTGTCGAAAGGCGCGCTTGTGCCGCTGCACTCTCACGAGAACGAGCAGGTGTCGATGATCGACGAGGGCGCGTTGCGATTCGAGATGGGCGGTCGCGACATCATCGTACGGACGGGGGAGTCGCTGGTGATTCCTTCGAATATTCCGCACCTCGTGGAAGCTCTGGAGGATTCGGTTGCGACCGACATATTCACGCCGCCGCGCCAGGACTGGATCTCGGGCGACGACGCGTATCTGAGGAAATAAGATGCGCGGCGTTGCGGCGCTTCTCGTTGCGGCGGTCATTATGGCGGCTACGACGGCCCACGCGCAGTCTCTGGCCACAATCGCCGGAGACGGAACGGCGGGGGCGTCCGGCAGCAGAATCGACCAACCGTTCGGGCTGGCGATCGGTCCGGACGGAAAATTGTATTTCTGCGAGGTCGGCAATCACGGCATCAGCCGTCTTGACCTGAAGAGCCATACGATCGAAATTGTCGCGGGTACTGGCCAGAAGGGATATTCCGGCGACGGCGGCACAGCGAAGGCCGCCCTGATGGATGAGCCTTACGAAATCGCGTTCGACCATGCGGGCGATCTGTTTTTCTGCGATCGTACGAATCACGTCGTGAGGCGGATCTCGGCGAGGACCGGCGCTATCGAGGCCGTGGCGGGAACCGGCAAAGAAGGGTATGCCGGTGACAACGGACCGGCGACGCTGGCGCAGTTTCGGCAGCCGCACAGCATCGCATTTGCTCCGGATGGACACCTTCTGATCTGCGACATTCTGAATTTCCGAATCCGCTCACTGGATCCGAAGACCGGCACGATGACAACCTGGGCGGGGACCGGAGCACGCGGTCTGGCGGCAGACGGCTCCACAATCGCAGGAACTCCTTTGGATGGACCACGCGCGCTTGCGATCGACAAAGCGGGCAACTTCTATCTCGCCTTGCGCGAGGGCAACGCGATCTATCGGATGGATGTAAAGCAGGGACGTTTGTACCGATTTGCGGGTACGGGAGAAAAGGGCTACAGCGGTGACGGAGGCGATGCGCGGACGGCTAAGCTTTCAGGACCCAAGGGCGTTGCGTGCGGTCCGGACGGCAGCCTGTATATAGCCGATACCGAGAATCACGCGATACGACGCGTGGATGCGCGAGGCGTGATCTCAACCGTCGCCGGAACAGGAGAACGCGGGGACGGACCGGACGGCGACCCGATCCGCGCGAAACTGGCGCGGCCGCACGGCGTGTTTGTCGATTCGGCCGGCGTGCTCTATATATCTGATACGGAAAATCACCGCATTCGCGTCCTGCGTTAGTGGGAGAGATCGTAAACGAAGTAATTCATCGCGACGCGGTAGGCGAGAGACGCCCAGTGCTCCTTGTACTCGGCTTCGTCTGAATGCTCCCATGCATCGCCGAGGTCCATGTTGTGGCAGATCGCGACCATGATCCGTCCGCGATCGTCATAGACCGCGCGCCAATGCGGCGTTTTACCGGTATTAATGTCGTTGTGAAGGTTCGAGTCGCCCGCTTCATAAGTGTGCCCGCTTTCGAAATACTGGGCTCCGGGGACCTGAAAACGTTCATCGAGATCGTAGAGCGTGTGGAAGATCGCGTCCGAGTTCGGGATGTCGACCGGTTCGCGCTCCGGGAATACTTTGCGCAGGCTTGCTTCGAAGAGGCGCCATTCGCCATCGGTGTGAAAGTCGTCGACCATTAGGAATCCGCCCCGCAGAAGGTATTCGCGCAACTGTTGCGCCTGCTCGTCGGGAAGGCGCCAATGTCCCACTTCGACCGCGTACATGACGGGCCAGTTGTAGACCTCATTGGTGCCGTCGAGCGAGACGACCTGCTCGACGGAACGAGCATCAATGCGGGTCAGACGCCGCACGCCCTGCAGAAGATGGCGGTCCGAGCGCGGGTAGTCCATCGTCCAGTAGCCCGGAAACTCGCGGCCGTCCCCCATCGTGAGCATGCGATTGGGATACCCGTAGATATCGGGGTAGCGCAGCCTTGCGCGCGTCCACTCAGTTTTCTGCTGCCAGTCGGGAGGAATGGGGAAGTTCTCGTACTCGATGGCCGGGTACTCTTTGAAAGGCGCCTGCGCGGCCACGAAGCCGACCGCCGCCAGGCCCAGCAAAGCGACGGGAACAACCGTTTGAAGCCGCATTTAACAGCGCGTGAACCGACTTCAGAATAGCACGCGCTGCGAAAACGCTATTGCCGCTTGCTGCGCCCGTCGTCCTTGAAATTGAGCGCGAAATAGGGGTAGGTGCAGTTCGGTCCTTTGGTGGTTGCGGCGAGAAAAGAACCGGGGAAGATGCGGCCCACACCGAATCCGAAATTGACGTGGCGATTCAGTTCCAGCCACGTAAACGCATCGAATTCGTCGCCGATGTGAGTGCCCGAGCGCCCCGTGGCGTCCCGCGAGATGACGCCGCCCGAGGTGTTGTAAGCCGCGTCCGTAGCGTTGGCCAGCCACAAACCCAGATACTGTGCCGTCACAGTCCAGCGGCGGTGCGGTTCCAGCGTGAGACCTCCCCGGGCCGCCTGGATATTCTGCCATCCGAACTGATCGGCAATCCCGAAACGGTCATGGGCCGTCGGGTACATCGTGTCGAAGGTCTGATGAACCCCGTCGTTCGGATTGCTGTCACCCGACGCGTAATCGTATTGCGTGAAAGCGCGGGGATGGAAGTACCAGTTGTTGAACCGGTAGCCCGCTCCGAAAGTCTGACCCCACGCGCGAATCGGATTGGGACCATCTGAGCCACGCTCGATTATGCCCTCATAGGAGTAGTCGAAAGCCTCGAAAACCTGGCCTTTGAAGCGGAAACCATAGGCCTTCTCGTCCTGCTTGCCGGTCTTCGTCTTTGCCGTGGTCTCAATCGCCACGCTGGGCTGCACGCGCCAGAGGACGAAAGGCTCCAACGTCGCCTTGGGGAGGATGTCATCGATATGTCCATAGAGCCCGTAGATGTTGTTGCCTTCGGCGTGATGGGTGATTCCCGAGATCAGCGGAACGACCGCCGAAGCGGCGAAGATGCCGAGGCGATAACGCTGGTAATGCAGGTTGGTCACGACCGCGTCGTAGGAGCGTCCCTGGTTGCGCCATTCGGAGTTGGCGATGATCGTGTTGTTGTAGTTGATGAGTTGGCGGCCCACCCGTAGACTGATCCAGCTCTTTTCGGGGTCACCGAACTCTGCGTAAGCCAGCTTCAGATCCCACCGGACTTCATTGGGCGGTCCGTAGGGCGGATTTTGCGAGATCGGCCGCGCATCCTGAGTCTGAGTGACGACCTTAAACCAGCTCGTAAACTGCAGGTTCATCTGAAAGCGGAAACGATTGAGCGCGTAAGTGTCGTCAGTCCCGGCTTTGAATCCGAAGTTGTGCGGGCTTTCGATGCGAAACCGCTCTTCGGCGCCGAAGCTGATCCATGACGGAAGCTGTTCATTCAGCAGGCTCGCCGGCCTGAAATCCGGGAGAAGGTAGGGAGACTTCGAGGCGAAGGTTCGATACGCGGTCCCGTTGAGGAAGCTCAAAGGGTTAGAGGCGGGACCGGTGATAAAAGAGCCCCCGTAGCCGGTACCGGCGTCTCGGGTTGTTACGTCATCCTGGGCAAAAGAGATTCCCACCCCAAGTACTCCCAGCAGCACAATTAAAGGCGCTCGCATCATGTTCCATAAGTCTATCAACATGATGGGAATTAAGGCAAGACGAAAATTAAAGACATCGGGAGTCTATGCTAAGATGGCTCTGTACTAAGAAGCCTTGGTATGGCCAGATCCGACACTCTGCAGGGTTCTCTCGATTTGTTGGTGCTCAAGGTTCTTTCGCGCCGCGCTCCTTTACATGGCTACGCGATCATCAGCGCCATCAGAGAGATTTCCGGCGAGGTGCTGCGGGTCGAAGAGGGTTCGCTCTATCCGGGGCTGCATCGCATGGAAGAGGCCGGTTTGATTCGGGCGAAGTGGATCGCAAAGGGTCCCGGCCGGCGCGCGCGCATTTACGAGCTGACCGACCGGGGCAATGAGCAACTGGCGGATGTAGAAACTCGGTGGACTACGGTGACCGATGCCGTACAGCGTGTCCTCCGGTTCGCGTAAGGTCTAGGCGAGCAGGCAACCCTCAAAAGATCAGCTTCATCACAACCTGCAGTTGCCGCGAGGTTCCGCCGTCGCCCGCGGGGAAGCGCGTTCCCCCCGTGATCAGGCCGAATGTGGAACTCCCCACGGTCGAGACTGGCTGCGCGAAGTTCACCTGGTTCAGCAGATCGAACGCATCCATGCGGACCTGCCACGTCAGGCCTTCGAGAATTTTCGTGTTCTTCACGAGCGCGAAATCCAGATTCGAAAAGCCCGGTCCGATGATCACGTTGCGGCCAAGATTGCCGAACGCGTTGCCCTGGTTCACGAAGACCGTCGGGTTCTGGATATGAGTGACGGATGTCGCGCTGCCGTTGGTCGCGGGCGAGAAGCCGATCTGAACCGGTCCGCTCACGCTCGGCCTGAGAAGAGCAGACCCGGTAAATGCGCTGTTCGACGTATGGAAGTTGATCGGATTACCGGTTTGCGTCTGCTCTATCAACGAAATCTCCCAGCCGCTTTTTAGCCGATTGCCGGTGAACGGAAGCTCATACACGCCGCTCACGACAATGCGATGACGGGCGTCGAAATCGGAGAGCCCACGGTCGCCCCGGATGTTGTTGCTATCCTGCAGCACCAATCCCTGCACGTTACGGGAGTTTTCGTCAATCGATTTCGAGAACGTGTAAGACGCGTTCATATTCAGGCCGCGGGCAAATCGCTTGGTTGCGGTTACCCACAGGCCGTTGTACGAAGAGTTCGCGTCGCTCTCATAAACGCCGATATTGGCGAGCGGCATGCCGGGATCGATCGGGCTGGACATCGAGAGCGCCGGGTAGGGGCGCGCGCCATTGGTGATCTGGTTGTAGTTGCGCTCGATGTTCAGGTGCGTGCCTTTGCTGCCGAAGTATCCGACGGTCAGACCGTAATCGTGCGCGAATTCCTGCTGAATGTTGAAATTCCACTCCGAGACATACGCATCCTGATAATTGTGCGCGATGGAAAGCGGCGCGACGCTCCCGCCCGCGAGGGAATACGCGTTCGCGAATGTCACGTACGGGACGGTGGCGCTCGGCGAGAACGATACCGGAAACGCGTAAGGCGGGTTCGCAGCCAGACCGGTGACCAGGCCGAGGGTTGGCTGATCGGTCATGATCGCGTAAGCGGTCCGGAAAACGGTCTTCTCGCCGAACGGACTCCACGCCAGCCCCACGCGCGGCTGGAAGTTCGCCGCGCTCTGCTGGTAGGCGCGCGCCGGCCCGGTTCCGGTTCCGACATGGCGGAGCGTGACGGTTGCGGGGTCGAACACGACGTAACGATTCTCCGCCTCGGTCGGGGTGCCGTACCAGTCGTAACGAAGCCCCAGCGTCGCGGTGAAATGCGGCGTAATTTTCCAGGCATCGGTGAAGAAGAATCCGAGCGAGTTCGCATAAGTACGGTTCGATCGGTTCGAGGCGTTGGCCGTAAACCCGGTGGCCTGATCGGCGAGGAACGCGTTCACCGAGGGAAACGTGAATGTGCCGGGAGTGTAGGAAAAATTATCGCTGTTCGCGAGCCGGTATTCGCCGCCGAACTTGATAGTGTGATTTCCCTGAATCCAGCTCAGCGTATCCGAAACGACATAGGTGTCGTCGCCGCGCCCCTGCGGGAAACCACCAATGCCGCCAAAGGTGAAGGCGCCCGTGACGGTAATCTGAGGCAGGCCGATCGGAGCGTTAACCCCGCTGTTGATGCCGAAGTCGGCCGGATTCAGATTGTTATCGGCCGCAAACGTGATGTGAATGCGGTTATAACCCAGTCTCGCTTCGTTCACGATTGACGGACTGGCCACCCAGGTCTCGTTAAACGTGAGGAGTTGGCGTTTGCCGTTACGCATGTCGCCGCCGCCCGGAAAGCTGTTGCCGTCCGTGGAGGGAGGCTCGTTGCGCTGATCCTTCTGAATCGCGTAGTAGACGTTGATACGGTTCGCCTGCGAAAAGAGATGGCTGAAGTTGGCGGTGCCCTGGTCGATGTTGACCGGCGCCACGGCGGAACTGACGAACTGATTCGTCCCGGAGTTCACCGAGGGAATAAACGGAAGAAGACTTTTGACAATGGGATCGCTCGAAGCCTGCGCCTGAGAGAACTGCGCGGGCGTCAGGGTCGTCGTTGAAATCGGTACCGACTGGCGCTGCCGCAATCCTTCGTAACTCAAAAAGAGGAACGTCTTGTCCCGCTTGAGCGCGCCGCCGCCGTCAGCGCCGAACTGATTGCGCTTAAACGGAGACTGTGGATTGGGAGTCAGCGTCGGGCCTGAGCCAACGAAGGTGGGATTGCTGAAGTTACGAGCATCCAGATCGTTATTACGCAGGAATTCGTAAGCTTCCCCGTGCCATCGGTTCACTCCCGCGCGGGTCGCGATATTGACGATGGAGCCGGAGTTGCGCCCGTATTCCGCGCTGAAGGTGGAGTTGTCGATCTTGAACTGATCGATCGTATTGATCGTCGGCTGGAAGGTGATCTGGTTCTGATTGGGATCGCTGAGATTGATGCCGTTGATCATGAAGTTCACGCTGTCTTCACGCGCGCCGGCGGAGTTAAAGGAGAACGATCCCTGGCCGCGAAGAGGCGCAGTAAGAAATCCGTTGGCGGGCGGCGTGACGGTTCCGGTCGTGAGCAGCGCCAGATCTACGAAATGGCGGCCGTTCAGCGGCACCTCCTGGACCGTGGTCTGGGTGATCGTGGTTCCCACTGAGACGGAACTGCTCTCGACGAGCGGCGCGGTCGCGGCCACCTCGACCGTCTCCGCCGCGGAGGCGATTTTCATGGCGGCGTCCTGCCTGATCGTTCCGCCGACGGTCACTGCGAGTCCGGTGACCGAGAGCAGCGCCATTCCGGGCGCCTTGATATCGAGACGGTAGTTCCCGACGGGCAGGGAGGGGATCAGGTAATCGCCTGAAGACTCCGTTGTGGTCGTGCGCTCCTCGCCTGTGCCTTCACTGCGGGCGGTAACGGATGCGCCGGGAATGGGCGCTCCCGCCGGGTCGGTAACGATACCTTGAATTCCACCCGTGGACTGACAGAATGCGGAAGGAATCAGAAACAGGACAGCAGAAAGCCACGCGAAGCGGGTACGCTGCGACATGCGAGAACTACCTCCGGAACTTTAGTTGAGCCCAGGGAAGCTTTCCTTCGAGGCTAACACTGGAAAGGCTGGTAGCGCTATCTAAGCTTTTGATCGGGACGATTGCGCACAATCACTGACGATTCACCATGAAGGTCGCGAAGGAGCCGAGGAATTCGCGCAACAGCGCATCGGCAGGGCCGGGAAGCTGAGTCTCGTCGAGCGCGGCGGTCATCAGTTGCATCCACCGGTCGCGTGCTTTCTGGTCGATGACGAAGGGCGCGTGGCGCATGCGCAATCGCGGATGTCCCCGTTGCTCAAGATAGCGGGGCGGTCCGCCAAAGCGAAAAATCAGGAATTCCTTAAGACGTTGTTCGGCGCCGTGGAGATCGTGTTTCGGGTACATCGGACCGAGGATGTCGTCCTGCGGGACGCGGCGATAGAACGCGGCGACGAGCCGCGCGAAGCCATCTTCGCCGACAAGCCCGTAGACATCCTGATCGCCAATCGGGGACCCTTCCACAACGATAATGGTACAGAACGCGGACCGAAGGCTTTGGAATGGATATCGCTCAGCAGATCAAGTCGCAGCTCGATATCGTGCGGGTGATTTCCGATTACGTGCCGCGCCTGCGGCGGTTCGGTAACCGGTACTCCTGCCTGTGTCCGTTTCACAACGAGAAGACGCCGTCGTTTTCGGTCTACGCGGACCATCAGTTCTACAAATGTTTCGGCTGCGACGCCAGGGGCGATGTTTTCAACTTCGTGATGTCGATCGAGAACATCACGTTTTGGGAGGCGCTGAAGAAACTCGCCGAGCAAAACGGTCTTCCGTTGCCGAAGCAGTCGCAGGTTTCCGATGAGAAGACGCGCGCTCGTGGAGCCCTGCGCGAGATGCACGAGATCGCCGTGGAACATTTTCGGGGCAATCTTGCGGGACCGAATGGTGCGCGGGCGCGGGATTATCTCACCGGGCGCGGAGTGGCTCCGCCTTCGATTGAGAGCTTTCAACTGGGACTGGCGGATAGTTCGGGGCGCGCGTTGCTGCGGCTGTTGGAACAACGCGGCTTCCGTCAGGAACAACTCGCCGAATCGGGGCTGTTCGGGCGCCGTGACGACGGAACGCTTTACGATCGCTTCCGCAATCGGCTCATGTTTCCGATTTACGACGAATCGGGAAAGCCGATCGCGTTCGGCGGACGCGCGCTCGATCCCGGCGAAAATGCGAAGTACGTTAACTCGTCTGAAACAGAAATCTATAAAAAGTCGAACGTCCTTTACAACCTCAACCGCGCGAAGCAAACCGCCGCGAAGATTGACCGTATCGTCATGGTGGAGGGTTACATGGACGTCATCGGCGCGACGCAGGCGGGCGTCGCGGAGGTGGTTGCCATCTGCGGAACCGCGCTGACCGTCGAACAGATACGCGCGATGAAACGGCATTCGCAGAACCTCCACCTGAATCTGGATGCGGATTCGGCGGGGAACAAGGCTGCAGAACGTTCCGTAAAGCTGCTGCTGGACGAGAATGTGCGGGTACGGGTGGTGGAACTCGAAGGCGGACTCGATCCCGACGAGTACTGCAAAGAACACGGCGCCGAGACTTATCGGGAACGCATCGCGAAGGCCAAGCCTTATTTCTACTGGCTCGCCGACCGCGCGCGCGGCAAGTTTGATCTGCGCGACCCGCAGGGGCGGAACGATATTTTTCAGTTTCTGCTTCCCGCGATTCAGGCGCTTCGCGACAAGATCGAGCGCGTTTCGGTAGCGAACGATCTGGCGTCTTATCTGGGGATTGAATCGGGATTGGTGCTGGAGCACTTCCGCAAGATGGCGGCGGACAAATCGGAGCGGGCGTCCGCGCCGCCGAAGGTGAATTCTAAAAGGCCCGCAGACCGCATTCTTCTGCTGTCGTTATTGGCGGCGGAAGAGGGAAGAGACGAACTCATTCAGGCCCTGCGTGGCGTCTCGGGATGGAATCAATCGCCCGCGGCAGGAATTTATCGAACCATTGTTTCCATGCACGATTCCGGTTCCGCGATTGCTTTCCATTCGCTGCATGAACGGCTCGAACCCGGAGATCAGAATCTCCTTGCCTCATTGGTGCTCGATTCGGAAGGCGGCGCAACGACGGTGGAAGACGGGATGGCCTGCATCGAAGCCATGCGGCGCGAAGAACGGGAATCGGCGGCGCGCGATCTTAAAGGAAAGATCAAAGTGGCGGAACGGGAAGGGAAACTTGAGGAGGCTTTCGAACTGATGCGTCAACTGGCGCAGATGAGTGAAACCCCGGTGCGCGGCTGAAACGCCGCGGCACTTGCGGTCACCGGGTCTATATCACCAGGTGTACAATGGGTCAAAATCGCGCCGGGAAACGGGGGTATTCCATTGGCGGAAGATAAATTCGATCTTATCGATCCGCTCGCTCGGGTTAATAAGGAGGGTGGCTTCGTCCTCTTCGAGGAAGAAGTCGAACTGAGCCCGCAGGACCTCGAAGAAATCCCGGTAGACATACCCGGTCTCGACGAAAAGCAGGATGATCGCCGCTTCGACGAGAACGACGAACTCTTCGAAACAGAGATCTTCGACAAAACTCACGACCCGGTTCGCCTCTATTTGCGCGAAATGGGCGCGGTGCCGCTGCTGAATCGCGAAGGGGAGATTGAAATCGCCCGGCGGATCGAGCGCGGCATGACTAAAGTGAGACGAACACTCTCGCGCTGCCCGCTGGTCATTCAGGAGATCGTCCGGATCGGCGAAGACGTGAGACGCGGAGCGGTTTCCGTTCGCGACATCCTGCAGTGCAACGATCCCCTGCCGGGCGACGAGGTCTGGGACGCGGCGGCGGCGGAACTTCAGGAAACCTGCGAACGCCTGACAGCGATGCGGCGGAAGTTTTTGCAGTTGCGCCAGAAACTCGTTGCCGTACCGCGGCAATCGAAACCGAAGCAGAACCGGCGCATGCGCTGGGAACTGGGCCGTCTCGCCGTGGAGATTTCCAGGGAGGCCTGCGCGATCCGGTTTCAGAGTTCCGTCTGCCGTGACATGATCGGCACGCTTCGCAACGCGGTCGATGAAATCAAGCCCGTCGAGTATCAGCTTGCAAGGAATCAGCGAGCGATCGAAGGCGCCGCGAGCAGTCCGGTGGACGTAATGCGGGACCTGCGGCGCGAGCAGCGGCAGCTCAACCAGACTTCGCAGACCATGGAAGACAAGTTCGGCTCGCCGGCGACGGATCTTCGCCGCGCGCTCGACCTCGTTACGCGCGCCGACCGGCAGGCGGAGTGCGCGCGACAGGAGCTGATCGAGGCGAACCTGCGCTTGGTTGTGAGTATCGCGAAGCGTTACAACAACCGTGGATTGCAGTTCCTCGATCTGATTCAGGAAGGCAACATCGGTTTGATGAAAGCCGTGGAGAAGTTCGAGTACCGCCGCGGCTACAAGTTCTCCACCTACGCGACGTGGTGGGTGCGGCAGGCGATCACGCGCGCGATCGCGGATCAGGCGCGAACGATTCGGATCCCCGTGCACATGATCGAGACGATTAATAAGCTGATTCGCACGTCGCGGTCGATGGTCCAGGAACTCGGGCGCGAGCCCACCAGCGATGAGCTTTCCGCGCGCATGGAACTGCCGGTTCAAAAGATCCGTAAGGTGATGCGCATCGCGCAGGAGCCCGTCTCACTCGAAACGCCGGTGGGCGAAGAAGAGGAGTCGCACCTCGGCGATTTCATCGTGGATCAGACCAACGTCTCACCGAGCGAGCAGATGATCAACGTCAATCTTCACGAGCAGACGGCGGAAGTTCTGAAAAGCCTTACTCCGCGCGAGGAGAAGATCATCCGGTTGCGCTTCGGCCTGGAAGACGGCAGCGAGCACACGCTCGAAGAAGTCGGTCAGACGTTCTGCGTTACCCGCGAACGGATTCGCCAGATCGAAGCCAAGGCGATACGGAAGCTGCGTCATCCCAGCCGAAGCTATCGGCTTAAGACGTTTCTCGAAGAAGTTTAATTCTTCACCGGCTTGTAACCCTGCCAGACGTACTCAAGGGCTTCCGGCAGGGTCTGCTGCTTCACGGCACGATCCGTGTGTCCCGCATTCACCGCGAACACGAACTGATAGTGATAACCCTTGGCCGCCAGAACCTTCGCCATATTTTCATTGGCCAGCACCCAGTCGTGCATCTCGTCGCGCATCACGTTGGGATTATAGTTATCCCGGTCGCCGACCTCCATCCAGATCCGAATCGGCTTTTTCGGAGTGTTGGGAATCAGCTTGCGATGGAAGTCCCACGCGCCGCCCGGCGTTTCCGGATTCCATGGCCATTGCTGATTCACATACGTGCCGGAATACGTGAGCACCCGGTGATAGAGCTCCGGATGGTACCAGGCCATGATCAGCGCGGCCGATCCGCCCGAACTTCCGCCCATGGTCACGCGCCCTTCCGGGTCTTTGGTCAGCTTCACGTTGTACTGTTTCTCGACCAGCGGCAGCACTTCCTTCTCGACAAACTCCGCGTACAGCCCGGACATCGTGTCGTACTCCATGCCGCGCTGGCTTCCCTGCGCATCGCCCGATCCGTTGCCGATCGAAATACCGATCATCACCGGAATCTTTTTCGCGGCGATCAGGCTATCGAGGGCAGGGAAGAGCACGCGGTCCGGACCATCCGCGCCGACGATGAACGGAGCGACCGTGCCCGGCACATACTGCTTCGGAACATAGACGGCCACGTGGCGGGTGTAAGCCGCGGGATGGCTCGTCGTGACGTTCAGCCGGGAAGGCTCCGCCGGATCCGGCGTACCGAACGTATTCGGCTCGCGCGCGATACCAGGGTAAATCTTGCTGTCGGCCGATGACATCGTGAACTCATAGACCGTGCCCTTCGGAACGTCGTCCGTCGGCGTCATCTCCGGGGCCGGAGCGTGCGTCGGTCCGAGAATGAAGTTCCCGTCCTCATTCGCCGGAGGAACCGCCCCGTCGGGTAGTTCTTTAGCGGTCACGTATCCCGGCGTATGGGGATCGCGAGTCGGCGGCGGGGTTCGCGGCCCACGGGCTCCCGGCGCCGCAGCCTGAGCCGGCGCCGGCGCGGGCGTTTGGGCCCAGGCCGTAACAATGCCGGCGCTCAGGCCGGCGGAAAGCGCAATCGATAACAAGCGGGACATGTTCTAAATGAAGCCTCTATGGTTTTGACCGCGATGTTATCACGCACCCCGTTATGGTCGGACCACGCGGAACATCATGCGGAGGCTCGCAGATTTCTCGCTTATCGCGCCGGCCCGCGTCCGCGTCCGGCGCCCGGTCCCGCACCCAGAATCTGCACCAGGCGATCGACCAAATTCTGAGGAATGTCCGCGCGAATGGAAATATTGCGGCCCTCCTGTTCCACGGTAATTCCGTCCCAAAGCTTCAGCATTTCGCTCTGATTTTCCGGAACGCTCAGTCGTCCGAAACCGATCAGCCCTTTCGCGGTATCGCGCAGATTGATCGCATCCTGTTCCGTCGCCGTCTCGCCGTGGACCATTGCTTTGAACCCGCTTGTGAAATCGGCCTGAAACCAGGAATCCTGCAGCCCGCGGAAGATCTTCGAAAAATCCACGCCTCCCGCGGCGCGCGGCATGTTGTCGGAAAAAAACGACGCGAAGCCCGTCGCAACGCCCCAGAACTGGCTCGCGGGATCCACGCTGCGCGCACGGGCCAGTAATTCCCGCGCGGCGGTGTGCGCCCCCGAAGTCCATTCATCGAGCGCCGCTTCGAGCGACTTCACGTCTCCCGCCGCCGCAAGTGTTCCATCGAGGATGCAGAACCCGGAATCGTCGAACGTCTGCATCGTGTACCTTCCACGCCGCACCGGTTTGGCATTCGGCGCGGAAGGATGCAGCGGGAACGTTCCGCGCGCCAAAAGCACGCCTCCCGTCTCATTGCTCGCGAACAGCAGTTCCCGAACGTCCCGGCGCGGATCGAATCCGGTCTCTGCGGCGAACCGGTCCACCTGCGGCAGTTTCTTTTGCTCGATGAGGCGTTTGTAAAACTCGGTCGCTTTGATCTGATCCATGCGCGCGCCCGAGAGCGATGTCGATCCGGGTGGAACCATCCGAGCCAACACGTTGTCCACCCTCGGCTGCGCTGCGGCGGCAGCGGCCGTAAACAGAATGAGCGCCGTCTTCAAAAGCTTCTCCTCTGAAATCTCCAGACTCCAAGCCCGAGCGCCACCGCGCCAAAAATGGCCGTGCTCCATACGGGCATCCAGCTATCGACAGGCTGGTTGAGAATTAAATGTCGGATAATCACGGCTACATCCGAGGTTTTCGGCAGCGCGTAATAAAGCGCGCGCGCCATGTCCCGCGACCACTCCGAGCTGAGCAATCGCTCCAGCGTCGCCTTCTGGGCCAGTATCGGCGTCACGATCATAATCGCGAACGTCACCATAATCGCCACCGCCGCGCTATCCCAAAGCGCGCCTACCAGTACGATCACCGTCAGCAGCACCGCGAACATAAAAACAGTGCAGAGGCTCGAAACCAGAAAACCGCCGCCCCACAGGGAAGTCTTCACGCCGAAGATGATCCAGGATCCCGCCACCAGATAAACAATGTTCGCGGCAACCACCAGCAAGTTCCCCACATAGCGCCCCAGCAGCAGATGAACGCGGGACACGGGTTTCGAGAGCAGCAGTTCGATGCGCCCCTGCTCGAACATGGCCGATACGAGCCCTGCGGACGCGAACACTGAAAGCGCCATCCCCGCGAAATAGAGAATCATCGCGATCACGCTCTGCGTTTGTTCCACCAGGTTCTGGACGTTCGTCGTCGGGAGCGTGTTGCCGAAGATGGAAGCCGTCGCAAGGGCGCCCGCCACGACGTCGATCCTCAGGATGAACAGGAGGAACAGCAGAAGCGCCGTGCAGCAGCCGAAAAATCCCCAGAAAATCCTCCGCGCGAATGCCTCTCGGAATGTGTCGAGAATCAGAGCCCCCGTCGCGATCACCCTTCGGCTCCCACTGTTTTCATGAACACTTCTTCGAGCGTGCTCTTCGTTCGTCCGAGGGATTCGATCTCGCAGCCGTTGCTCCGCAGAAGGTCCACCGCGCGATTCGCCTCCTCGCGCGTCGCATAGAGCAGTTGAATCGTACCGTTGTTTGATGACGCTGCCCGGGCGGTCGCACTCAACTCTGTCTGTAGCCGGTCCGGCGCCGCGGTCGCTTCCACGCGGTAGCCCGACCCCTGCGTTAATTCCTCGACCGTCCCCGCCAGCGCAACCTTTCCCCTCTGAATGATCGCGACCTCCCTGCAGAACAATTCCACCTCGGCCAGCAGATGCGAGTTCAGAAAGATCGTTACGCCGTCCCGCTCGAGTTCCTGCAGCACGTCCCGGATATGCTTGCGCCCGACGGGATCGACGCCATCGCTCGGTTCATCGAGCACGAGGAGTCTCGGCTTGTGCAGAAGAGCCTGCGCGAGCCCGACGCGCTGCAGCATGCCCTTGGAATACTTGCCCAGCCGCAGGTGATAGGCGCGATCTTCGAGTCCCACCAATGACAGCATCCCGGGAATCCGCGAGCGCCTCGTCGCGGCATCCAGGCCGGAAAGCGCGCCGTAGAAATCCAGCATGCCCCAGCCGGTCATGTAAGTGGGGAAACGGTGGTTCTCCGGCAGATAGCCGATCGGCAGCCGCGCACCCGCTTGCCGGGTATCGTCGCCAAACACGCGGGCTGTTCCCGAAGTAGGGTGCGCGCACGACAGGAGCATCTTCACGAACGTTGTCTTACCCGCCCCGTTGGGCCCGAGTAGTCCATACGTCGATCCCCTCGGAACCCGCAGCGAAATATTGTCCACCGCCTTCAGTTCGCGCTTCGACCAGCGGCTCCGGAAGATCTTCGTTAGTCCGTCCGTTTCGATGGCGTAGTCGGACATCACTCTGAGGATAACGAACGCTCCCCAAACGGAGTTCCGAAAAGCGTGAACACCGCATCTGGCGTTCCTCCGGATTCGTCAGTGCATTGCAAAAGCCGAATGCGCGGCGTCTCTGCCATCCGGAAAGGAGTCGGCTGGATGCTGCCTTTGCTTTATATAAGAAAGCCAGTGCAACGCGAGGTCGCGATCGGGAAACCAGGCCGCGGACACGAATCCCTCCGGGTCGCGATAACCAGCCCGCTGAGTCGTCGCGTTGCAGATGTCCCGCAGCGGATACTCTTTTTCGTCCCGCCGCGAAGACTCGCACGGCTGTATAGAACCGGTCCATCCCGCACTGGTATCCACCGCCAGCAGCGGCTTGTCCGCCCGCGGCTGGCGAAGGCTGATGATTCCGTGCAGCCATTCCAGAATCAGCGCCTTCGCATCGATCACGCAGCAGTGAGGAATTCCGTTCTGAACAACAAACACCCACGGCGCGCCTTGCCTGCGATGGCGGGTGAAGTAGTCAAATGGTCGTTGGGTTCCGGCTCGCTCATCCGCTGCGCCTACGATAATCAGTTCCGGAACGGCAAGAGCCCTTGTGGAAAGGTTCAGACCGATCATCCCCCAGGGCTCCGTCTGCCCCGGGTTCGCCAGAATCGCCGCGACGACTCGATCCGGGGCGTATTGGACGAAATGGCCAAACAAAGCTCCAATCCCCGAAAATCCCAGCATTATTAATTTCGCGGACGAAATCTCGGGATGATGGCTTTGGCGCGCGAAGTCGTCCAGTGCGCTGTAAATGGACCGTGCCACGCCTCGTGAGGGGTCCATGTCCATTTCGCCTTTTTCCTGCGTTGGCGGGTCCTCGGCTGCGCACTGACTCGCAAGCAAGAGGGCGATCCCATGCCTTTCCGCGAAGCTCACGACATCTGGGTCGGAATAATATTTCTGAATGTCGTAGCCCCGATCATAAGTAAGCCAAACCGCGCGAACAAGCTTATTCAGAGCCGGAAGGGACAGCCGAAATGCGCATGGTCCCGAGAGATTCTCTCCGGAGAGAGGGACGACGGTAGCCTGAAACTCGCCCGCG
>Ga0206900_1014_pt2 | contig 17955 bp, 16 predicted proteins | sample Alteio_BWOrgHeat_46_FD_153235 | JGI IMG/M metagenome (GOLD analysis project Ga0206900, IMG submission 153235) | Enriched cells from forest soil in Barre Woods Harvard Forest LTER site, Petersham, Massachusetts, United States -... | ecosystem: Environmental > Terrestrial > Soil > Temperate forest >... | reverse complement strand
CCCTCGTCAGTTTCACCGGCATCGTCACCTTCAAGAACGGGCAGAACGTCCGCGATACCGTCGCCGCCACGCCTTCGGACAAATTCATGCTCGAAACCGATTGCCCGTACCTGGCGCCCGTGCCGTATCGCGGCAAACGCTGCGAACCGGCCTACGTCAAAGAGATCTCCGAAACCGTCGCCCAGGTACGAAACAGTCCGCTGGAAGAAATAAGCGCGGCTACGTGCCAAACGGCGATGGAATTTTTTCCGAAAATAAAATAAAGCGGGTATCCCCGACGGCATGCAATTATGAAAACTGTTTATGTCGCATCCAAGGTTAAGCATGCTGCTATGTGGCTTAAACTTCGCCAACAGGGTTATGCGATTACCTCAACCTGGATTGATGACGTTGGAAAGGCTCAAACCAAAGGCTACGCGGAATTGGCTGCCCGCTGCCTCAAAGAAATTCAAAATGCCGACGCCTTAATCCTTTTTTGCCAGCCGGGCGAGATTTTAAAGGGAGCGTTGATTGAAGCCGGGGCGGCCTTGGCCCTCGGCAAGCAAGTCTTCTGCATTGGAAAAAACCACACGTTAAGCGAGGTCTTTAAATCTCACCCCAATTGGAAAACCTTTAAAACCCTCCCGGCGGCCTTGCGTGTCGTGAAGAGATAATCACTGAAATACCTTCTTCGTCCCGGCAGGGACATCCGAGAAAATAGCCCGGCGCTTCAGCGCCGGGTGCAAGGTCGAGTAGAATAAGTCCCGGAGGGACGGCCGAATCTTCATCTGAAAATACAGCCCAAAAATTCTTCACGCAAAGCTGGCCTTATCGCTGACGCACAACTTTTCACGAGGCAAAAAGAAAAGTGGGAATCAGTTTAATACTTTAATTCGACTGCAAGGATTTGCATCATCGCAGCAACTTTGAGCAATACTGGTTGGGTCAATTCGGATTGCGCGCAGACATGTATAAGCGTCTTGACGAACATCCGGGTGGAATTTGCAAAAGTCAGGATTTGGCACTTCTGGATGCGTTTTCGACATACTTTCACGAAACAATTCATTGGTGGCAGCACATCGGCAGTACAACGGGCTTATTACTGTCCCTTTCACCGGTTCTCCAAACGCACATCAATTACGAGCCTTTAAAATTTATTCTTCAAAATATCGGGCCTTGTAAGCCTCTTAAAACTCTCGCGGAGAAGCCACCTGGCACATTCGGGCTCGATATCGAAAATAACCTCAATAGGATAGTAAACAACTGGTATGACTTGGAGTTTAACAGGCGCATCCTTTTGAATCCCAAGAATCTTTCCGACGTCATTACCAACCCTTTTTTTGATTCGCAAGGACATTCGATCCAAGTCGGCTTGGCTAATTTACTGCTATTGCTCGCGGCTACGTTTGACAGCGGCTTAGGCAGCACAATCTTCTAAAGGCCGTTGCCAAGTGCGGAAGTGAGCAATATATCGAAGTCGCATCATTTCTCTGTAAAACATTGGGTTGCGAAACTCCGGTAGGAATTGCAGTTGAATTATCAAAATGGATTTCACAAGTGAAAGGATTGTCAAATCTTCTCATTGAGGAAAGTGTATCCAATTATTCTGGTGAAAATCTACCATTAAGACTTTGCTTCGCTAAGCATTTGCGGTTCGCAGAGGATCGGATTCGACGTCCAGAGTTCTTTTGTTGGCCAGCAATGTTTATGATTCAACGACAGCATGCTAACGTGGACCTGAGCGAGTCGCTCAAACTTTTCAATAAGCATCAAGCGCCTTTCCTTACCCACCCGAGCGGGGAGATTCGCCCGGCTCTTTTTGAAGGTGTGCCAGAGGAAAATATCTATGGGACCTTTAATAATTTTTATTATTGGATACTTCAATACGCATTGGTAAATCAGTGGATTGTTCGCTCTGGGCCATACGATCTTGATTTTACGTGGATGCACCCCCTGTATTCACCTCAGTTTACCAAACCTTGGGCAGATAAGTCGTTCAAGGAGATGTTTGGAGTTTCATTGAATGATTTCGCGCTCTGCACTTAACGCACAACGGTTCGTGATTTCTTACGGCCAAGGCCCGGAGCGAAAATCTGAACGTTCAATTCTCACGGTTGAATCAAAAAATCTTCGCATAAATTCGCGAAATTCGCGTAAAAACTCCGCGTAAGTCCCTGTTTTCCTTAAACTTTCAACGAGTAACCATCAACTTCCGATTGCGGTAGTGACTACCTTCCTATTTCACGGGTAGCCCTGGTAAAATGCCCAAATGACTGATGAAAAAGTTATTGAAAACGACGCGGGCAGCGAGCCGCAGGACAAGAAAAAGGACACTGGCCGCGCGCTCATGGGCAAAATCGCCCGTCTCCCCGCCGATATCCGGCATGAATTAAACAGCCGCGTCTACAATGGCAAAAGCGGTCCGGAAATCCTCACTTGGCTCAACGAATTGCCCGTCGTCAAAGAAATCCTCGCCGCGAAATTCGACGCTGCTCCCGTTAATGAGAACAATCTCTCCAGTTGGCGCGATATCGGTTATCAGCGCTGGCTTGCTGAACAAAATAATGTGGATAACCTGAAAAACACCGCCCAATATGCCGTGAGTCTGGCCGAAGCCGCCGGCGGCAGCATTTCCCGGGGCGTCGCCGCCTTCGCCTCAGGAAAAATTCTCGAATTTCTCGAAACTCCTTACGACAAAACCACTCCGGAAAACCTCGTCAAACTCGCCAATGCCTCCGCCCGGCTCTGCCGCAGCGAGCAAAACGATGTTCGCCTCCAAATCGCCCGGGAACGCCTCCGCCAGCAGGAACGCCATCTCCTCCTCATGCGTGACAAACACCAGCGCGACCGTGTCGCCATCGCTTACGACGTCATCGGTGATGCCCGGGCTGAAGAAATTAAAGACTCCGATTGCGATTACGCGGAGAAAATCGAGCTTCTTGGCCAATACCTCTATGGCGACCTCTGGGAACCCCGCCAATTTCCGCCACCACCGGAACCTCCGCAGGCGTCTGAAGGTGTCTGAAGCCTTCTGAAGCCATCTGAAGGGTAAAACTAACAATCCTTTTTTATGTTGTCTGCGAAATCGCCGCTTCGCCGGCCCTACCAGCAAACCGTCATGTCGCAATTCGCCAAAGGGCCCGAACGCCTGTGGGCGCTTCTCTGGGAACGTCAGGCCGGCAAATCCACCACGTTCGCGGACTTTGCCCTCTATGAAATGCTCCGGCAACCGGACCGAACCGTGATCTATGGTAGCGCTTCGTTGCTGCTCGCCCAGGAAATCACCCTCAAAACCGCCATCCGCGCCAACCAAAGCGTCAGCCAGTTAATTGAAAGCGATGCCCATACCCTCAAACAATTCGCTGATTCCGCCCAATCCACCATTGATCAGCAGGCTCAGAAACCAGCGTTAAAAGAAGCTGTTCGCCTGCATCTAATAAAGCTTTACGAAGAACATCGGGAAAAATATCCCGATGCCGCCGACCGAAATCCCCAATGCTTCCCCGAATGCATTGAACCTCTGAACCAATCCGCTGGTTGTCGTTTCAAGAAATCAGACGGCGATTCTCCCTCTCCTGGGGGAGAGGGCCGGGGTGAGGGCAAGCTAATAAATAACCGAGTCTGCGAGGCTCTGATTAATAGGCGTGAGCGTGTTGGATTTCCCGCTCGCAGCGATTTCTCAACCTTTCCACCGTTACCACGGTCAAAGAATCGCGCAGCGAAGGTCCAATTTAAAACTTACGACGCCTCCACCGGCAAAGAACTCATCGGCGGACGCGGTGCGAGCGCGAAAAACATTTCGGCCGCGAGTTTTGCTGAACTCTTTTCGCAACAGCGACTCGAATTTCGCGTCTATCACAGCGCCACTTCATATTCCCGTACCAAAGTCATCGCCCCCAACATCGCCACCGCCCGTTCGTGGTCAGGCACCGTGCTGTTGGACGAAGTCGCCTTCATCCGCAATCTGCGCGAACTGATGACCGCACTGTTGCCCGTCATTTCCACGGACAAACAGTTCAAACTCATCGTCTCCACTACGCCGCCGGAGTTTAACGACACGCACTACTCGTTCGAACTGCTCGCCCCGCCGCCCGAAATCAAGTTCCAGTCCAATGCCGAAGGCAACTGGTACACGTCCGAGTCCGGCATCCGCGTCCATCGCGCCGATGCTTTCGATACCGCGCTGGCCGGAAAGAAGATTTTCGACCTGAAAACCGGCGCGGAAATTACACCCCAGGAAGCCTTCACTCGCGCGCCGAACAAAGACGGACATCGTATCGCCCATTGGCTCACCTGGATGCTCGGCGGCTCCGCCGCGTGCGATCTCCTGCGCCTCCGCACCGCCCAGGAACGCGGCAGTGGTGACGCCACCACGGGCGTTCTTTGCCAAAATTTCCAGATTAATTCAGATGCGGACATGGTGACGGCGTTGAATTGGCTGTCTGAGAATCTCGGAGGCGTAGCGGCATCTCGGCAGAGTGCCGCCAATCAAAGTCTGAATTCCCAAATCAATTCCGATACGTTGAACCTGACGAGAACAAGTTTGCGGCGCTCTATCGAGACGCCGCTACGAATCGGCCTCGGCTTCGACGTCGCCACCACCACGAAGGGCAAATCGAATCCCTCCGTCCTCTCCATCATGGAAGAACACGGCCCCGAATGGATCATTCGCGCCCGGTTTGTCTGGAAAATCAAAGACCCCGAAGTCGCAAACAGTCGTCTCGGCGCCATTCTCGACACCCTCGAGCGGTGCGGCATTCGTCCCCGGGCGCTGGCGCAGGACGCGACGAACGAGCGTTATTACGCCGAACAGAACCGCACACTGTTCCGTCGTCGGGTGCCGGTCATCCTGGTGGTGGCATCGCAGGCGGTGGACAAACCCGGTTTGGACAAGCCGACGAACTGGAAAGAGTATCTCGGCAACCAACTGGTGGCCAAGTTGGACGACAATAACCTGACGTTGCCGCCGGATGAATACACGCGCACCGATTACCGGCTGGAAATGAAAGATCGAGGCAAATTTGTCTGCGAACCTAACGACCAGGGCATGCACGGCGATTGTTTCGATGCCGACAAACTGGCGGGGCATGCGCTCAGCGCGACTTCCAGCCGCCGAACAATCTTTCCACCCCTCGAAATAATGCGCCAATGGGCCGCCGAGGAATCCAGGCCCGGAGGCTTGGGATGAATAATATGAATATCACCGTCGCGCTTGCGTCTTGGAACTCCCTCGCCCCCATCAGAGAAGAGGATTGGAGTGGAGGGACGCACCGCGGAGGCCATTCCTTTCGCTTCTATTTCCTTTTCGACTTTCTCCATGTTGCCACTTGGTGTATCTCCTTAAGAGAGATGGAAGAAAAAATTGAACTGCGCGTTTATGGCGATGCCTCGCTGCCGACGCTGGTTTATCTGCCCGGCATGCACGGAGATTGGACGCTCATCGGCGGTTTTCGCAGCGCCATTCTCGGCCGGGTCCGCTTTGTCGAAATAGCTTATCCGCGCACCCTCACTTGGTCGCTGGATGATCATGCAGCGGCGATTGAAAGCGCTTTGTCGGAACAGGGAATTTCCCGCGGCTGGCTGCTCGGCGAATCCTTCGGTTCTCAGCCCTTATGGCGCATGATGGAACGCGGCGCATTTCAGGCACAGGGCGTCATTCTCGCCGGCGGTTTTGTGCGGCACCCGGCGCACCGGTTCATGCGCCTCATGTCAAAAATCACCGGGCGGATTTCCGCCACCCTGTTCGTCAAAATTGTTTTTGGTTATGCCAAATTCGCGCGGTTCCGTTACCGCGATTCGCCGCAAACATTGGCCACCCTGGATGAGTTTATCGCGCGCCGCACGCCCGCTGACAAGCAGGCGGCCCAATATCGCCTCGAGCTGGTCGCCGGCAACGATCCGCGCCCGGCTGCCATGAACGTAAAAGTTCCGGTCTATGCACTCACCGGATTTCTCGATCCGCTGGTGCCCTGGCCGCTCGTCCGCCGCTGGCTGCGCAAGAAATGCCCCGGGTTCCGTGATTTTCAGGTGATTCGCCGCGCCGATCACAATGTTTTGAACACGGGTATCAAAGAATCGGCCCAATGGATTTTAAAATGGATGGGGGCAGTTGACGACCCGGCAGAACGTGCAAAATTGGAAAAGATAAATCATTGATGTTATGACACGACAACAGGTCCTCGACCTCTATTTCCTCGACGCGCGGCACAAGCTTATTGAAGTCGCGGCCTTTCTCGATCGCGTGGAACGCGCCGGCGGCAAAGACGATTTCCGTTTCAAGGCTTTTAAGACCGCCATTACAGAATTGAGCAGCACCAAAAAACAAAAAGCCAAAAGTGTCCTGTTGAAGTTCAGCGATCTATCAACCAAGCCCATTGAAAAAGCGACAACCAAAGCCGCGTGTGGAGCTGTTCAAGGCTGAAAATATTTATGTCACCAGAAATAGAATTTTCATCTGTATTCAATCTGTGTTTCATCTATGGCTAAGAAATTATGCGCTACATTGAACCCCACGCCCACATGGTCAGCCGTGTTACGGACGATTACGAACGCATGGCCTTGTCCGGTTGCGAGGCGGTTTGCGAGCCGGCCTTTTGGGCTGGTTTTGACCGCAGCGCCGTGGCCGGTTTTCACGATTATTTTTCCCAACTGACCGAACATGAACCGAAACGCGCCGCGAAGTTCGGCGTGAAACATTTCTGCTGGCTTTGCATCAACTCCAAAGAAGCCGAGGACGTCAAGCTGGCGGAAGAAGTCATCAGGTTGGTCCCCCAATTTTTAGATCGCCCGAACGTCCTGGGCATCGGCGAAATCGGCCTGAACAAAAATTCGCGGAACGAACTGCGTGTTTTGGAAATGCAAGTGGACCTGGCGGCAAAGTACAACCAGCTCATCCTCGTTCACACGCCCCACCTCGAAGACAAGCTCAAAGGGACCAAGCTCATCCTCGATGTTTTGAAAAACCATCGGCGCATCAAACCGGAGCGTGTCATCATTGACCATGTCGAAGAACACACCGTCGAGATGGTTTTAGACCAGGGTATGTGGGCAGGCATGACCTTGTATCCCGAAACAAAATGCACACCGGCGCGCGCGATTGATATTTTAGAAATTTACGGCAACGAACGGCTTTGGCTCAACAGCGCCTGCGACTGGGGCGTCAGCGATCCCCTAGCCGTGCCGAAAACCGCGCTGGAAATGAAACGCCGCGGGCATCTGGCCGCTGCGATTGAAAAAGTCGTCTTCCAGAACCCGAAAATTTTTTTAAGCCAAAGCAAAAATTTTAAGCTTTAGAGCGTTTGCCAATCTTAGTTTCCCCAAATCGTTCCCTCGGAACTGACGGGCATGAACTGGCCGTTGCCGATATATTGCAATTCCACCGCGGAACCTTGTCCGCCGCTGATATAGCCGGTCGTGCCGGCGGTCGTGGTGGTTTGCGAGGACGCCTGCGAAGTATAAATCCCGCCGCTGGTTGAATTGTAGATACCGGCGGCGAGGACGCTGCCGCTGGAGGACGAGGCCGCGCAGCCCCAGTTTACCCCTGTGGCCACATTGTTGGTTTGCGGCAACCACGTCGTGCCCCAGTTCGCGGAAGTATAAATATTACCGCCACTGGCCACGGCGACGAGCTTGCTGCCGTCCGACGACGAAGCAATGGAAACCCAATTCGTCGTTGGCGCGCCGGTCGGCGTCCAGGTGGATCCCGAATTGATCGAGGTGAAAATACCGCCGCCAAAAACCACGGCGGCCAGTTTGGTCCCGTCAGCCGAAGTGGTGATGGACTTCCAATTTGCCGTGTTCCCGAAAGGTCCCAGCCAGGATGCCCCTCCATTCACCGAGGTAAAAATATTGCCGCCGAAAACGGCGGCCGCCAGGTTGTTGCCGTTGGCCGAAGAGGCCACACAAGACCAGCTCACAGCACCCGCCGTAAAATGTTCCAGCACTTTGTTGGTGTAAACAAAAAGGCCGAGGTTGTTGGCGGCTGCGAACACCTGGGTGCCACTCGAAGACAAGGCGACCGATGTCCAGTTGGTGCTGCTCGAGGTGCCGGTGCCGGGGATGGCGGCCCAGGAGCCACTGGCACCGGAATTCGTGGAGACAAAGATGCTGCCGCCGTTGGTGACCGCGCCGGCCAAAATCGTGCCGTCCGACGACGACGCCACGCTCACGAACTGGACGGGGGTGGAAAGGACATTGCCCCAGGTCGCCCCGGAATTTGCGGAGGTGAAAAGCCCAGTGCCAAAATTGGCTGCGACCATTTTGGTCCCGTCCGACGAAGAGGCCATACTGATCCATTGTCCATTTTGCGGCGTCTTCGTCCAAACTTTGCCGTAAGTGATGAGATTGCCGAGAACCGACTGGCCGGCATTCTGGGCCACCTGCCAACCGGTCGCGCCCGCACCGGCGATGCGTACAATGTCCCCAACGTTTGCCAAAGTCGGCAGCGTCACGGTCACAATCTGTGAGTTAGTCAGCACATAGCCGTGATCAATCTGCGCCTGCATCGTCGTGCCGGTCACCACAATCCATCCCACCAGCCCGTTTCCAAAGAAACTGCCGGAAAAGCTGTTTCCCTGCAGATTGGTAAAAACATTCGCGCCGTTGAAAGTGCCCGGCCCATTGAATGTATTACTCGCAGTGAACGTTTGGTTGCTATTCAGAAAGGCCGTGTTCGAGGGCAATTGATTGTCCACGAGGACGCCCGTCAAATTGGCCACGTTGACGTTAGTTACGGCGCCGCCATTGCCGTTGAACGAGCCGGAAAAGAGGTTTGCGCCATTTGTCAGCGCCACCATATTGGTAGAACCACCCGCCAACAAACTGGCCGGCAAAATACCAACCAGGTTGCTGGCTGAGTTGGCAAAGATTGCATATGGCACGGGCTGTACCGGCTGAAACGGGAAAAGCGGGGTAAAAGGCCCCGTCCCGCTCGTACGCACGGCAATGCCCAGCCACCGGCTTGGTCCGGTAAAGATTCCGGTCCCAAAATCGATGGCCGTCGTGAACAAGCCATTGGTTACAGGCACGTTAGCATTGATTATTGGTCCCCCAATGATATTGGCATTCGTAAAAGCGTCATAGGCCGTGAATTGGAGGTCATAGCTTCCATTGGCTGCAGTCCCGCCGCTGCCCAATTGGCCCTGGTAGACGAACGCCGTACCCTGTCCCAACGAAGAAAAAAGAGATAAAACCAAAAAAACGCCCGCAATGTGCGATAAACAAAGAGATTTCCGATTCACAACCTTTATTCTTACAGCTACATAAAAAGAAATTCAACCCGCTTTTTGTTAAATTCAGGTTTCTTCAAATAAATGAAATAAATCTTGAGAAGTTCTTGCAAGGCGGCAGTCTAATCGGAGGAAGTCACTGGACAAATGGCATAAAGGCTGCAGGGGTTTGTCCAAAGTGGTGAAATACAGCAATGAGCTCTACTGAAACAGAATTTGTCAGCATTTTGGGAGCTGCGGATAAAACGGCCCCCCCGCCGCGGATTTCGTCGCGCTCCCTTCCGGAAACTCTGCCTATCCTGGGGCTTTCAGACATCGTTATTTTCCCCGGCGCCGTCGTGCCGCTGCTCGTGGAGACGGGTTCCAGCCTGAAATTGATTGATGATATCGTCGCGGGCGACCGTTTGTTTGGCGCCGTCCTCCAGCGCAAGCCGGAAATTGCCGAGCCGGTGCCCGAGGAATTATATGAAGTCGGCAGCGTCGCGCGCGTAGCCAAAATGGTGAAATTCCCCGACGGCACCGCCCGGGTGCTGGTCGAAGGCCTTTGGCGCATCCGCATCAAGACTTATTCGCCACCTGCGCCCTATTTGCGCGCGAGTTATGAGCTGTTGCATGATGAGACGGAAGATTCCATTGAGCTGCACGCCATGCTCCGCAACGCGCACCGGCAATTTGAAGAAATCGCCAAAATCTCTCCTTCCTTTTCCGACCATGTCCGTATCGCCGCCCTCAATACCGAGCACCCCGGCCATTTCGCCGATTTGATCGCCGCCAACCTGAACATGGATTTGGAGGAGCGCCAGAAACTGCTGGAGATAGTTTCCGTGCGCGAACGCCTGCAAAAATTACTGCCCATGCTCAACCGCGAGCAGGAGGTTCTGAATTTAAGCTCCAAAATTCAAAACGACGTCGCTTCGTCCATTGCCAAAACTCAGCGGGATTTCTTTTTGCGCGAACAAATGCGCGCCATCCAGCGTGAATTGGGCGAGGGCGACCAGGGTTCCAATGAAATAAAAACGCTTCGCGAAAAAGTCGATCAAACGCCCATGCCCGAAGAGGCGCACAAAGCGGCGTTGCAGGAATTGGACCGGCTCGCGCAAACGCCTCCCGCCGCCGCGGAGTATGGCATCTCCCGGAATTATCTCGACTGGATCCTCGCGCTGCCCTGGGAAAAAGCCACCGACGATAAACTGGATTTGAAAGCGGCGGAAAAGATTTTGAACGAGCAGCATTTCGGACTCGAAAAAATCAAGGACCGCCTGCTGGAATTCATCGCGGTCATCAAACGCCGCAAACAAATCAAAGGTCCCATTCTTTGTTTGGTTGGGCCGCCCGGCGTAGGCAAAACGTCCCTCGGCAAAAGCGTCGCTGACGCCCTTGGCCGCAAATTTGCGCGCATTTCCCTTGGCGGTATTCGTGACGAGGCGGAAATCCGCGGCCATCGCCGCACCTACGTCGGCGCCATGCCGGGCCGGATTATCCAGACGCTCCGCCGCATTGAAAGCCGCAACCCGGTCATCCTGCTGGACGAATTGGACAAAGTGGGAGCGGATTTTCGTGGCGATCCCTCAGCGGCGTTGTTGGAAGTGCTCGACCCAGAACAGAATAACACGTTCACGGACCATTATCTCGATTTGCCGTTCGATTTGTCCCGCGTGCTGTTTATCGCCACGGCCAACTGGCTCGATCCCATTCATCCGGCGCTTCGCGATCGGCTCGAAGTCATCGAATTGCCCAGCTATACTGAGACCGAAAAACTCGAAATCGCCAAACGCTATCTTGTGCCGCGCCAAATCGAGGAGCACGGCCTGACCCGCCAGGAAATTAAATTTCCCGATGCCACCCTTCGCAAAACCATTCGCGAATACACCCGCGAAGCCGGTGTGCGCAATCTCGAGCGGGAAATCGCTGCGCTGGTGCGCAAGGCCACCCGAAAAATTGTTTCGCAGAACGGCACGCAGGCGGCCATCAAGATCGAGCCCTCGCAATTGGGCGACTATCTCGGCCACGCGCGCTTTGTTTCCGAAACATCGGAGAAAATTACCGAGTACGGCATTGCCACCGGCATGGCTTGGACGCCCGTCGGCGGTGAAGTGCTATTCATCGAAGCCACGCGCATGCGCGGACGCGGCAGTTTGATTTTGACCGGCTCGCTTGGCGATGTCATGAAGGAAAGCGCGCAGGCGGCGATGAGTTATCTGCGTTCGCAGTCCAAAAAGCTGGATATTGATTTAAGCGACTACGGCAAATTTGACATTCACATCCACGTTCCCGCCGGCGCGACGCCGAAGGACGGCCCGAGCGCGGGCGTGGCGATTACCGCCGCGCTGGCTTCCCTGCTGACCAAGCGCCGCATCCGCTCGCACGTGGCGATGACCGGCGAAATCAGTTTGCGCGGACGGGTACTGCGGGTCGGCGGCATCAAAGAAAAGGTTCTGGCGGCGCAACGCCTGGGAATCAAAGAAGTCCTCCTGCCTGAGCAAAACAAACCGGATTGGGAAGAAGCCCCGCCGGAAGTGCGCGCCAAGTTGAAAGTCCATTTTATCCGGCAGATTTCGGAAATCTTCCCCCTGGCGCTGGAGCCGAAATGAAATTTTTTCTACCAGGTGGGGTGAGACTCTGTCGAGCCCTGACTCGCCGTGCCAGATTATTTTCGCCGTTTTTTTTCGCACTTTTATTTTTCACATTTGGCGCGAGAGCGCAAACGACGAATGGGTTAACCAAGGCGGAAATTCAGGGCAGGCAATTGGTGAAACAAATTTTAGGTACAATTCCGAATGCAAATTTTAAGCAATACGCAGTTTTAAAGACCGATCGCCCGAAGTATCCCCCGACAATTATTCCAGTTTTCTTTACAACATTTGTTACCAATACATATTGGACGACCGAATACGTTGCTGAACCGACGAACAAATCTGGTGCCTATGTTTATAATGCTTTTGATGAGTTACGCATCATCCACCAAAGCGGACTAAATAACGAATATTATTATATTCATCGTGATGGTTACCATAGTCTAGATGAAGTACCACTCAGTGATATGGCAGCCATCAAACACCCCTCATCTTCAGAAACCATGTTTCCCTTCGCCGATTCCGATTTCTGGATTGCCGACCTCGGCCTCGAATTTTTTCATTGGCCGGACCAAAAGGTTTTGAGGCACGAGGGCAAACGCACCCGCGCCTGTGCCGTTTTGGAAAGTACCAACCCGAATCCCTCACCCGGCGCTTATTCGCATGTGGATTCGTGGATTGATAACGAAACGCTCGGTCTTGTCCACGCGGAGGCCTATGACGCCAGCGGCAAATTGCTCAAGGTTTTTGACCCAAAATCCTTCAAAAAAGTGAATGGCCAATGGGAATTGCAGGACATCGAGATCCATAACGTCCAAACCAAATCGCACACCTCCATAAAATTTGACCTGAAGAGCAAGTAAGCGGCGGTTTTGTTCGTAAGAAGATCAAGCAGGCGCGCCGTGAATAAATTGTGAGTAAGTTATGCCCTAAATGGAGGGTTTTTTCTTCAGTCTTTTTCTTTTTTATTTTAAGTTGTGCCCCACAGTTGGAATGACCAAGTCTCTCTTCAGTTTTTTGGCCGCGACGTGCCTTTTTTGGGGCGCGCCATTCTTGAATGGCCAGACCAATTTCAACACCATGGCCAATACCGACGTGGTCAACGCGTTTGTCCAGGTTCAGGCGCAGCTCCACGAAACGGAAATGCTCGTGGACAGCAACCGCCAGCAAACGGTCGCTGCTACCGAACGCCAGAATGAGGCGCTGGCCACCGACTTCCAGCTTTTGTTGCAAAAGACCGTTTCCGACCAGCGTGCTGCCGAAGCCGAGTCTGCTCGGGGCATCGAGCACATGATGCTGATGGTGGCCGGTGTGGGAATGCTGGCGCTGGCGGTCGTGGTCATCCTGGTCTTCCTGCAACTGCGCACGGCCACGCGGCTCATCGAACTGGCCATGGCGCCGGGTTCTCCCTTGAGCTCCAACCGATCGCTGCCCATCGTTGAAACGACTACGGCGTTGCCCGCCTCCGCCCGTGCCGCCTTGGAGTTTTCCAACGCCCGCCTGTTGGGTGTGATCGAACGGCTGGAGAAACGCATCCTCGAACTCGAAGAAACCGTCCATCTTCCATTGGAGCAGGGCAGTGCGCCCGTTTCAATCAACGGTGGAAATGGCGCCAACGGCAAGTCCTCCGGGGAACAGCGCGTGGCCGATTTGATTGTCGAAGGCCAGTTGTTCCTCGATACAAACAAGGCTGAAAAAGCGCTGCAATGTTTCGAGGAAGCCCTGGAGATTGACCCGGAACTCAGTGATGCGCTCCTCAAAAAGGCGGTCGCTTTGGAAAAACTGGAGAAGGTTGACGAAGCCATCGCCTGCTATGACCGTGCGATTGAGCTCGGCGATTCATTGACCACGGCGCTGCTGCAAAAAGGCGGGATGCTCAACCGCCTCGCGCGTTATGACGAGGCCCTGCAATGCTACGAACGCGCCCTCCAAACCCAGGAACGCAAAGCCGCTTCCTCGTAATCTTATTTGGTAGGAGACGCCGTGAGGAGTCTCTGAAATTCAATTCCGCAATTCGCCATCCACATTCCGCATTTCTTGTCATCTTTCGGCAGTGAGGAGTTTTGGGGCCGCACGCGTGCGTTTGGCGAGGCTTGAGGAAAGAGCATGCTCACAGCGGGCCTGTGACTGAGCGAAAACGAAGCCAAAACTCAAAAGAACCGCTGCCCGCTAATTGAGTTTCACGCGGCCACGTTCGCTCTCCAGATGCCGCCGCATCATCTCAATCTTCATCTTCAACAGCTCGCGGTTTTCTTCGTTCCGCTGCGTGAGCTCTTTTTGAAGTTCCTGGATGCGGTCCTGGTACGCGCGCAAGCGTTCCTGCATCGGCGCCTGCAATTGATCGAGCCGGTGTACCAATTCGTTAATTTCCTGCGCTGCCATGCGTTGCGCTTCGAGCAATTCCGCGCGTTGCGCGGCCAGGCCCTGGACGACGGCTTCCTTGAGTGTCTGCGCCAGGTACGGAGCGAGTTCCGTCGGAACGGGTGCTGAAGGTTTTTCCATCCGCTGCAATTTGGCCGGCACAGAAATGGGAACCGTGCGCCGTTGTGAAATGAGCCGCCACAGGACCACCAATGCCAAAACGGAAACACCTCCCACCGCCGCCATGAGCCATTCGTTGCGCTCGTGAATTTTCAGCGCGAACGTTTGCGCCGCCAGGACCTGCTCTTGCATGGCCGCCGAATGCGCCTGCTCATCCTGTGCTTGTTTGCGTGCGACTTCACGGTCCGCCAACGCCTGCTGTTGCTGTTGTTGCGCCAGCACGGCGGCGGCACGGTCGCTTTGCGCCTGTTGCTGTTCCGCCTGGGCGCGTTGTTGCGCCTGGTCGGCGCGCTGCTGTTCTTCCGCAGCTTGCGCATGCGCGGCGGCGATTTGCTGGTTCAAAGCGCCGGGGAGTAATTTTTCGCTGTAAGCATTGAGCGCGGCTTCGGTTTGGCCGTCAATCGTTTTGCCGCGCGCGACGATCGTTTGACCGATTTGAAAATGGTCGGCCACGAGGATCTTGCTGACGGCCAGGTTCCGCGCCTGTTGGGTGAGCAACACGTCGGGGAGGCAATCCGGCTGGATAAAATTGGCCAGCACCCGCGCCAGCGGCTGTTCTTCCTGGGAAAACTGGTCGCGAAACACTTTGCGCAAATGGGTAATGGTGGGAATGTTGGTGGCCACGATGATATAACCGTGCTTGTCGGCGGAGGACAGCGATAATGTCTCATCCAGGCTGTTTACCGGCACGACGCGGATGTTTTTGTGGATGATGAGCAGCGGCGGCAATTTATCCGGCCGCACATGGCCGTTCATTGCCTGCAGCAGCGACCCGAGCAATCTCGTCCGGTAGGCCGCGCCGGCATCGCCGCCCGCCCACATATCAGCCAGTTCCGGCGGGACCGGGAAGCTTTTGTTCGCGACGTTATAGGAGGTGAGAAAGTAGCCAAAATCCGGCGCGGAGAGCGTAGCATCGTCCAGGGCATCTTTGCCGTAAGAAGCCACGACCGCCTTCAAGAAATTCGAGCGGCCCAGGTCAAACGCCGTGAAAAACTTTTTGATCATGACATTCGTCATGTCCGTGTCGTTCCGATAAATCGCCGGAACCTCCAGGGCGCGCGAAGATTTCAACGAATCCGTGGCAACCGCGTTCACGACATCAAACGGAACAGTGGCCTTGATGTCCTCCTGGGCGACGTCGCCGATTTTATATGCGGCAATGTCTTTGGCGTGGACGGAAAGACAGACCAGCGCGGCGCAAATCCATTGGAGACGTTTCAGGGCGGCGACCATAAAAATGATTTTTGCTCGCCGATCAATTGGTTGCCATTCCACAGGGTGGCGCGCCAGGCCGAGAGCACACCAAAACTTTTATAGTCTGCGCCCGACAAAGTCAACGTCGTCCAGTGGTGAAAAATCCTGGATTCGACCGGTTGTTCCAAAACCTTTTCGGTCGGCAGGCCGCCGATGGTGACGCCGCGCAGTTCCAGGCGCAATTTCAGGGGCAGACCCGAGCAATGTTTGGCCTTCCATTGCACGTCAATCCGCATCCCGGAAACGTCGTTCGTATGCTCCAGCAGGTAATATTGATACGCATCACGGTCAAACAGGCTGGGCGATTGCGCGATGGTGCCGTTGGTATCCACCAAAAACGGGAGGACCTTGAGGATCCGGCCGGACTCGGCATTGGTGTTGGAATCCGCCTGGAGATGCGTCGCGACGCCCAATAAAAACAGAAGGGGCAGGATTAAATTGAGGCGCAGCCATCGCATAGGCGAACGATAACCGACTGAATTCAAAATTAAAAAGGCAAAATTAAAAATTGAGGAGACGGCTCGGGTGCGTTCACCCCTCCCCCCGAGGGTCTTCCGTAGCCTCCCGGCTTCAGCCCACAGATGCACGCAGATGGTCGCAAATTTTTTTATTTTTTTGGGTTCAATAGCCTTCAATAGGCTACAATAGACTCGCTTCCACCTTCGCAAAGGCTTTGGTTGACAGGCGCGCCCGCGTGTTCTGGTGCGTCATAAGATTTGCTTTTGAGCAAAAAGGAAATTTTTTCGTTGTTAACAATTGAAGGACAGCATGTTTTGAATGAAATTGGGTTCGTTTCGCAATTTCGCCCCTTTTAAAAAATGGACGCGAAGGCGTAAAGACACAAAGAAGGGTTTGGAGCGCCCCCTTAGGGCGCGGACTCAGGGAACGTCCATTCCGAGGGCATAGGCCCGCCTGTCTGCCCCGGCTACTATGGTTCAGGCCTTCGGCCTGCCCGCCTTGTGATGTTAGAAACATCATTCGGGCATTTTATCAGAGGTGTGGCAAAAGTCATAGTTAGTGACTACCGCTATTTTTAGTTATGATTTTACGAGGTGTCATTGACGTAAGTTATTGATAGAATGTATGTTGTGTGAAAATATTGTATCAAGAACTTAAATCTGGTATAGTGTGAATTGTACGATGACACTGGATCAAATCGTTGAAGAAACCCGCCACTGGCCACCCGAGAAGGTTGGCGAGTTGGTGGAACGCTTAAGCGAAGATTTGCATACCAGCGACCCTGAAATCGAAGCCGCCTGGCAGAATGAAATCGCCCGACGCGTGGAAGAAATTCAATCGGGTAAGATACAGGGCATCCCCGGTGAAGATGTATCAGCCCGCGTGCGTAAAATCGTCGGGCGGTGAAGCCTATCTTATTTCTTTGCCGCGCCGTGGTTTAACGAAGGCGGGCGCTATTTTTAAAACCGCAAATTCCTACATTCCGCATTTGAAGAGCTTGACTCCACGTTATTCACGCGGCCAAAACGGCAGGACTAGCCCCTTTTTGCCCCCTTGGTTGCAGCCTCGTCTCAAGCTCCTACGTCACTCGCATCTGTATTGAGGCCATCCGAAACCGAAAGAATTGACGCGCCTGTTCCACGCCTAGCCAAGCGTCGTTCGCGAATTTGCCATCTCTCATCGGCCGAAGCCTGTTCGTTTTTGAGCCATCTAGCTTTCCTTTGTAAGTCATTTTCGATATCACGACTTTCTTGCCATTCCGCAACTCGACCTGCTTCTGTCTCGATCCACTTCAATTCGCAATCTTCCCCCTGCTGTTTCAATTTCTCAACTTCTTGATGAATTTCTTCGAGGCTCACACGAAAGAATTCTTTCTGAAGATTTTTTTTGTTCCACCTATTTGCAAGAAATTGTCGATGGAATTTATATTCAAAAGCTGCGGCATTCTTTGTCTTGATTATCGCGTGAATATCAAACTCAAATGGCACGCTAGCATTGTAAAGGTCACCGACTCGTTCTCCGTAACCCTCGATGACGTTACCTTCCTATTTCACCAGTAGTTATGGTAAAATGCCCTTTGTAGAACGTGTCAAATCACGTCGTGTTCTTTGACATATGCGGTTTTGAGCGGCTACGCCGGAAATTTAACCTCTTTGGCGGCGCGCCCGGAGGTCGTCGCCCTGCCTAAAATGGGGTTTACAAACCAAAAACAGACCGAAACAGACCGAAAAATGAATCGGTTTTTGCAAGCTTGTGCAAGGTTACGCAAGGTTATGCAAACCTGCGCAAGCTACCCCCCCCCCGGGGGGGGGGTACATCCCGAATTCGCAATGGACTTCTGCCATCAACCCAAGCAAAATCACCGCCCAGCGAGCAGCGATACACTATGAAAATCCGGCATAAACCATTTCTGGCCGCCCTGG
>Ga0206900_1146_pt1 | contig 17969 bp, 13 predicted proteins | sample Alteio_BWOrgHeat_46_FD_153235 | JGI IMG/M metagenome (GOLD analysis project Ga0206900, IMG submission 153235) | Enriched cells from forest soil in Barre Woods Harvard Forest LTER site, Petersham, Massachusetts, United States -... | ecosystem: Environmental > Terrestrial > Soil > Temperate forest >... | reverse complement strand
TATTGACCTTGCCCGTGGCGCGCTCGAGTGCGATCAGCCGCCATTTGTCGCTCTCGTATCCCGCGCGCTGCTGCGAACGGTAAGCCAGATACTTTCCATCGGGCGAGTAGGAAGGGGAGTTGTCCGCGCCGGGACTGGAGGTAATCTTTTGAGCCTGACCGCCGGTGATCGGAATGACGTAAATATCGTTGTTCGTGCTTGTGGCGGGCACGGCGTCGCTGTTCATCGAGAAGGCGACTTCGTGGCTGTCCGGCGAGATCGTGTAGTCGTCCGGTCCACCGAGAGAGAACGGCGGGACGACCTTATCGCCCGGCGTGAGATCCACCGTCTTGCCGTCCTCAAGCGAAAGCGAGAGCAGATGGCTGCGCGTCTTGCCCTGCCAGGTAGTCCAGTGGCGATAAAGCAGCCCGGTGATGACACGAGCCTTGACCTTGTTGTTCTTATCGGCTTCGAGATGTTTGGCATTGCAGGCGTCGTCGGCTCCGCAGTCGGGATAGACTTCGCTGGTCACGACAAGGTACTTGCCATCCGGAGACAGAACTTGTCCCGAAGCTTCCGTGGATAAGCGCGTCACCTGAGAGGCGCCGGAGCCATCCGGGTTCATGCTCCAGATCTGCGATGCCCCGCCCGATGTTCCCGTATAGAAGATGCGTTTGCCATCAGGAGACCACCGCGGGCGATCCGCCTGTTCGGCGATTTTACGAGGCGCTCCGCCCGCCAGCGGCACTGTCCAGACGCTGTGCGCATTCCTGTTCTCCGCGACGTCGGGCAAAGAGACCGAGAACGCTACCGTCCTTCCATCGGGCGATAGTTGCGGATCACCAACGCGCTGAATCGCAAGGAGCGCTGTGGCGTCAAACGGCTTTTTCTGAGCGAGGAGCGACGAGGAAGCGAGTGCGAGGACAAGCCACGCCGATCTGCGCATATATTCGTGATTATCGCTTACGAGAGATGCGCGCTACTTCAGATCGGGTATCTCGACCCAGCGACGCTTCTGCCACGATTCGAGGCCTTTTTCGGCCAATTGCACGCCTTTCGCGCCCTCCAGCAGGGTCCATCGGAAGGGCGCATCCTTCACGGCGTGCAGCAGGAACATCTCCCATTGGCGCTTGAACGCGTTGTCGTAATGATCCTGATCCGGTAGCTGTTGCCACGTATCGAGATAGTTGATCGTGCTCGGCACGTCGGGATTCCACACCGGCCTCGGCGTCGCCGCATAGGGCTGCACCCAGCATTCCCGAAGCCCCGCGACGGCGGAGCCCTTCGTGCCGTCCACCTGGACAGTGAGCAGATCGTCGCGCCTCACACGAACAGTCCACGACGAATTGAAGTGCGCGATTACGCCGCCTTCGAGTTCGAATGTCGCGTATGCGGAATCATCCGCCGTGCACTCGTACGGATTGCCGGATTCATCACGCCGCGTGGGAACGTGAGTTGCGCCAAGGCAGGACACGGCTTTGACGGCGCCAAAGCAATTGTCCAGAACGTAACGCCAGTGACACAACATGTCGAGGATGATCCCGCCGCCGTCTTCCTTGCGATAGTTCCATGAGGGCCGTTGCGGCGAAACCGTATCGCCCTCGAAGACCCAGTAACCAAATTCCCCGCGGACCGAAAGGATTCGACCGAAAAACCCGAGATGGCGGAGGTGCTGCAGTTTGAGGAAGCCGGGCAGCCATAGCTTGTCCTGCACGACCCCGTGTTTCACCCCGGCCTTCTGAGCTTTTCGGTAAAGATCCAGCGCGACCGCCGTCTCGCCTGTGGTCGGCTTCTCGCAGTACACGTGCTTGCCGGCGGATACGGCGGCGGTCACCGCCTCGGCACGACGGTCTGTGGTCTGGGCGTCGAAGTAGATTTGATAATCGCGATTGGCGAGGGCCTTGTCGAGATCCGTTGTCCATTCAAGACCGCCGAACTCACGCGAAATTGCCGAGAGTTTATCCTCGTTGCGCCCCACAAGCAGCGGGCGGGGGACGATCGTTTCCCCGTCGTTCGTGCGGACGCCGCCTTGCTCGATGATCGCGTGGATGGAACGCCGCAGGTGCTGATTCAGGCCCATGCGGCCCGTGACGCCATTCATAATGACGCCGACGGAGTGAGTCTTTTTTGCCATGTCTATTCTTTTGGTTTATCAGTGCACTGCGGCTGTGACCCGGGCGGGAGAGGAGGCGCCTCTACTCCTGCTTTCGGAAGAGTGCCCGCGAGTTCCTGCTTCCAGTGCGCCACATCGCCGGCCGGTCCATAGCAGTAGATCATTCGCATGGGCGTGGGGCCTGTATTGGTGAGCTGATGGAAGACGGTGGGTGGAATATAGACCGCCTGTCCGCCATGAACGGCCTGCCGCTCTCCGCCAAGACACATCTCGCCGGAACCCTCGACGATGAAATAGATCTCTTCCTGATCCTGGTTGTGCCAGGGAACCTGGCCGCCATTCGGGTCGAGCGTCACCATACCCATGGCGAAATTTGAAGCCTGAACCGGGCTCATCCCTCCGACGAGATTCTGAGTTCTGCGGCGCGCCGGGTACGCGCGGCCTTCGATTATTGACAGGTCTGCTATGGTCATTTCGCGTCGCTCCAGAAGGTCAGGTAGGGACGATCTTCAATCATACGAAGCAGGTAAAGTCCGAGTTCACGAGCGTGGTAATCGCCCCACACGCAGGCTTCGCCGCGCGGAACTCCGTCACTATCGGGAGCATAATCCCATCCATTGGGACGGTGATACACCGCGTGAAGAATCAGCCCCTGATGCGATGGGTCTTTACTTAGATACGGATCGTCGAAGAGGGCGTCGGCGACCGTGAGCCCTGCATTCCAGTAACGGTCGTTGGACAGATAGCGCCCGAGCCGTAGCAATCCCTGGGCGGCGATCGCTGCAGCGGAGCTGTCGACTGGCTCCCAGGAGTTGAAAGGATCTGATGGCTTCGCGGCCCAGTCGCCCAGTCGATAAAGGTTCGGCGCTCCGGTATCCCAGTAAGGAATGCCGTCGGTCGGCGAGTTTTCGATATAGAAATCGCAGGTGGCCTCGGCGGCGCGGCGCATCGTCGATTCGATGGCGGTACGACCTCCGTAGAGTTCCAGCACGTCGTCCGGCAGCGTGTGGAGGAACTCAAGCTGTTCCGCGAAACCACACATGGCCCACGCGAGTCCTCGCGTCCACGTGCTGAACGGCGAATATCCTTGCTGCGAATTCGGGCAGCGATAGTTACCGTCGTTGGTATTAAATACGCTTTCGTGCGCCGTGCGCCCGCGGACATCGTATGAGTCGCGTCCTTCGCCGTAATATACCGAGTAACGCGCAGTGGCGTTGGCGTGGAGGATCAGGTGCTCGAGGAGCGAAACAGGCCGATCATTCTCACCCATCGGCTTGTGGCCGAGGCGATGCGCCACAGCCAGAGCGCGAAGGGATCGGATCGTATCCACGAACAGTGAATGCGGTCCGTTGAACGAATAGATGTAGCCGCCCCCATCCGGCGTACGGGACCACCGCATCGCCTGAACGGCTCCCGAACACATCAGCGCAACTTCATAGAAACGCTTTTCCCACGCGTCAGCGGGAATAGCGCCTTCATTCAGCAGACGGAGCAGATTTCCGTAAGTGCTGACGTTATTGAAGCCATGGTCATGAACGCCGCGATGCGTCAGATGACTCGCCATGATGCGAACGGTGTGTTCGCGGCCATAGTCCAGAAAATGCGGTTCGGCCGTGGCATCGAACTGCAGAATCGCCGATCCGAACTGGAAGCCCTGCGTCCACTCCGTCCATCCGCGGCTTGTGTAGCGGCCTCCCACAGTAAACACCGGCGCGCCTTGGGAGGAGTTCCACGAACCCTCTATGCTGCGCAGTTTACGCGCCGAGGCGTCGAACAGCGTACGGACTTTCTTCTCCAGCCCTGCTGGAGAGGCATTCGGACGGATAACGATCATGGAAGCTCCGATTCTAACCCGCGTGTCAGGTTGTCAGTCCCGAAAACGAGGTGGTAACTTCACGGTATGTGGAGACCCTTAGTATGGAGTGCCGCGGCGGTTGTCTGCGCCGCGCAGCAAAACACCCAAATGCAGTTCAGCATTTCGATTGAGGGCAACCAGTTTCGGTCGGGCGACCCGATCCCTGTCCAGTGGAATCTCCACAACGGAACGAATCAGGCTTGGGTTGTCTATGGGGCGAAGATCGGCTCGCACGTAAGTTATCCCCAGATAGCCCTGTCACTCGATGGGCCCAACGGGCGCATCGCTGTTGATCTTCAGGCGCCCGAGAAAGCAAGTACGTTCTCGGCATGCCGTCTGATGCCAGGAGAGACCCTACGAAACGATTTCAATCTGACGGAATGGCTGAATCAGCAAGGCACAAAACTGGCGCCCGGAGCATACAGAATGTCCGCGACGTTCAACCACCCCGCCTCTGAAATGCGATCTATGCTGACTGGCTCAATAGCTGGGAGATGCGGAGCTTCTGAGAGCGGCTCAGTAGTGCAGGCTAACGAAATTTGGGGCGGCACAGTGGCCGCCCCAAGCACTTCATTCGTAATTCGCTGACGTCAATTCTTAGCTGTTCCTGGCATGCCGACGGCGGAACTTGAAGTAGATCCCACCGATCGCCAAGAGCGAGAGAACCACCTTGAAGCCGGGTTCGGGAGTCTTGAGGTCAAAGCCGTAGTCGATACCGGCATCGTAAACAGTCAGAACGCCCTTTGTGAGGAGGTTGCCCATCGCGTCGAAAGTCGGAGGCTTCACGGTCGACAACAGCGCGATAGCCCGGAACGAAGCCGGAGTCGCCCAAGGACCTGTCGGCTCATCTATAAGGCTAGCCAAACCCTGCGTTCCCTGGAATGGATAGATCGGATCGCAATAAGCTCGTCCCGCCCCAGCGCCACCCGCCGGGAATACGCCGTTTGCCGGAAGACCGATGCACGGCTGATTGAAGGCATTTTTGGGGCCTCCCCCACCCGACCCGTTCGTTGAATATTCGTCAAGGAGCGTCGCAGGATTCGCCGGTGTTGACGGCGGGAAGTAGTTATCGTACGTAACCTGAGTCCACACCAAACTGTTCAGGGCCGGACCAGCGTACTGAGCCCCGGTGCTCGCCACAACGCCGATTCGCATCCCAGCAACAACCGGACCGTTGGGAGTCGCCGTGAAGGCGTTCACAGTGAGACCGAGATTGTTCAGATTTCCGCCATCCACGACCATCCAGTCATTCTTACCCGCACCAGCATTCCATGTATTGAACGCCGCAAAAATCGGGGCCACGGCCGGACTCTGGGGCGGCGCGGCGCCATTGAAATTACCAGTAAGAAACGTCGAGCTCGTGGTCGCCAGCGTACTCGAAACGAATGCAGTGTCGGTGCAAACTGCTGCTGTAAGTCCGGACCCAATCTGGCAATTATTCTGTATTGTCGTGGCAGTGAGTTGCCCGTTCGCCAAAACTGTCGTGGGCGGGTTTGCCGTGGGGAGCGTGAGCGTGGCGGCACCCCAAGCTGGGACGGTCGCCACCGCAGCCACCAACAGCGCTGTGTGCAGTGCAGAACTCATTACACGCTGAATCCGATTTGCCATGTATAGTCCTCCGATTTGGATTTAGTTTACGAGAGGTATATAGCGGCCGTCAACATAAAAACTAGTAAAACTATCTTAAAAAATACTTTGACTACCCGATCGTAACAACTCACCAGGATTCAAGTACTTGCAGTACTGGTGCGTCGCGCCAAGGTCATCCTATGCTCCCGTCTGAACCCGATGCTATAATCGCCCCAAAAGTATGGTTGACAGGCAACGGCTGCACATCCCGGCAGTCGATTGGCGAAGGAGTGTCTGGATTGCGCTATTTACCGCACTGCTGGTAGTATGCTATCGCTCCGTGATCTGGAGTACGGCAAATACCATTCTGGTCAGCGAGGACATGGCGCACGGGCTTTTTGCTCCAGTGGTGGCCTTGATCGTTGTCTGGAGTCGGCGCGAGTTCCTTTTGTCGCCCGTGGCTGCGCCGAGCTTTTGGGCGCTGCCGGTTCTGGGCTCTGCAGCCCTGCTCTCCGTGGCAGCAACTCTCGCTAATTCTTCAACTTTCGCGCGTTTTGCGCTTCTCTTTTCGCTCGCGGGTTGCCTTCTTGCACTCGGAGGAGGGCCCACGCTCAGAAAATTCCTATTTCCGCTGGCTATCCTCCTGTTCACCTTCCCGATTCCGACTGTAGTGTATGGCGAGGTGACCCAACCCCTTCAGTTGCTCGCCACGAAGCTTTCCCAGACGGCTTTTGAACTCCTGGGCATCAGCGCATTTCGCGAGGGGAACATCCTAGAGTTGACGAATATGCGTCTGTCGGTGGTAGAAGCCTGCAGCGGTCTTCGCTCTCTTCTGACGCTTTTTTTTGTCTGTGTAGCCTATGGATATTTCTTCGAGTCGCGAACGTTACTGCGGTTTCTTTTGGTGTGCCTTGCCTTCCCTTGCGCGATCTTAATTAATATGTTGCGAATTACCGCAACCGGTCTGATTGGACAATACGACCCGTCGTTGACTTCCGGTAGCTACCACGAAATCCTCGGATGGGCCTGCTTCGGATTGGGGTTCCTGATCATCGTAGGAGCGCACCGGATTATGCGTCGGATCTCATCTCCCGGGGTTGGGGAGGCGACTGTTTGACAACCGATCTTCCGGCCGCGGGAACTTCGCCGGCCGATGCGTCTTCATCGCGGATCGCCGATCGGAAGAGGACCAGACTACGCTCGGCGGCAGCCGTGATCCTTTGCGTCCAGGGAATTGCAGTATACGCGCTGCATCGCGAGCCATTCCTGCCGTCGCCCCCGCCGCTCTCGACCTTTCCAGTGCGCCTCGACAACTGGGTCCGGGCCGCGGACGAGATCATGGACCCCGCAACGATCGAAATGCTCGGTCCCGACGACGTGCTCAGCCGCCGCTATCAGCTTGACGATGGAAGTCGCCGAGCCGATCTTTTCGTTGGGTACTATAGATCGCAGCTCAAAGGTAAGAACGCGCACGATCCCAAGGTCTGCCTGCCCGGAGGGGGGTGGAATCCGGAGGAATCGCGCCTCATAAAGGTCGATTTCGGCGGTGGCAAGACAGCTTCAGTCAATTACTACCGGATCGAAAAGGCCGGGGCCCGGCAAATCGTTGTTTATTGGTTCCAGACGCCCACGGGAACGTACGCGAGCGAACAGGAACTGAATGCGAACCGTGTGCTCGCCGCGATACGAACTAATCGAACGGACATGGCGCTGGTCCGGGTAATCGTACCGGTTCTGAACGACGGCGTCGATGCCGCGTCGCGGGACGCGATAAAATTCGCCCGGATTGTTTATCCCGAGATACTTCCCTTCTTCGAGTCAGGGCCACGCCAAGCGGCTGGCGCCAAAACCTCTCATCTATGAAGACTTTCCCCACGCACGTTGTATCAGTAGCGATCATGGTCTCATTTCTGGCCGCGTGTACCAGCGGCAAGACGTATCTGGACAGGGGAAACCGGTTCTTCGCGTCCGGTAAGTACTCGGACGCGATTCTGAACTACAGGAACGCGATTCAGAAGGATACCGGCTTCGCAGAGGCTTATCTTCGTCTGGGGATGGCCGAGCGCAAGTCCGGAGATGCTATGGCGGCCCGATCGGATCTCGGAACTGCCCATACTCTCCAGCCGTCGCGTGAGGACGTCTCGATCGCGCTGGCCGATGTTGACCTGGAGCTGCTTTGGTCGGACCCGCGGCGGCCCAATTCGCTTTATCAGGAACTCACGCAGATCTCCGATGCGCTCCTCGCGCGAAATCCCGATTCCTACGATGGACTGCGGGTAAAGGGCAACCTGGCCTGGCTGGACCGCAACGACAACAAAGCGCTTGATTATCTGGAAAGAGCCAATTCGATCAAGCCTGGCCAGCCGCAGCTCATTCTCGTCTGGTCCCAGGTGTTGTTTGAGGCAGGCCAGTCCGCGCGCGCCGAGAAGCTTGCTATCGACACGATACGAGCGAAGAGGGACTTCAGCCCCCTTTACGACGTCCTCGTCCGTTACTACATGTCTGCGCGTCGTCCGCAGGACGCCGAAGATGTCCTCAAACTGAAAGTGGCCCGGAATCCGTCGCAGATTTCCTACGCCATTGAGCTCGCGTCTTTTTACGCTCTGAGCGGCCGGCGGCCGCAGATGACCGCGACGCTTGAAAGCTTGACCGGCGACCCGAAGAGCCACCCGGATGCGCGGCTGCGTGTGGGAGATTTCTACGCCAGTATCCAGGACTGGCCGAATGCCATTCGCGAGTACCGTGAGGGAGCAAAAGCCACTGGCCCCGCACGCATCGTCTATTTGAGACGCATTTCGGACACGCTTCTGGCCCAGGGAAAAGGCGAAGAGGCCGCCGCTGCCGTTGACGAGATTTTGAAGGCCGAGCCCAACGACGAAACGGCGCAGGCTGTGAAGGCCGCGATCCTCGCATCGAACAAGTCGCCAGATCAACAACAGACTGGCGTCAGGCAATTGCGCGCATTGGTAGCCAAGAGTCCCGAAAATGCCGTATGGCGGCTGAATCTGGGTCTCGCGCTGCTTTCCCGCGGCGACGTCGCCAGCGCATCGGCGGAATTTGAGGAGGCAATCCGGAGGCGCGACGATTTTCTTCCGCCCCGCCTGCTCCTCGCACAGATTAACGCACTGCAACAAAAATACTCTCAGACTCTGGCCTACGCGAACGCGGCGCTCGGCATTCAGGCGGATCTCATGGAGGCCAGAATCCTCAGAGCAGCGGCGTTGGTAGGCCTGTCGCAATATGATCAGGCGCGCACTGAATTGAGCGCACTCGAAAAAGCGGACCCGGGCAATGCGGAGGTGCAGTTTCAGTTTGCGTTCGCCGACGTCGCTGAGAAGCACTACGCGTTGGCCGAAAACCGGCTCCAAAAACTTGCTTCCGCCCCTTCGACGCGCGCTCGGGCTCTCGAAGGTCTGGTGGCGCTTTACCAGGCCGAGAATAAGCCCGACAAGATTGTGCCACTCCTGACTGACGAGCTCAGGAAATCGCCGCAGTCTGCGGTCGGCACTTCCCTGCTGGCGCGCGAGTATCTGCGCGTTGGCCAGTACGATCAGGCTCTGACCCTCTTTCAGACGCTGGCGAAGTATGATCCCGGTTCGTCTGAGATTTACCGGCTGATTGGGGCGGCCTGGGAAGGAAAGGGTCAGAGGGAAAAAGCCATTGAAAGTTTTTCGCAAGCCAAGCGGGTCGCTCCCACCGATCCAGGAGCTGTAGCGGGGCTCGCCGATCTGCTTCGCATGGCCGGGCGAAGATCGGATGCGATGGCCAACTACCGAGACCTCCTGAAACTGGAGCCCGGAAACGCGACCGCGATGAACAATCTCGCTTATATGCTTGCCGAAGACGGAACCAACATCGACGAGGCCCAGGGGCTGGCCGAAGGCGCGCTCCAGAAGGCGCCCAACAACCCCATGTTTCGCGATACCGTGGCCCTCGTCTACATGAGAAAGAAGCAGAACGAAAGCGCCCTTCGTGAATTCGACCGGATTGTTCGCGAGTCGCCTGAAGATCCCCTGTTTCGCTATCACTACGGTCTTGCCCTTCTCGAAAGCGGCCAACCTCAAAAGGCGAAGGTTGAACTCCAGGCGGGGTTGCGCAACACTCCGCCGCCGGACGTCAAGCGCGGCCTGGATGATGCGCTGAGCCGTGTCCGCTGACTGCGCTACTGCTTCGGTCGCGGCTGCACGCCGAAAGCTCTGCGGATGATAGGTTGCCACACCCGGATGGCCTCGGCTGGCTTCGTCGCCTCGGTCCGGCCGAGTTCGGCGTAAAGCTCCTTCCGCATTTCCGGGCTCATCCTGCGGTACACGACATCAAATTCCGGAATCGGAGGGGGATTCAGAACACCAACGCGCTGCATGATCTCTCGCCCCGCTTTCACCGCCCCAACAAAGGTCTTGTACGATGCGCGAGCTTTGGCCACATCGGCGAACTCATCCATGCCAGAAGTATAACGGCGAGACGTCAATCGGCATTGCACTCGACACGGAGTGAACCCGATGAACTTTTCGACCCTGGGACATTGGTTCCGACGCCTCACGCATCGCCGCGAAGTACGGCGGGGATAAGATCCACGTTCTGCCGCTTGACGGATCGCAAGCCACCGAAACCACGGTAAAGGGTTGGACCCGGCATCGGATTCGACTACTCCGCCGATGGCAAGGGTTCTGTCTGGGATCGCAAAGGTGGCGGACTGGCGGAGGGCGGCGCGCGCACCCGGGACCTTCCCCGAATCCGCGCCATCTCGCGCGTCTCGGATTGGAAAGAACAGCGGAATGTCTGGCTTGTGAAAGGTCTCTGACCGCGGGCGGCCTATCGCGATCGAAACGCGGCGAGTTCCTCGTAGTAATAAGTGGTTTGCCCCAGCCTGCGCCAGGCATCAGGGGGCTTACTCCCACCGCGAAGATTAGCTACAACAATTCTGGCTCCCGATTCGGCCATGGCTCGCAACACTCGATCCTGCACGTCGGGCGGGGCCGCCCAGAATTCATTGACTCGGTCGAACTGGACTTCGCTAACGATTGTCGCCCTCAGTGTGCGAGCCCAGTTCAGATCCGCAAATCGCGTGCAGATACGCGCGACTTTGTCTCCCGGCCGCACTCCCTGAGCGGATAACTGATCTGCGGCTCGCAGCCAGGCGTTCGTTGGCTGCTGCCGATAGCGGCGATAGTCGGCGCGAACGCCCGCTGCGACCTGAACGAGCAGAGAGATCGCAACAACGATTCCCAGAGTGGCCGAGAACTTTTGCGGAATTCGTGCGTCCGCGCATGCGCCTGAGATCAGCCCCAGACAAAGCAACAGAAAGAGCGCGCCTACGTAGCGCTCCTCCACATGCACAAGAAGATACATGCCGATTCCCGCCACGCCGACCAGAATCAGCGGCCAATTCGCCAGTACAGACCGGAAACCGTAACGGGAGAGGAACCCGAATACCAGAATGCCCGCGATCACCGCCGACAATTCGAGCAACAGCTTTTGATAGATCGCCGCGTTCTCTTTGATAATGGCAACCTGAGAGGGCAGATAAAACTTAGGCACAGCTCCAACCGTCCACTGCGCCGGCTGAAACCGGAGAGGAAATGTTACGCGCTCTCCTGTGTCGAATGAATAGACTCGGGGGTGATCCAGAGCAATGACTGGCGGAGCCTCGAACTTGCCGGCCGCGTGTCCGATCGTTTCGACATACATCCCGATCTGGTCGACATGGCCAAGGTAGTTGTACTCGGCGCTCTGTCCCAGGGTGAAATGACCGACTTTCGCCGAAAGGGGGATGAAATACAGGCTCCCGATCGCCACGAGAATCCCCGCGGCGGCCGCGGCCTTCACCGCGGTGTCTCGCAGACGACGGGTGTTCACTGTGCACGCGAGCAGAACCAGGCCGATATACAACATTGGCGCCTTAGCCAGGTAACCGGCGCCGAGCACGGCGCCCAGCAAGATATAGTTCCTCCAGGATTCATTGCGCGCGCGAATTGCGAGCGCCAAGGCCCCTGCCAGATAGAGAAAGCCCGCCATCAGCATGTCCGGGCGAATCATCTGTAGAGTGATCGTGGCGATTGACGCCCACAAAAAAAGCGAGTATGCCATGGCGTCGAAAACCCACATGGACGCGACGTTCAGACCGGGAGTACACGCTTTAATCGTTCGCCGCAGCGCTTCGAAGCACAAAAACGCAAATACGAAAATTCCGACATTGATGTAATGCGCACTCTGAATATCTCCCGAGCCGGGTATCAGATGACGCCCAATTCCGAGCGTAACGGGGTACAGAGGGCTCCATACGCCGTTAATTACGTGCTCCCAGCCAAAGCCGCTGAACATGACGTCGCTCATGTCCAGGTATGCGATGCCATCCACGGTATTGGTGTAGCGAAACGACCATGCCTGCAGAAGTGCGAATACCAGGCCGATGCCCCAGAAAAACAGCATGATTCCTAACGAAATTGCTTTTCGCGTGAAGTGCTTAGTTTCTGACAAAGGATTTCGGAGCGGGGTGCGAAAATGTCGGCTGAGGCATTTCGGGGTACACCCGGGCTGCGTTTGATTGAGATAGAACCGCGCGGACTTCACGCCCGCCAGGCAACGCCGGCACCCGCGTAAAGCCTCTTACTGCCCACCCCGAAAGCAGAACGTGAATCAGGCCCGTTAAGCTTCCGCACGAGCGGAAACTCACACCGATTCTCTCCCCTCAGTAGACGATTATCGGCAAGGAGTCTGAAGGAACCCTGAATCGCCATGTATGGCGCAAGTAGGCTGGTTGTCAGAAATGCGAAACTTTTGTTGGAAGACCGTAATCGCCGCGTGCGTGTCCGCGAACACGCCTCCCGGCTCCGGAGCGGTTCGAGGCAAACCAAAGGGAAGCTGACGCTAAGGCGGCCTGTATGGCGGCGAATGGCGGAGAAATTTCATCCTCCGACAAACTCCTGAGCACGTATAAGAGCAAGGCCGGCGGATTCACAATCATCCTGCGGGACGACAGAGCCGACATCTATACCTCTAAACGGTAACGATGCCCCGGAAACGCAAAACCGGAGACATTCCCGGCGTCGAGGAAATCACCGCTATGGAGGTTTCCGAGGACAAGCGCCTGCGGCGCTGTCCGTCTACTTGCGAACGGGAGAATGAAACGCCCCGTCGGGTGAGTAGGATCATCCTCTAATCTTCTTAATTTTTGTCGGACGGCGACTTCTGACTATTCGTCTCTAAGCGCAACCATCGGATTCACTTGCGCGGCGCGCCGGGCAGGCACGTAGCAGGCCAGAAGCGCGACGGCAATCAGGAAAAGCGGCGCGCTCAGGAACGTGGCGAAGTCATGAGCGCTAACGCCGAACAGCAACGCCGACATGGCGCGGGTCAGCGCATAAGCGCCCAGAATGCCCAGAAGAATTCCTGACCCTGCGAGCGTCATGCCGCGGCTCGCCACCAGACTCAGGATGTCGCGCCGCGAAGCGCCTAAAGCGACTCGCACACCGATGTCGTGAAATCCTTGCGTCACCATATATGACAGCGCCCCGTAAACCCCGACTGCGGCGAGGATTAGAGCGAACACGGCGAAGGCGGTCATCATGGTCGTCGAGAATCGCTCCCTCGCCAGAGAACCGTGGACGCGGTCCGGCATCGTCCGCAGGTCGAACACGGGGATGTACGGATCAACCTCGTGAATCGCCGTAATGATCGCGGATGCCGCGCTCTCAGGCGCGGTTCGCGTGCGAACGACCAGATATCCTCCGAAGCCTGGCGCGGGAAAGTAGGCGACCATCTTCGTGTCGGCGGCCAGGCCGTATTGCTTGACGACGTTAACTACGCCGACGATCTCGAACTTATCCTTCGGGTCAAACCAAATGTGCTTTCCAACCGCATCGCCTCGAGGAAAGAATCGGCGGGCCATCTTCTCGTCGACCATGGTCGTGCGCGGCGCTTTGTCCGCAACGTCCTGATCGTTAAACTGCCTGCCCTGCAGCACAGGAACCTCCATCGTCTCGAAGTAGCGAGGCGACACATTTCGCATATCGACCTGCAGTTCACCTTGCTCCGGGCCGGGCGTATAACCTTCAACGTTAATGCTGCCCCATCCGATCGAAGGAGTGAACGGCAGGACGCCCGTTCCAGCCGCGTTTACCACGCCGGGCAGATTCCGCACATGCGCGTACACGCGCTGATAGGAGCGTTGACGCGCTTTTGGGTCGGCAAGCTGAGGATTCGGAGTGCGACCCATTTGCATCGCGATCAGATGGTCCGGGTTGAACCCCGGTTGCACATGCTGAATCCGCGAGAAGCTGCGAATAAGAAGCCCGGCGCCCACCAGCAGCATCAACGAGATCCCGAGTTCCGCGACCACGAGCAGACCTCGCAGGCGATGCCGGGCGCCGCTGAACCCGCCATCGGCGCCGCCTGACCGGCTACCTGACTTGAGAGCACTGTTCACGTCCGCCCGAATTGCGCGTCCGATGGGCGCCGCGCAGAAAAGAACGCTCGTGAGAATCGAAACCCCGAAGGTGAACGACAAAACGGTCAGATCGATTCCGATGGTTTCGAGGCGCGGAATGTTGCCCGGATTGATCGAACGAACGACCTGCAAACTCAGGAGCGCGATAACCAGCCCCGCGGCGCCGCCCAGCATTCCCAAAAGTACGCTCTCGGTGAATAGCTGCCGCGCCAGCCGAGTCCATCGCGCCCCCAGCGCCGTGCGGATGGCCATCTCCTTCTCGCGCGCCGCAGCCCGCGAGAGCAGCAGGTTCGCGACATTCGCGCACGCAATGGCCAGCACAAGGCCTACGGACCCGAATAATACGAGAACGGCAGTGCGAACATCGCCAACCACCTGGTCGTTGAGCGAAACCACGCTGATCGTAAACGTGGGGCTGCGATGGTCCTGTTTGCGGATCCGGTCGGCGATGATCGAAACATCGGCTTGCGCCTGCGTCATCGTGACGCCCGGCTTCAGGCGCGCGGTTATGTTGAAGTTTTCGTCGCCGCGACGCGTCGTCACCGCGTCGGCGGCGAACGCCAACGGAAGATAGATCTCCATTTTCTCGATGCCGGCGATGGTCTGCATGACTTCGTGATTCAGGAAGAAGTCAGGCGCGAGAACGCCAGCGATGGCGTACGAATCGCCATTCAGCGTCATCGTCTTGCCGAGCACGCTGCGATCGCCGTTATAAAGGCGCATCCAGGTCGCATGGCTGAGGATCGCGATCTTTGCCTGGCCCGGCGAGTCGTCCGACGCGAGGAGTAAGCGGCCGAGTTCCGGCTTCGCGCCGAGCATGCGGAACAGACCGGAAGAGGTCGCCAGCACTTCCACATGCTCGGGCTGCTCGCGCCCGGTCAGCGTCATGCCGCGTCCCTGCGAGATCGCGACCTCCTGAAACGCGTGATTCTGGTTTTTGATGTCAATGTATTCGCCGGGCGAGGGCCAGTCCTGAAGAATTCCTAAACCGGGAGATCTTAGCCACAAGACAGCCAGGCGCTCCGGTTCCGGGTATGGGAGCGGTTTGAGCATCAGCGCATTGACGACGCTGAAAATCGCTGTGTTTGCTCCGATCCCGATGCCGAGCGAAAGAATAATCACGCCGGTCAGTCCGGAATTCCGCCGCAGGGTCCGCAGCGAGTAGATGAGATCGGAGGCTATGGCGCTCATATCTGAGTATCAGACGAGTCAGCACGCCAAAACGTTCGTTGGATTCGGCGCTATTCGTACCGAAGAGCGGTCATCGGATCTACCTTCGTCGCGCGGCGCGCCGGCAGATAACACGCCGCGACCGCCACCAGGGTGAGGATCATCCCGACTCCCACCATCGTCACCGGATCGGTAGCGCTCACAGAGAACAACAAACTCTTCATCGTGCGCGTAAGAGCGAGCGCGCCGCCCAGACCGATAACAAGCCCGATAACGATCTGAACCATTCCCTGCCCCACGACCAATTGGAGAATATTCCGCCGCGTCGCGCCCAGCGCCGTCCGCAGACCCATTTCCTGCGTCCGCTGGGCAACGGTGTAGGACACGACTCCGTAAATGCCGATCGCCGCGAGCAACAGAGCAATGGCGGCAAACACGCCGAGCAGCATGGTCCGAAGCCGGTTCGTACCCACCGACTCCGACTTGATCTGCTCGAGCGTCTTAATATCGCTCAGGGCCTGAGTCGGTTCGATCTGCTGAACGGCCTGAACGATTGCGCGCTGCATCGTTTCGGGACTCGCCGCGGCGCCCTTCACGATCAGACTCACGAACTGGCTCGGACTCTGCGCATAGGACACATACATGCCCGGACTACGGTCGTCATCCAGTCCGTTGACCTTCTCGTCGGCAATCACACCCACAATTTGCCAGGGAATCTCAGGCCCCAGATTCGGCTTCCCGTAGACGATCTCCTGAACTTCAATCTGCCTGCCGATCGGGTTCTCACCTTTGAAATACTTCTTTGCCATCGACTCGTTGATCACAGCGACGGGAGGCGCGCCTTTGGTATCACGCTCCGTCAGACCACGGCCGTGTGTCAGGCGTATCCCGAGCGATTGAAAATACGATGAACCCACCATCTTGAAAAAGCACGCTTCGCGATTCGCGCGGTCCTTCACCGGCTTCCCCGCGATCTGAAACGGCATTCCGTAACCCCAACCCTGCAGTGGCAGGGCTGACGCGACGGCGGCCTCGCGAATTCCCGGAAGCGCCTGTATTCCAGCCACGATCCGCTGTGTGTACTGCACCGCCTGATCGCCGTCTTTAATCCGCGTGGGCGGCAGTGGAACACTCATCGTCAGCACGTTCGTTGTGTCAAATCCGGTGTGAACGCTTTGCAGTTGATCGAAGCTGCGAATCAACAAACCCGCGCCAACGAGCAGAACGAAGGCAAGCGCCGTCTCGGCGACAACGAGAACTTTGCGGACACGCCCACGAGCGCCTCCAGCGGTCGCCCCGCGTGAGCCCTCTTTCATCGAACCCGCCAAATCCGGCCGCGCCGCCTGCAACGCGGGCGCAAGACCGAAGACGATCCCAGTCAGAACCGAAATCGCCAGCGTGAAGAGCAGAACCCGGACATCGATCTGAATATTGGCCTCCGAGGGGAGCGTAAACGGCGGCGTAATTGCCTTGAGTCCGCGGACCATCGCGAATCCCAGACCGAGACCGACCACGCCCCCGCCAAGCGCAAGCAGAACCGTCTCGGTCAGGAACTGCCGTAACAGCCGCCAACGGCTCGCGCCCAGCGAAGCGCGTATCGCAACCTCTCGCTCACGAGATGTACTACGCGCCAGCGTCAGATTCGCCAGATTCGCGCAGCCGATCAACAGCACGGCGCCGACGGCGCCCAGAAGAACATAGAGCGAAGTGCGTAGCTGATCTCCCACGATTCGGTCGGTGAACCGATCGACGGTCACATTCCAGCCCTTGTTCGAATCCGGATAGAGTTTCTCGATGTTCGCGCCGATCAGCTTCATTTGCGCCTTCGCCTGATCGAGCGTCACGCCTTCTTTCAGACGCGCGTACGACCGGAACCAATGAAAGTTGCGCGTCATGTCTTTGGGCTCGAACACCAGGGGAAGCCAGATCTCGCTGAAGGTCCGATCGTACGGGCTCTCCGCCGGCAGCACGCCGATTACGGTGTAAGGCTTCGAATCGAGCAGGATTTTTCGTCCCAGAATGTCTTTCGCCTCGCCGAATCGCGTCCGCCACAGCCGATTGCTCAGAATCGCGACGCTCGGCTTGCCACGTTGATCTTCATCCGCCGCGAAGGTCCGCCCCATCGCCGCGTGGACCCCGAATATCTCGAAGTATCCGGCAGACACGAATCCGCCACGAAGTTGCACGGGCTCGCCCGAGCCCGTCATCGTGATCGAGTCGCCGCGCTGCGCCGCCATATGGTCGAAAACCGTGTTCTGGCTCGCCCAGTCCAGGTAGTTAAGCGTGGAAATCCCGTTACGCTCGCCTCCCGGCGGCTTCTCCCACACCATGCAGATCCGCTCCGGATGATCATAGGGAAGCGGCTTCAGCATTATGCCATTTACATACGAGAAGATCGCCGTATTGCCCCCGATCCCGAGCGCCAGCGTGAAGATCGCCGTCAACGCGAAGCCCGGACTACGGCGCAGCATACGGAGGCCGAAACGAACATCCTGGCCAAACTGTGGCATTTGACGGGTTAGACTCCGGCGACAGCGCTTACGGTAGCCGACCGACGAAGTTATTTACCCTTTTGAACTCGCGCATTAACCCGACTGTCGTGTTCTATAAACAGTTCGTAATACCCCGCCGCCATAATGAAGGACTTTATGAAGCGCATTTTTTTCTGGCAATGCTCTCGGTGTCGGCGCTCTGGACTCAGAAGCCGCCTTCCTCGATGCCCAGGCTCATACTCGCGATCGCCGTCGATCAGTTCCGATACGATCACCTGCTCCGGTTCAACTCCGACTACACCTCCGGATTCCGCCGTCTCTTCGATGACGGCGCGGTCTTTCACG
>Ga0206900_1143_pt1 | contig 18323 bp, 17 predicted proteins | sample Alteio_BWOrgHeat_46_FD_153235 | JGI IMG/M metagenome (GOLD analysis project Ga0206900, IMG submission 153235) | Enriched cells from forest soil in Barre Woods Harvard Forest LTER site, Petersham, Massachusetts, United States -... | ecosystem: Environmental > Terrestrial > Soil > Temperate forest >... | reverse complement strand
TATAACTGGGGTGGACAGTTAGCGAGTGGAATTACTGCGGCGATTTCTCGTACTAGTTTTAAAGGTTTTAGTTTTGACTGGAGTGGTTATTACAAATTAGATCCTGACTTTAATGTTTTTGGAACTTTGGGATTAGTCACCATGCACGAGACCTTGACGGCTTACGCTACCGGAAGTTCTGACTTAGCTCCTGCTATAGGATTGCTAAAAGGTAAAAACACTACAGTGCCTCGCGTTGGTGGTGGTGTTGAATATTTATATGGGCATTGGGGGCTACGTAGTCGCTTGTTCTGGGTTTACACGCAGAATGTTAAGTTGAACGTAACTGCCGCTCAAGCGATTGTTAAGACTATTAAAGAAAAACCATATCTGCAAGCAGTTGAAGCAACCGTTGGTATTTTTTATAGGATCTGATATAAAAAATTTGAGGAATAATTAAGCTTGAAACATACAGTATGTGTCGTATTATTGTGCTCTAGTGCTGCTGTGTTTGCGGAAGATGCTGCAAATTATATTGGTGTTGATTACAAATATCGTTGGATGCAAGGACACCAAAGTAATAATTATAGTATGCGAGAGGTATTACCAAGCACTTATAATGGTGGACAAGTTTATTATGCACATCGATTTCACAGTAATGTTGGTTTTGATATAGGCTATGAACAATCACAGATCGAAACCCAAACCTATGGTTTTCCTGCCGGGGAACAGTTCCTTGGTGTTAACCAGCCTGCTGGTAATTCTTTAACCTTTACTAATAGATTACGTGCGGGCCAATTTGATTTAGTAGGATACATGAATTTTTTTAAAAATCTAGAATTACTAGGGCAATTAGGTTTTGCAGTGATGCGAGCAGACATGACTGGTGTGGGGAGTATAAATGGTGTTAATTATAATTTTGCGCCAAGCAAAACCTATAATTTGATAGGTCGCATCGGTTTTGCAATGCAGTATTTTTTATTTGATATTGGATGTAATCGCTTTGGGGTACGAGCTTCTGGGACCTGGGAAGGGACTAGCAACTATAGATTAGATATTACGGATGAAGCTGGCAGACGTCGTGAAATTGCTCCTTTTAATCATGGTTGGAGTTATGCTGTAGGATTAGTTGCGAAGTTTTAATAAACGGGATCAATAAAGTTATGAAAGCATTAAGCAAATATTTATGTGCACTTTGCATGTTCATGATTGTTATGGATGCAAACGCAACTCTTCCTACATTACAACGAGTACCATCATTGCAAGGCTCTAAATATCCATGGACCTTAGGTTTTGATGCAAACTTGCTTTATCTACAACCCAAGAATGATTTCATATATCTTACGTATGGTAATAGAGTTGGATCTGAGATTTATATCGCCTATCGCACTCCAACTATTTGGGGCTTTGAATTTGGTTATAATTGGACCAATGATAAAGAAAAAAGCCTAACGGTTTTTCCCGGCACCCAGTTGTTTGGAGCAACTTCGGCGCATACGGCAAATTACGGTTGTAAAATTCGTTTAAAAGATACTTATTTAGATTTGTACGCACATAAGATGTTTACGTTTTTAAATCGGCGTAAATGGGAAGCAAAATACGGCGTGGGTATGGGTTGGGTGCGGCAGACAATTAAAATACACCGACCGCGTGACGTCCCTGGCATTGAACGTGATCCACTTAAAATAGCTCTTGATCATGTAGATGGTAAAACTCGGGCTACCTGGAGATTCAATGTTGGCTTACAAACGTTGTTTACCAGATTTTTAGGGATACGTTCTATTTTAACCTATCAAACCACTAGCGATATAGAAGCTAAGGGCGTAAATTATGGCGTTAACCCGCATATGTTTACAAATTCGTTCTCGGTTTCATTAGGGTTGTATTGGAACGTAAGTGGCTATTATTATCATTTACAGGATTATGATGGTTAGCTGCTAATTTTACCAGCCAAAATTAATTTTTATAGCCGGTTTAGGATCATCCATCATTTCTGCCAAGAGATGGATCAGCTCTGGAGGGAGTTTTCTAAGCGGGCTAATAGTAACTAAGCTTAATATAGTCTTATTATTTTTAGTGTAATATTTAGCATGATCTTTTACATTTCGCTTGTTTGTCTCATCTACATCATAAGATGGAAAAACAAATTCGGTTATTTTGCTGCGTAAACTATAAAAAGTGAGGCTCGTACATTTTTTCATATTATCTTCAAGCATATTTATACCCGATAAATTAAAATATTCAATTTTAGTTTTTAAATTCACTGCTTGTACTAGAGCTTGTATGGCATTATCATCCAATAATTTATAATTTTCACCATATCTAACTAAAGACAATTTTTTAACTTTACAATTTTGGTGTGTTAATGCTTCTGCGAGATATATTAAGCTATCATTACTTACAGGAACGGGAATTGAAAGATTCGTAATATTATGCTCCGGGGATATTAAAATATTTATTATCATGTCGATAATGTTATTATTTGGCTCTTTGTCGTAATTAATACTGGTAATATTATATTTTTTTAATAAATCTTTAACTTTTTTGATTTGCCCATCTCTTATAGCGTTATTTATATCGCGATGAGAATATTTTTCTAAACTAGATCGTGGCCATCCACTTGTAAGTTCCAGAGCATCGAACATCTCTAATGTTACGTTTGTATTAGTGTCAAAGCATTCAGTTAATAAATTAGCTATCTCTTGTTTTATAATTCCATTTTTTACCGCTTGAATTTTTAATAATTCTTTTACTATCTTGGTGTTATTTGCTTTAATCGCGGACTCTAACGGTGTAGATCCATTATATTTACGATTAAAATTTATAGGCAAGAATGAAATAGCTCGTATAATTATTATATACCCATTCTTAATCGATTTATGCAGCACATAATGAATGGGTGTACCCATATTTAACCTACTTGAATCAACAAATGATTTAAATCAAACCTCAATCGTCATATCCGGGGAGTTTTTAACTCAATTTTTCCTGCAATATCTTATTAACCTGATCCGGATTAGCTTTACCTTGGCTTGCTTTCATCACTTGCCCTACAAAAAATCCAAATAATTGTTGCTTCCCAGCACGATACTCTGTTAATTGCTTTTGATTATTGGCAATAACAGTATCAATAATCTGCTCGATTGCAGCGCTATCAGTAACTTGCTTTAGACCTTGTTGCTCGATAATTAAATCAGGAACTTGGGGCTGTTGCCACATAAATTCAAAAACTGTTTTAGCGAGTTTTCCTGACAGCGTGTTATCTGCAACACGTTGTACTAGCTTTGCTAATTGCTCCACAGTAATCGGACAGTTTTCAATTTCTAACGTATCTTTATTTAACGCTGCGTTCAATTCACCAATCATCAAGTTAGCGGTTATTTTGCTGTTATTCATGCCAGATATTTTGACGGTGTTTTTCATAAAAATCAGCGCTAGCTTTAGTTGCAGTTAAAATATTTGCTTCATAATCTGACATACTGTACTGCGACATAAATCTAGTGTGCTTAGCTGTTGGCAATTCTGGTAGTTCTTGTTTAATCTTTGCTATAAAATCGGCAGTAATTACTAATGGCTCTAGATCTGGATCTGGAAAGTACCTATAGTCATTGGCTTCTTCTTTGCTGCGCATAGAGCGTGTATCATTTTTTTGAGAATCGTATAATCTAGTTTCCTGAGCTACCGTGCCACCAGATTCTAATATTGCTATTTGTCTGGATACTTCATAATTAATAGCTTTTTCGACAAACTTAAACGAATTTACGTTCTTGATTTCCGCTCTAGTACCGAATTCTTTTTGTCCTAATGGCCGGATCGAAACATTGGCATCGCATCGAAACGATCCTTCTTGCATGTTGCCATCACATATTTCTAAGTACTTAACTAGGGCATGCAGTTTCTTTAAGTAAGCCACGGCTTCTGCAGCGCTACGCATTTCAGGTTCGGAAACAATCTCTAGTAATGGTATGCCGGCCCGGTTTAGATCAATACCAGTTTGGCCCTTAAATGCTTCATGTAAAGATTTACCGGCATCTTCTTCTAAGTGCGCGCGAGTTATGTTGATCTTTTTGGTAGTGCCATCTTCTAAATCTATAGTTAATTCACCGCCACTTACTATTGGATGCGTAAATTGACTGATCTGATAGCCTTTGGGTAAATCTGGATAAAAATAATTTTTGCGATCAAAAACTGAACGTGCGGCAATATTAGAATTTACCGCTAATCCAAATTTTACTGCCATACGTACCGCTTCTTCATTAAGAACTGGCAATACACCAGGCAGACCTAAATCTATTGCGCAAGCCTGTGTATTTGGCGCGGCGCCATATGCAGTAGATGCTCCAGAGAAAATCTTAGATTTTGTATTTAATTGTACGTGAACTTCAAGGCCAATAACGGTTTCCCATTGCATGCTAGTTTCCTCTTAAGCAAATTCTTGCGGTGACTGTTGGTGCCAGTTTGTAACTTTTTGAAATTGATGCGCTACATTCAAAATTTTGGCTTCCTGAAAATAATTACCAATTATTTGGACCCCGACCGGTAAATTATTTACAAAACCAGCAGGCATCGATAATCCAGGTAACCCGGCAAGATTGATCCCTGTAGTGTAAATATCGTTTAGATACATATCTACGGGATTCTTATTCTTAGTCCCAATTTTGAATGCAGTTTCTGGTGTGGTTGGGCACATGATTACGTCAACTTCTTTAAAAGCCTTGGTAAAGTCATTAGCAATTAAATGCCTGATTTGTTGCGCTTTTACATAATAAGCATCGTAGTAACCTGATGATAATACATAAGTACCGATCATAATACGACGCTTAACCTCAGCTCCAAACCCTTCACCGCGATTCCGACAGTAAAAGTCATCTAGATCGGCGGGGATGTTCGCAACGATAACCATAACGTACGCCATCATAGCGAGCTAAATTAGAGGAGCATTCCGCTGGGGCGATTACATAATAGGCAGGGATAGACAAATGAGAGTTAGGCAAGCTAATGCTTTTAACTGTGGCACCAATTTTTTCCAATTCTTTTATGGCAGTCTCTACCACTTTGGCTATCTCAGGATCCAGATCTGCACTAAAAAATTCTTTTGGCATTCCAATTACTAGTTTGTTAATTGGAGCGTTCAAATCTTTTATATAATCTGAGGTTTCACGATCCACACTGGTTGAATCTTTAGGATCAAAACCTGCCATCGCTTGCAGGATTACTGCACAATCTTCGGCACTTGCAGCCATTGGGCCGCCTTGATCTAGACTTGAGGCATAGGCAATCATGCCGAAGCGGGAAACTAGACCATATGTTGGTTTGATTCCGGTTATCCCGCAGAACGCTGCGGGTTGACGAATTGAACCACCAGTATCAGTTCCAGTTGCTGCTGGAGCAAGACGTGCTGCAATTGCAGCTGCTGAACCACCTGAGGAGCCACCAGGTACATAATCAGTATTCCATGGGTTACTTACCGCGCCGTAGTAGCTGTTCTCGTTACTCGAGCCCATTGCAAATTCATCCATATTGGTTTTACCCAACATGATAGTACCAGCAGCCTTTAATTTTGTGACTACAGTTGCATCATAGGGAGCTATAAAGTTATCAAGCATGCGTGAGCCGCAACTGGTTTTAACGCCATTAGTACAAAAAATATCTTTATGTAAAATAGGCAACCCGGTAAGTAATCCTGTTGCGCCGTTAGAGATTGCTTGATCTGCAATGGCAGCGGCCGCTAATGCTTGTGTTGCAGTATTGGTAATCAGACTGTTAAGTTTTTTATCATATCTCTTAATGCGTTCTAAAAATAGCTTTGTTAATTCAACGCTGGATATTTGTTTATTGCGCAGGCTGTTAACAAGTTCAGTGATCGATTTATTATGCATGTTCCTTTTTACCTCTATTCTACGACTTTGGGTACTAAATATAAGCCTGCAGCTTTTGCTATCTCTGGTATCTCAGCTTGCATAAGATCTCTTACATTAGGCTCGGTGACGATATCAGGCCTGCAACGCTGACTTACTTCTTGAGAGTGCTCCATCGGCGTAATATTTTCCGCATTTATTTCGTTAATTTTGCTTATTAGCTGTAGTATATTACTCAAATCTTCGACTATACTAGTGTCGAATGGATCGATGGCTAAACGAGCCAAGTAAGCAAGTTTTTTAACATCATCTTGGACAAATGACATAAGAATCTCCAGGTGCAAAGCTAAAATATACGCTACTGTAGCACAATGATTGTCTTGCCCAAAATGAATATGCTTGTTAAAGTTTATTTTTTTATATAATTTTAGGTTGCGATTTTATGTTTAAGTCACTGCGCGGCATTTTTTCTAACGATTTATCTATTGATCTTGGTACTGCAAATACTCTAATTTATGTAAGAAACCAAGGTATTGTCTTAAATGAGCCATCTGTAGTGGCGATTCGCCAAGAACGTGGGGCGGGTGGTCAAAAGATCGTGGCCGCAGTCGGTTGGGAAGCAAAGCGTATGCTTGGACGCACCCCTGGCAATATTACTGCAATTCGGCCGTTAAAGGATGGTGTGATTGCTGACTTCCATATCACTGAAAAAATGTTGTTACATTTCATCAACAAGGTGCATCAAAATAGATTTTTACGACCAAGCCCAAGAGTATTGATTTGTGTGCCGTGTGGTTCCACTCAAGTGGAGCGTCGTGCAATTCGTGAGTCTGCTCTGGGTGCTGGGGCTAGAGAAGTATATCTAATAGAAGAGCCTATGGCGGCTGCTATTGGTGCTGGAATGCCTGTAGAGCAGGCTAGTGGTTCAATGGTTGTAGACATTGGTGGTGGCACTACTGAAGTTGCCATTATATCCTTAAGTGGTGTGGTATATGCTGCTTCGACACGGATTGGTGGCGATCGCTTCGACGAAAGTATTATCAACTATGTGCGTCGCAACTATGGCAGCTTAATTGGTGAAGCCACCGCAGAGCGCGTCAAACAAGAAATTGGAACTGCATTTCCTGGTACTGAAGTACGTGAGTTGGAAGTCCGGGGTCGCAACATAGCTGAAGGAGTGCCAAGGAGCTTTACTCTTAATAGCAATGAAATACTTGAAGCTATGCAAGAACCACTATCTGGTATTGTTGATGCAGTTCGCGTAGCGCTTGAACAAGCTCCGCCAGAATTAGCGGCCGACATTGCTGAGCGCGGTTTAGTGTTAACTGGTGGTGGGGCGCTGTTACGTGATTTAGATCGCTTGTTAATGGAAGAGACTGGATTGCCAGTTATTGTTGCTGAGGATCCATTAACTTGTGTCGCGCGTGGTGGTGGTCGGGCATTAGAAATGATGGACGAGTTAGGCGGGGATTTACTGTCTACGGAATGAAGCCAATTTTTGTTCGTGATAATGGGCGTGGGGTGAGGCTGATAATAATTAGTCTCATCTCCTGCACTTTAATGTTTGTAGACTATCGTTATGAACAGTTTAGACCTATTCGAAGCACTTTATCATTAGCAGTATTCCCTGTTCAAAAAATTGTTGATTCTCCTATAGCATTGGTACGTAATTTTAGAGGTTATCTTAAAACGCAAAAACAGTTGTTTGCTGATAACAAAATTCTTAAAGAGGAACAACTACTATTTCAAGGCAGGTTACAAAAATTAGCTGCCCTAGAAAGAGAAAACCAGGATTTACGTGATCTGCTGCAATCTGGATCACAGGTTACAAATAATATGTTTATAGCCAATATAATCAATATTGATCCGGATCCATTTACGCATCAAGTTATAATAAATAAAGGTAAAAATGACGGCGTTTATCAAGGCCAGACAATTATTGATGCTAATGGCATTATGGGTACTATAATCGCAGTAAACGAACTCGAAAGTCGTGCCATGTTAATTACTGATGCTAGCCATGCGGTGCCTGTGGAAGATGTACGTAACGGTTTACGTGCAATAGCGGTTGGTACTGGAGGTGGTAATTTAGAATTGCGGCATGTTCCAAAATCCATAGATATCGTTGAAGGGGATTTAATGATCACATCGGGTTTGAGTGGCCGTTTTCCGGTTGGTTTCCCAGTTGGTAAAGTCGTAGAAGTTAAGCGTGATCGCGGTAAACCATTTGCTACTATCGTGTTACAACCATGCGCGAAATTAGAGCGTGGTGGTCATATTTTGCTTATAAAGAGTGAAAATAAACATGCGATATAATAAGAATAATAACAGTGTAATTTATCTGCCAGTGTTTTTAAGCTTTTTATTTGCATTCTGTTTTATGATTATACCAATAAATACTGCACTTAAATGGCTAAGACCAGATCTTGTGACCATGATTTTAATATATTGGGTTGCGAATGCCCCTAATCAAATTGGCGTGATTTTTGCTTTTACGATAGGGATCCTTTTTGACTTATTAACCGGTATGCTAGTTGGATCTATGGGGCTGACATTGGCAATAGTTGCCTTTTTTACTATGAATTTACGTTTACGTTTACGAATATATAGATTTTGGCAAAAATTGATCATTATTATGTTACTGGTTGCATGTAGTCAGCTAAGTAGACTTTGGATTCAGATGCTTATCGGTCATCCTCCTGCCAGCTTTATGTATTGGTTGTCTAGTGTTAGCAGTGCTTTATTATGGCCAGTGTTATGTATGATCTTAGATTCTACATATCGCTCATCCAGACTTACCACATAATGAGGGGGTTAGATGAAACAACTGATCCTAATAAACTCCGATTCAAGACAAACTCGTGTCGCAGTTATAGAAAAATGGTGAGTTACAAGAAATTTATGTTGAATTATCTAATAAGCCAGAACTAGTCGGCAATATATACAAGGGTAAGATAGTACGTTTACTGTCTGGTATGCATACAGTTTTTGTCGATATTGGTATTGAGCGTACTGCATTTCTGCATCAAACTAATTTTACATCGAAACTGCGTGAAGGTCAGGAGTTATTAGTACAAGTAATCAAAGACCCTGTTGACGGTAAAGGGGCATGCTTAACTACAGGATTAACTCTTTCATCAAGATCTTTAGTTTTTGTTCCAGCATTAAAGCAGCTTAGTATTTCATCTAAGATTGTTGATCCTGTCGAGCGTGAACGCCTACAGAATTTACTGGTAGCAAACGATTCAGGATTTGCGAATAACTTTATAATCCGCACCGCAGCGATAGGTGCGCCAAGTCTAGAAAATGATAAAGCATATTTATTAAACAAATGGCAAGAAATTATATCTGCTGCTAAATCTGCTAAAACTGGTGATCTTATATATAAAGATTCAAAGCTACCGATCCGGGTCTTTAGAGACATAATAACGCATGAAAATGTCAAAGTGCTTATTGATGACTCAAAATTATTACCTGAGCTACAAGATTATGTTACAGAGTTTCTGCCAAATTTTAAGGGCTCTATAGATATGTATATCGATTCAATACCGCTATTTGATGAGTACAAGCTTAAAAATGAAATTAATATTGCTTTAGAGCGCAAAATACCATTAAAAAAATGGTGGTTATCTGATTATTGATCAGCATGAAGCGATGACAACTATTGATGTTAATACTGGATCTTATGTTGGTAATAAAAACCTAGAGACTACAGTTTACACTACAAATATGGAAGCGGTTGAAGTTATATGTAAACAAATACGCTTACGAAATTTAGGTGGTATAATCATCATAGATTTTATAGATATGCGTAAACGTGAGCATATGGATCAGGTTTTGCAAGAATTAAATAAAAAAGTATTACGCGATAAAATCAAGACCAAGATTAATGACTTTTCGCCGCTTGGACTAATAGAAATGACTCGGCAACGGGTTCGCCCAAGTTTACAGCAAACTATGTGTAAACAGTGTTCAGCTTGTCATGGCAATGGCGTTATAATTGCGGATATAATATAAGTATGGGTAGGCGTAATAAATTAATTTTGTGTTGTGTCACGGCATTTGCAGCTTTTTGCGTTACGCTATTTTTAGCAGGAAAATTGCTTACGAATCGAATAGACTCCTATGTTATGGGGTTGGCAGATAAAATCAGTCAGCAGATTGGGCATCCAGTATCAATAGAAAAAATCACTACGAAGTGGGATTGGATCTATTTAAAAGTTGGTATTAAAAATATTATTGTACGTGAAACAGAAGATTCAGCACCATTGTTTATGGCTGGTGAGATTATAAGCACAGTCGATGCATTAGATTCATTGCGAACATTTAGTTTAAAGTTTAAGCATTTACTGATTCGTAGTCCGCGAATGGTTATGCAATGGAATGGTATAGAGCATCCTGTAATATTAGGCTTGGGGCGTGAGGATGTAAGTGGTAACGTAGATCCAGCTGCCGTATTAAAAATCTTGGCGATGCAACGTCGCATCACGATTGAAAATGGTGATTTGCACCTACAAGGTAAACATGATGCCGACTTGCCATTTATGGGAGTGCAATTAGATTTCAGAAACATCGGTAACACTCAATATAATATAACAGCTAGGGGTACTGTTGCTGCGGCGGTGCAACCTGAGTTTGTGATTGCAGCTAATTATCAAGGCGATTTAGGAAATTTCGATGCTGCTATGATAAATTTTGAAGTTAAGACTAACAATATCAAGCTGGTAGAATTATTTAATTTTATTCCCAAGTATCGTCAAAACATAATTAAAGGAGGGTTTTCAGACTTTGACTTTAAAGGCACAATACAAAATGGATCTATACGTGAAATACAGAGTAATTTCTCTATTAACAAAATTACTCTAGATAAAGACACATTTATTAGTGGTGGCACAGGACAGGTTGAATATACACCAGGTAGCAACAGTTGCAAATTAAAACTATCTCATGTAACAGTAGGTAATGATAAACTATTTACACAACCTATTAATATAGATTCAATAAGTACTAATCTTAATTATCATGAAGATACTGATGTATCTTGGGGTCTGACTACTGAACAGGCCCGTATAAAATTTATGGAGATCGAAGCCTTGCCACAGTTAGATCTACGTGTTGTTAATAATCGTGTCGATCAGTTAAGTTTTCATAGTTCATTAGCAGACGCTGCGGTTAAAAAATTATTAGTATTATTACCAGATAAAAAATTATCAGAAACATTTTGTGAATGGTTAAAAAAATCAGTGGTGAATGGTTCTGTAGAAGCAGTAGATGCAGAATTTGCAAATAATAAATTATCTTGGTCTATAGCGTTACAAGATACGGAATTAAAATATTCTTCAGCATGGCCTAGTGTGGCTAAAATCAATGCAACTTTGGCTATGGTAGATGGTAGCCTGAGTATTAATGCTACTAATGCTAGTATATTGGGGAATCCAATCCGTACTTTAGGTGTAACCTACAGTGAATATAAAAATGTTAAATATGGTTTAGTAAATATTTCTGGTTCTATGGATTCGACTTTAGAGGCTGGTTTAGCATTCCTTAAACAATCGCCGTTGCAAGCGACTATCGGTACTGAGCTAGAGATCTTCAATCCTACGGGTGCTATGGGGCTAGATCTTTCATTAAAGATCAACATAGCTGAACCAGCTATTCCTATAAAAGTCGCAGCAAAAATAGCATTAAAAAATGATACGCTACAAGCCTCTGCATTAGGCTTAACTTTAAATAATATAACTGGTAACCTAATTGTAACTAACTCGTTACTACGTTCCGAAAATCTTCGTCTTAATTTATTAGGACAACCAGCAACAGCTCTTATTATTTTGGACGATCATAAACCAGCGAATCTTAAAATGTCGATTAAATCCCTAATTGAAATTGCCGAGCTAAATAAAATGTTTCCAGCTATTAAAATGGATAATATTAGCGGTAAAGCCAATATAATGGCCAGTGTCGATATCCCATGGGGCGATGGCAAACTAAATAGGGTTTTGACAGTTAGTTCTGATATGGTTGGGGTTAAAGTAGATTTGCCGCCACCCTTTAACAAAAGGGCAGAGAGCAAGATGCCTTTGACGCTGCTGTATAAGATGACCGATACTACTGAGGATACAGTTAAAATCAAATACTCCGATTTGGTTGACGCAATATTGTTTATGAAAGATAGTAAATTGCATGGCGGGCATGTAGCAATTAATAAGAAATTAGATGTGTTTAATGAAACAGAGAATTTGCATATTCTTGGCAATATAAAGACTGTAAATTGGGACACATGGAAGCCTTTATTTCAAACCAAAGAGACCCAAGAGTGGTTGCCAATAGTCTTGGATCTTAATATTAACACTTTGAAATTTCAGGGTACTGATTACAGTGCACTAAAAATTAAATATTATACGGAACGCAATGAACTATTTGTTGATTGTCCTATTGTAAGGGGAACTTTTATGTTAAGCCCTGATCATGACAAAATTGATGTGAAGTTGACAAAACTTAATATACCGGAGCAACGTGGTAGTAATACTGCCTTACTTGATTATATTCAAGAAAAACGTATCGCTAATCAACTGCCATTAATACAGTTTTATTGTGAAAATTTGTTAATCAAAAAACATACCTTCAAAAAAATTAATGTCGAATTATTACCACGTACATATGGATATGAAATTACTAATTTTGCGATTACAAATGACAATATTATGTTGCAGGCGCAAGGGCGTTGGCAAATGGAAAACAAACAGTTTACAGTAATATCTGGTAACGCCTATACACAAAATTTTGGTAAAGTTTTAGCTGGATGGGGTTATATTGATTCTATGACGCGTGGTAAAGGCGAGATTAACTTTTCGATACAATGGGATGGTAGCCCCACAGATTTTGATTTACTTAAGCTCAAGGGTGCCTCACATATTGATTTACGGTCTGGTAGCTTAACTAATATTAATCCTGGATTGGGACGTGTGATTGGTCTGCTGAGTTTAGAATCAATACAACGACGTTTACAGTTAGATTTTAGCGATTTGTTGAGTCGTGGTTTTGCCTTCGATAAGTTTGTAGCTGATGTTATTTTACAACCAGATATGATTACATCAGAAAATATCTTAATCAATAGCCCAGCAGCAAAGATTGAAATTAATGGTAAAACTGCTATAAAATCTAAACAACTAGATTTTGTTATGTTTGTAACCCCGAAAGTGGGCGCGGGTTTACCGATCGCCGCGGCGATCGCTGCAGGAAACCCAGCTGTGGGTGCCGCCATATGGTTGTTTGATAAGGCCTCAGGTTCAAAAATAAGCGAGATAGCTAAATATAAATATAGCGTGACAGGCACTTGGGATAAGCCTAAAATCGACGAAATATCTAGTTCGCACACAAACACAGGCACAGGATAAGTAAGAGTAATGAACAATAAATTTTCTATTTGGCTTAAAACATATTTGAACCGCCGTATTTTGGTGGTATTTATGTTGGGCTTTTCATCTGGATTACCATTAGCATTGGTTGGCGGTACGCTGCAAGCTTGGTTTAAAACCAGTGGTGCAGGTATAATACTAATAGGTTACATGGGTCTTATTGGCCAGCCGCATGTTTATAAATGGTTATGGTCGCCTTTATTAGATCGATTTGCCCCGACAACATTGCTAGATCGTCGCCGTGGTTGGATGCTGTTAATGCAGCTTGCAATAATTGCAATGATTGTAGGTATGACGTTGTTTAATCCCGATTCTACAATCTCAATTTTAAATTTTAATATACCGGTCTTATTGCTATTGGCTTTGTTATTGAGCTGTTTTTCTGCAACCCAAGACATTGCAATTGATGCGTATCGTATCGAAGTTTTAAAGCCTGATGAACTTGGTTTAGGTGCAGCTTTAGGTATTGAAGGTTACAGAGTAGCAATGATAGCTTCGGGCGGTTTTGCTTTGATACTTGCAGATAAAGTAGGTTGGCAGGTTACTTATTTGTGTATGGCCGGTTTAATGAGCCTAGGTATATTAGCAACAATACTAGCACCAGCTGCTCCAAATCGCGGCAATCAAAACAATAAAAAATTATTTAATCTAGTTATAGCATCTTTCAAAGATTTTTTATTGCGTAAAAAAGCATGGTTAATTTTATTATTAATAGTTATGTACAAACTTGGCGATGCCTTTTCACATGTTTTGTCTACACCGTTTTTATTAGATTTAGAGTTTACTTTGACTGAAGCTGGCATGATAAATAAAGTCTTAGGGGTGTTTGCTACTTTAATCGGTGTTTTAGTAGGTGGCTTATTTATGACTAGAGTCGGTTTATATAAAGCATTATTAACTTTTGGTGTACTGGCTGCGATTACAAATTTGACCTATATGATACTAGCAATTGTTGGCAAGAACATGGAGATTGCTTGTGCTGCAGTTTTCATAGAAAACATTTGTGCTGGTATGGGGACCGCTGCTTTTGTGGCATTACTAATGAGTTTATGTAACCCTAAATATACAGCGACACAATTTGCGCTGCTTTCTTCATTGGCAGCTTTAGGTAGAGTTTACGTTAGTCCAGTGTCTGGTCATTTAGTAGAAAATTTTGGTTGGGCTGCCTTTTATTGTTTCTCAGCTATTATTGCAATACCTGGTTTATTTCTATTAGTGTATTTGCGACCACAGATTGATCCACGTGCTGAAGTTTTATCTGTGGCAGATTCTACTGCTAAAATCTTAGATGGCGCTCAAGTGCGAGGTATATAATGTTAGATTATTATGGTCGTCCAGATATCTTCTTACCTGCTTATTTGGGAAATGTTGAAAAGTTGCAAGAGATATTGGCTAATCCTGAACAAGCTGTATATTTAAATACTGGTGTACGTAAGCAGGGGTATCATACTGCCTTATTCTTCGCGTGTTACGGTAGTGCTAATCTGGCTACCGTTATAGCACTAGTCGAGGCTGGTGCGGATATTTATGCATTTGATAATATGGGGCGTATCCCATTCCATATCGCCTGTAACTCAGCTGATCCTAAGATTATTAAATATTTTATAGATACAGCGCCAGGTATCAAGAATGAATTTAAAGCTGCGGATTTTAACGGGCGTACTCCTTTACATGCGTTATGTTGTAGTGGTTCATCCAGTAATGAAAAAAGACGTGGTGCGGAACTAATAGAAAGTTTGAACATGCTGCTTGAGATGTATGCGGATCCTGCTGTAGTAGTTGCAGCATTGAATCAACCTGATTATTCAGGGTTAACACCATTGATGTTAGCTAAATTTTATGGTTTAGATGAGTTATTCTATATATTTGTTAGACATGGGATCGATGTTTCTAAAATTGCTACAGTGACGGCGGATCATCCTGGGATTAGATATGATTATTTTGGGCGTACTAAGTTAATGGAGGCCGCTTTTGATCATGATTTAGAGCTTGTGCAGCAACAATTAGCGCAACATGACTTTAGTAGTGATCCCAACCTGCATAACCCGCAGGCTGGTTACCGAACGCCACTATTATTAGTATGTTGTTCTGGTGCTGCAGGGGGGGAAGCTATTGTGACTGCAATCTTGCAAGATATGCGCACTGATCCATTAATTTGTGATGTGGATGGCAGTACGGCACTGCATTTTGCTGCTAATACTGGGCGCAGCGATGTAATATCTGCATTATTGCAACAAGACGATATTAGAGACAACATTAATATCATTGATCAAGCGGGGATGACGGCTTTACATGCGTTGGCAATGGCTAATAGTAGAATTGAAATGAGAATAGACAGCCTATATCTGTTATTAGATTATGGCATAGATTTGTTTGCTAGAGATTTTCAAGGCAGAACCGCATATCAGATAGCTAAAGAGAATGGTAATTATGCGGTGGCATTAGTATTGTGTCATGCAATGCGGCATGGGATTAATTTTGGTGCGGGTGGTGGCCCAGATATTGCACCTAAGCCGGCGCCAAGGCAATTATTAGTTTTTGAGATGCAGTTGTTTAAGAATGGTTTTCCAAATTCAACAATTACTGAGACCGAAAAAATGTTGTTTTATTGCAATGGGATCAAATCAAAAATTGCAGGCGATTAGCGTTGATAACAACTGTAAGTGATGATAGTATCATCGCAACAGCTGCTAACATTGGGTTTAACAATAACCCAGTGAATGGGAATAATATTCCTGCTGCAAAAGGGATCGCAACCATATTGTATATAACAGCACCAAGTAAATTATGTCGCATGTTATTAACCGTGGCTTTAGATATATAAATTGTCTCTACAATATTATCTAATGAGCTATTAATTAAAGTTACATCAGCGTTCATCGCAAAACCAACATCGGCCTGTATTAAGGCTTCTTCATCGTTAAGACCATTGCTTACCATAGCAACAATTGCGTCTTCATGTTGTAATTCTGCAATTTTATTAGCTTTTTCTTGCGGCATAACATCGGCTATTACCTCTGTAATTCCAACTTGCTGCGCAATTGCTTCGGCAGTAAGTTGTTGATCTCCGGTGATCATGATTACACGAATTTGCATATCATGTAATTTTTGCACTAAAAATTTTGCGTCTGTCTTGATGGGATCCGTCAGTGTTAATAGGCCTATAAGTTGCTTGTTGTTTGCTACATAAATAGTTGTGACGCCAGTTTTTGCAAAGTCTTTGGCATGATCCCTGAGCATATCTATTTTTACTAGTTGAGCCTCCATAAAGCTTTTATTGCCAATGCAAGCTGGTTGTCCAGCGATAATGCCATTAATGCCTAGAGCTGCGAAATTCTGCTGATTGCTTGCGATTGCAACACTAAGTTGCGTTGCTGTGGCTGCAGCAAGGATTGCCAATGCATATGGATGATCTGAGCCAGACTCTAAACTGGCGGCAATACTAAGTACTTGATTAGGATCAACTCCGGGTACGGTTGTAATTGCAGTAACTATAGGTTTACCTAGTGTTATAGTCGCAGTTTTATTCAAAATTACAGTGTTAATCTTACAAATGGTTTGTAGAATGTTAGCATTGTTTATTAATATTTCAGATTGTGCTGCTTTACTAATTCCGCTTATTATAGATGTTGGTATAGCTAATTGCAGTGCAGTTGGAGATGCTATAAGCAATATCGACATAAAACTTACTAGCATATAAAATGATACAGGTTGTTTGCCAATCAAGTACCAAATAATTGCCGTTACTAACGCAATAGCTATAACGCTTGGTATTATTATGGTTGCTATCTTATTACCGCTATTTGTTATGTCAATATTCATATCTTTAAGATCTATATTTTTGTAATAATATTGTTCTAATATTAATCCCAAGTTAACTATAATAATAATAACAATGGTTTCAAAATATAATTGTTGTGTGAATACTGCATATAACCAATTGGTACCAATTGCTATAGCAATTAGTAGTTCGCGATTATATTGCTTAGCTTTTAAAGCCAACCACGCATTGATAAAAAAATGCCCACCAGAATACACTAGTACCCCTAAGGTCGCGATGGCGCAGACCCAGTTTATCTGATGTAACGTAGTAGCAATAAATAATAGCAGCATGCCTATGCAAGCTGCTACAACGGTTTGTCGTATTAACGTATGGTAATTAGGGTCCATAATTTGAGTATAGATTCTTTTAGGCCTTTAAGCCTATCATGGGATACTGCAATATTTGTGGATCTTTAGTTATAAAAACTATTTAAGATATTATTTGGTAAAGCGGCGTCAAAGTCGTCTGCAATCTGTATGATACCATTAAACTGTCCGCCTTTGCGTTTTGATATCTCATGATTATATGGTGTTAAGGTAATAAGTGGACTCCCATCTTTCGTTATAATTATTTCTTCTCCATCTAATGCACGATTTATTAGTTTTGAAAAATTAGCTTTTGCTTCGTGTATGTTCACTATCATGCTTTGGCCCTCGATATTTATAGCTTAAATATAATAGTCTAAACGGGATTATTCAACAGGGCTAATATATTTAGCCCTAGCTTCTAATTAAGTCTTTTTCTTACAAATAATTAAGTTAATGTTCTAAACTGTGTATATTAATGGGAGAAAGTTATGCGGATCGGGCCACGACTACTTACAAATGCGGTGTTTATTGCGCTATTTTCAATTGGCGCCACTGTACTATTAATAGGCACTATGTCATATACCTATGGCAAGAGCACTCTGGAACATCAGGTTGAGGACCGTTTAACCTTAGTTCGTGACTTGAAAGCAGATAATATTAAACGTTATTTTACCTCAATGAAAAAACAGATAACGTTATTTTCTAACGATATAACAGTTATTGATGCCATGAGGGATCTAGATGCTGGATTCTTAGTGTATGCCAAAGAAGTTAGTACTAAAGGTTTAGATAAATATAAAGACGCTGTGATTAAAAGATATATAAGTGCATTTTCAAATGATTATGCAAAAGATAATGGCGGTTTAACTTTCGATGCAACGCCATATTTAAACCTAAGCAATGAAAATACATTTGCGCTGCAATATAATTATATTTTTAA
>Ga0206900_1145_pt1 | contig 18387 bp, 15 predicted proteins | sample Alteio_BWOrgHeat_46_FD_153235 | JGI IMG/M metagenome (GOLD analysis project Ga0206900, IMG submission 153235) | Enriched cells from forest soil in Barre Woods Harvard Forest LTER site, Petersham, Massachusetts, United States -... | ecosystem: Environmental > Terrestrial > Soil > Temperate forest >... | reverse complement strand
GCGGCCGTATAAACCACCAGTATCACTAATTATATTATCTATCATCCACGATGCAGCTGATCCACACACGATAAATATCAAATTGGGCATTCTAGAAAAGTAACGATTCCAATAATGATCTAGCGCAGCTAAGAAATTAGATTTAGCCGTAGCAATCCATGGTAATTCATCAAAAAATAATATAACTTTTTGCTGTCCGGATATTTTAATCACTTCTAAACGTAGTTGTTCAAAGGCATCCATCCAATCAGCTGCAATGCTAGGCATTTGTCCATGCATAAATGTATTGGCCAACTCCTTGGCAAATATTTTGAGTTGCGCTTTCTGATCACCATCCTTTAATCCAGTCATTTCAAAAAAAATGCCCTTGTCTTTAAAGAATGTGGTTATTAAATAGGTTTTACCGACTCGCCTACGACCGTAAACAGCCAAAAATTCAGCCTGTGTAGATTTACATACCCTGCTTAATAATTTTTTTTCGGTTAGTCTACCGACTATGGCGCCTGGCAACATAAAACATTAGCCTAAATTGGTTAGTTCTGGCTGATTATAGGCGATAATCAGCCAAAAGTATACTTTATCATGAGGTTTTGGCTGATTATAGGCAATAATCAGCCAAAAGTTTAATCAGCCGTAACCGTCGGCGCAGCACGCTTAGTACAGTGATAAATTTTATTGAACAATATCGCAAAGGCACCATTGCCGAGCACATTCATCGCTGTAATCATAGGATCAAACATTAAATTCAAAGTTTGAATTAATGCCAACATATCGCTAGTAAATCCAAATTGGCCTTTTAGTAATGGCCAAATTACAATCGCACCACCGCCAGGGATCCCAGCAACGCTAAATCTTGCCAACATATAGTACAAGCTAAATATTAAATATCCGCCTAAAGATGGCAGTGGATAACCAAACGATAACATTATAGCCATTGCAAAAATTGGCATTGCGATACAATCACCAATCAAGTGAAAATTCACCGTGCTAGGAATTACAAAGTTTACAACGTCAGGATCATGCACATTCTTACGTGTCGCGATTAAAGTAAACGGCATTGTCGCAGCACTAGATAAAGTACTAAATGCTGTTAAAAACGGTGGGAACATATTCTTAAGATAATTTAACCAGACACCAGTTTTGAACTTAGCCAACACAATGTACCATGAAAGTATATATGCAACTTGCAATAAAGCTACTGTCGCAAATATATAAGCATAATTGTGGATCAGTTCTTCAAGAATATCGTCATATTGCATCTTGATAACAAAACCTAAAATCATTACCGGCAATAACGGCACAACTAGCTTATTTAAGATAAATACAGTAATTTTGTTCAAACGAGTCGCGACTTGTTGGCCTGGCTCTACAAAATACGCTGAGCTTAATAAACCAAAGCCCATCGCCAATAGCATCGCATACTTACAGCTTAACCATTCTGGTAGTACTAGATTCCATAATGGCTCCAAACTACGCGTAGAAATATCCGCAACGATGGATAACCCAGCTCTATGAACGATTACATCACCAGCAAAATAACCAATCCATATAGAAATTAGATTCGAAAAGCACATTAATGGTAGCAACAATAAGATTAAACGTACTGCACCTTGTTTTAAATGCACGATACTAGAAAGAATTAACGAAAAGACTATTAATGGTAATACAAATACCAATAGCTCTTTCAAACTCAAACTAACCGCATATAAAAAGCTCTGCACCTGCGTTGACATGAACGGGCCAGCGCCAGCAGCAAATATAATTATTGCAACTAACATAACTGGCAGTCTGAATTGCCATAATTTATTGACGATAACACGCATAGATTGCACTTCCTAAAAAAATAACAAGTTCACTACCATAGCAAACTATTATTTATGGAAGCAACATATAGCCGCACATTTAGATATATAGCTATCTTACTTAAAGATAACCATGTCATTATCAAGACCTACATGTACGGTACTACCATCAGGAAATACGCCAGCGAGAATTTTTTCAGCCAAAGGGTTTTCAACCATCTGCCGCATTACGCGCTTCAACGGGCGAGCTCCAAACACAGGATCATAGCCAGCCGCTGCTAGCTTATCTTTAATGGCATCGGAGAAGGTAACTTTTAACCCCAAATCATCCAGACGCTTGGTGACCCCAGCTAATTGGATATCAACTATGCTGCGCAGCTGTTGTTTAGATAATGCTTCGAATACGACTATTTCATCAACACGATTAATAAACTCTGGTTTAAAATGTTGTCCTACTACTTCTAATACCGCTTTGCGGATGGTTTCGTAATTTTCTTTACCGGTCATTTCTTGGATCATCATTGAACCAAGATTAGATGTCATCATTATTACGGTATTACGAAAATCTACAGTACGTCCCATACTGTCGGTAAGACGCCCATCATCAAGCACCTGTAATAATACATTGAACACGTCAGGATGTGCCTTTTCTATTTCATCAAACAAGACTACACAATATGGGCGCCTGCGTACTGCTTCTGTTAATTGACCGCCTTCTTCATAACCTATATAGCCTGGAGGCGCACCGATTAAACGTGCTACCGCATGTTTTTCCATATATTCAGACATATCGATGCGTACCAGCGCTTCGTCGCTATCGAATAAAAAAGCTGCTAGTGCTTTACATAATTCAGTTTTACCAACGCCAGTTGGTCCCAACAACATAAACGATCCTAGGGGACGATGTGGATCGGATAACCCGGCACGGGCGCGACGCACTGCATTCGAGACTGCACTTACGGCTGGCTGCTGTCCAATAACACGTTTACCAAGATAATCTTCCATCTGTAATAACTTTTCTTTTTCAGAGCCAAGCATTTTACTTACAGGGATCCCGGTCCAACGCGATACCACATTGGCTATTTCTTCATCAGTAACTTTAGTACGTAATAATTTGAAATCTTTAGGATCAAGTTTTTCAGTAGAAACTAATTTTTTTTCTAACTCTGGCAAACGTCCATATTGCAACTCCGACATTCTAGCGTAATCACCAGCACGTCGTGCTGCATCAAGCTCTTGACGCACGCGTTCAATTTCTTCTTTAATTTGCATGGTCCCGACAATAGCTGATTTTTCGGTATTCCATACCGCTTCCATTTCTTTATACTTGGCTTCAGTTGTTGCCATTTCTTTGCTAAGTTTAGCAAGACGATCTTTAGAAGCTGGATCTTCGGCTTTTTTAAGAGCTTCGTATTCAATTTTATATTGAATTAAAAGCCGTTCAAGTTTATCCATTGCCACTGGTTTAGAATCTATTTCCATACGGATCTGGCTCGCAGCTTCATCAATTAAATCTATGGCTTTATCCGGTAGCTTGCGACCGCTAATGTAACGATGCGAAAGTGTTGCGGCTGCAACTAGAGCGGGATCAGTAATTTCTACGCCGTGATGTAACGCATATTTTTCGCTTAAGCCACGTAAAATAGCCACTGTACTTTCAACTGATGGTTCATCTACAAACACTGGTTGAAAACGACGTTCTAATGCAGCATCTTTTTCTATATATTTGCGATATTCATCTAAAGTAGTAGCACCAATGCAATGTAATTCACCACGCGCTAAAGCCGGTTTTAACATATTACCAGCGTCCATTGAGCCCTCAGCTTTACCAGCACCGACTATCATGTGCATCTCATCAATAAATAATATTATCTCACCTTCTTGTTTGGCAAGATCATTTAACAATGCTTTTAAACGTTCCTCAAAATCACCGCGAAATTTTGCGCCAGCCAGTAACGATCCCAAATCTAGTGACAAGACACGTTTACCTTTTAAACCTTCCGGGACTTCGTTATTAATAATTCGCGCGGCTAAGCCTTCCACAATGGCTGTTTTACCGACTCCGGGCTCACCAATTAATACTGGATTATTTTTAGTACGACGTTGCAAGACTTGAATCACACGACGAATCTCGTCATCACGTCCTATAACGGGATCTAATTTTTGTTGTTCGGCACGCGCCGTTAAGTCTATGGTATATTTTTCTAAAGCACCGCGTGTTGATTCGGCATTTTGATCTTGTACTTTTTCACCGCCACGCATTTTATCGATAGCCTGCTCTAACTTATTTTTATCTAGCTTTAAATTACGTAAAATTTGTCCCAACGTGCCTTGATCATCCACTGCGGCTAATAAAAATAATTCACTAGAAATATATTGATCTTTACGTTTTTGCGCTAATTTATCCGCTGTATTTAACAACCGCGTTGCATCGTTGGACACATGTACATCAGTCGCGCCGCCTACCACTTCTGGTAATTGTTCGATAGCCGTGCCTAATTGCGTTCTTAAAGACGCAATATCTATACCCATAGAAACCAGTAAACGATGAATTGAACCGTCTTGTTGATCCAACATCGCTTTCATAATATGTACAGGCTCTATCAAAGAATGATCTAAACCAACCGCAATAGATTGCGCCTCGCCCAAAGCCTGTTGAAATTTACTGGTAAGTTTTTCGAAATTCATAAAATCCCCGAAAGATAAATTTAACTAATCACGTCCTAATTTATATTATGGGGATCATTTAATCCAAATCAAGCTAAGCATTCTACCAATATCCGCCGACCTACGATAAGAGTAAAAACGCAGTGGATCAGAAACGGTGCAAAACTCTCCGCCATATATGTTAGAGTTTAGAACGCCATGCTGCTGCAATGTAGCGCGTGCTAAATAATTCAAATCCCCTAGCCACTTTTTATCACCATAGGGCTTAAATGCGGCGTTTATGTGCTTCTGGTCCCAACCGTACGCTGCAAACCCTTCTAACACGTCTTGGCCAACCTCGAAGGCATTTGGCCCTATAGCGGGTCCGAGCCAGACTAAACATTGTTGTAGTGGCGCGGTTAATTGTTGACAGGTTTTTGCGATAATCCCAGCGGCCAAACCACGCCAACCTGCATGGATAGCCGCGACTTGCGTACCAGCTTGATCACAAATTAACAGTGGTAAACAGTCAGCAGTGCGAATGGCACATATAATATTAGTTTGGAAAGCTACCGCTGCATCCGCTTCAGTAGTAGCATCAACAAGCTGCGCGGCGTTAACTACGACATTCCCATGAACTTGTTTAATCCATGCGGGTTGATTTGGAAGAGTTATTTTTTCAAAATTTGTGTCACGCAACGTTGTCAAAGCAATTACGTTGCTAGGAGCTGGCCAGTCGGGCGTTAAGTATTGCTCTGACATGATAAATCCTTTATCAATTGTTGCATATCGGCGGGTAACTCTGTAGTCCAACCTATTTCTGCGCCGCTACTAGGGTGAATTAGGCTTAAACTTCTGGCGTGTAACGCCTGCCGTGGAAAATGATGTTGAATACGTGGCGCATAGGTTTTATCGCCGACGATAGGATGTTTAACATGCATCATGTGGACACGGATTTGATGTGTACGACCGGTTTCCAATCGTACTTGAATATGCGTATGTTTCGCAAACTTTTTCAAAACGCGATAATGCGTAATAGACTCGCGGCCACTGCTAGTTACTGCCATTTTTTTACGCTCACGCGGATGACGTCCGATCGGCTCATTTATAGTACCGCCAGCTAAGAATAAGCCATTAACTACAGTTTCGTAAATTCGTGACACGGTACGTTCGCGTAATTGCTCTATTAAAGAGGCATGTGCGATTAAGGTTCTAGCCACTACTAACAAACCACTAGTATCTTTATCCAAACGATGCACGATACCAGCGCGCGGGATCATGTTTAATTCTGGGGCATAATTTAACAGCGCATTTACTAACGTACCAGCGCGATTACCAGCTGCAGGATGCACGACAACTCCAGCGCTTTTATTAATCACTATTAAATCTTCGTCTTCATAAACGATCTCTAATGGCAGATCTTCTGCTTCCCACGTCACAGCTACTTCCACTGTGGCTTGAATCACGACGCTTTCACCACCTGCTACTTTGTCTTTAGGACGTAGCACGACGCCATCAACATGACATTGTCCGGCCAAGACCCAATTCTTCAAGCGTTCTCGAGAATACTCTGGAAATAGCTGGGCCAAGGTCTGATCGAGACGACACCCTGCGAATTCTGGTGTTATTGTGGCTTTTAAATCTATAGTGGTTTGCTGCTGCATAGGTGTATATTCTTTAATACGCTAAATTCTGGTACCATTAGACCATGAAGTAAGAAAACTGTCAATTGCCACTGCTGTGCAAATTATGCTGATTTTCAAACAAGACCTACAATCATCAAAACCGTTATAAATTAGGACTTATCAAAGTCACCTGTTGCGCTAAAAACAGGACTGGGATAGACTGCCTAAGCTGATTATTAATGCGTAAGCGAGGTGCCTGTCTTGTCTAAATATCTAAAAATATTGCCCCTAGTTGCTGTTATATTAACCGCGCTTGCGATTTCTGGTTGTGGTAAAAAAGACGATATTTACAAAAATATGACGGCACAACAGATTTACGAAAAAGGTAAATACGCGGCATTACGTAGAGATTACCCAACGGCAATTAAAGATTTTGATACCCTTGAGGCTCGTTACCCCTACGGCGAATGGACCGACAAAGGTCAATTAGCCTTAATACACGCTTACGCTAATGGTGATGATGATGAGTCGGCGTTAGCGGCGGCAGATCGCTTTATACGCGTCCATCCAAGACACGCTAATGTAGATTATGCCTATTACATGAAAGGCGTTGTTAATTTTAACAAGAATTTCAGTTTAGTATTTAGACAAATGCCTATCGATCGCTCCATGCGCGATTCAACTTATGCTCAAAAATCATTCGATGATTTTAGAACTTTAATAGAGAAATTCCCTAATTCAAAATATTCGCCCGACGCACGCAAACGCATGATTCTAATGCGCGAACAATTGGCCGATCATGAGTTACATATTGCAAAATATTATCTAACCCAAGGCGCTGATCTAGCTGCGGCTAACCGCGCTGGTTACGTTGTGAATCAATATCCGAGAACTGCAGCAGCTTATGAAGCATTAAAAATCATGAGCAAAACCTACAAGGACTTGGGAATGATCCAAGAAGCCAAAGAAGCTCAAGCAACTTTAAAAGAGAATTTCCCAAATGGCTTACCTGGTTAAAAGAATATATAAATTCATTCGTAATGTAGGCGAAGCTATATGCTATCTCTGTGGTATCGCAGCTCTTTTAGCAATCATGGTACCAGCTGGTTATCTTGTAAGTCTGATCCCAGCAATACCAACTATATCAATTATAATTGTTGCCTGCGTGACGCCACTAGAGAAAAAGCCAGAAAAACCTACAAAGCCATTGAGGCGTAGCTATAATAGTACATTTCACAATAACCCTGATTCTAGCAATAGTAATAATTTTAAAGAAGAAAAACCGCCACAAGAGCAACGATTAAGCCCTGGTGGTTATAAAATTTAATTGAATGCAATTACCAACTCTAAGAGTATATCTCAATATAAGATTCGCCATTCCTGAAACTCTTCCCTAGTTACACCAAGCCCAACAATCTTGGTGACATCAAGATGATCTAAGTCCAATAGTACATCAGCAATAAATTTGTTCCTATCAACAGGTGGTATTTGCTGCTCTGTATATTGAATAACATATGAAGTAACACCTGAAATAATTTTATTTTTTATTATATCATGTAACAATTTACGGCGTTGAGCTCGATATTGGATCCGTAAAGCATCAAATCCTAACGATTCTCACCGTACACGACAAAAAATGACTCCCCTCCTCCCTAGCCCTCCTTCCCAAACAGAGCTTTGGGAGGAGGGAATATGAGTCGCAAATACAGTGTCATTATAAAATAATAAATTATTTACAGGTAGTTTCTGGAAGTAAGGCCGATATATCATTTAAGGTTTTTTTAATGAAATTTAATACTTCATAATTTGTAAATCTAAGCACGCGATAACCAAGCGATGCTAAAAATTCAGTTCTTATTGCATCATACTCAATCTGATCCGAGTGATTTTTACCATCTATTTCAATAATCAATTTTGCTTCTAAACAAACGAAATCCACAATAAAATTTTTGAACACGTGTTGTCTTCTAAATTTGTAATTACTTAACTGTCTCTTGCGCAAATGTTGCCATAAATATTTTTCTGCTGCTGTTTGATTGTTTCTTAATTCTCTGGCTTGCGTTGTTAATTTTTTCATTTTCATCTCCAATTTAATAACAGTCTGCTATGGATATGATAAATTTATAATCGTAATTTTTATTAGCAAATAACACTGCACTTGCGACTCATATTCCCTCCTCCCAAAGCTCTGTTTGGGAAGGAGGGCTAGGGAGGAGGGGAGGTAAGCTCTGTTATTAAATTTTATGCCGCTACTTTTTTGTCGTGTACGGTAAACGATTCTATAGTAGCTTTATATTGTTTGGCTGTTCTTATATAAGACCATATATATAAATCAACCAATGGCGCTATATTGTTAAACTCATAAATAACAATCATAGCAGATCTATAGTCACTTACAGCAATTTCATTAAATGCCAATGGTACAAGATTATGCTTAATAAATGGTATATTACATACTAGTCTTGCAACCCGTTTGTTTACGTCTATAAATGCCTGTAAATATGACAAATGTACTAATAAAAAGATACTTTGTTCAAACGGATCGTTAATTAGCGCTGACTTAGTAGCAATCATTTCTAGAACTTCATCAATTACTTTAGCATTATCTAAAGGCATATATACTGAACCAGAAATTTTTACTGAGTCGTTTCTTATATTGCCAACATCTTGCTTCGGAACCAGACCATCTGCGAGCAAATAATGCATAGTACGAATATTTTCAACATTAATATGTATGTTACTTATACCCTCAATTAAATATCTGATAGCTTCTTTATGATTAAGAATCATGACCTTTTCAGAATCAAGTTTATCTTGCGCTGGCATACCTTCAAACAGCAGTTTTTCAGTATCTAATATAGAATATGTGTTCCCTTCTAACCTCGAAGAATTATAAGATAAGTCTATTAATAATCTTTGATAGATCTTATGCGCATATGTACCGGCTGGTTCTGCATCTACAGTCTGAGAACCATGCTCATGTAATAAATCGCGTTGGCGTTTGGTAAAAAAAAAGGTTTGATTTGGAATATATTCCTGTAACCACATTTTATTATAAGAACATGGCTCTCTAAGATACAAAGGTATTTGTATCTTATTTATTGCTGTGATGGCTTTCTCAGAGAATATATTATGTATATCAAGTTCTATGGGAGATTTTAATGTATATTGATATTTGCGATTTTTATTATTTCCAATGATTGTTATTTGCCCTTGATCATATAGGGTATGCAAATACCTTCGCATAGTTCTCAACGATACAGCATTTTTCAGTACAACATTTATTTCAGCCAAGCTCATTGCCCGGGGGCTATTTTGAAGCGTATCTAGAATCGCTAGTTTAACTTGCATATGCACCACTAAATTATCGGCCATTTATTGGTCAATTATAGCAGATATTGGCCGATAAAACTACTTATCGGTCATTTGTTGGCCAATTTTGGCCGATATTATGTTTATCGGCCATTTAAGCCTCCTGCTTGATATACACATCGCGCTGTGGAAACGCCATAGTTATATTATTTTCCTTAAAAGCCTTGACGATCATAAAATTCAAATCGCTAGTAATCATACTCTTTCTATTGACATCAGCAATTACACATACCAATTCAAAATGCATGTTACTTTCGCCAAATTCTACTAGATAAACCATGGGTTCGTTTACTGGATCGCGTAGAACTTCTGGATGCTTGATCGCGAGATTTAATAATACATGTTTTACTTGTTCTACATCGGATCCATAAGCTACCCCGACATAACATTTTAGTTTTGCGATTTTTTCATCAAATTCATAATTAATAATTGGCGTCGACATTAAATCTGAATTTGGAATAATTACATTTTCTTTCATTATAGTTATAATGCGCGTATAACGAAAACTTATTTTTTTCACAAAGCCTTCTTTACCTTGAATTAATACGCGATCACCTGGCTTTATAGGTTTTTCTATTAATAAAATGATTCCAGACACAAAGTTATTAACTATATTTTGTAGCCCTAAACCAATACCAACAGATAGCGCCCCAGCTACAATAGCCAGACCAGTGAAGTCTACGCCAGAAGCTGACAAGCCACACAAAATAGCAATTGCTAGTACTACGTAAGATAATAGAGAAGTAATTACAACTTGAGTATCTGCTTCTGGATCAAACTTGCGTACTTTGGATAGGTACAATAAGAAGTATTTCCAGCTCATTTGTATGATTGAAAATATCATCAAAGCAATAATTAAGCGCACTGGGATAAGAGGAATGCCGTATACGGTGCGGCCATCAACTAAGAGGCTTTTTATATAATACAAAACCAATACCGGCACACCCCACCACTGTAGCAAAGTTAAAGCAAACCATCCTGCTAGTAAAATATATAATGAGAATTTGAATATCTTAAATTCCACAAACTCATACTTTTTATTTGGCATTATCACACTATGGATCTTTTGTTGATTAAGAATCATATTTCCTAAATGCACTATAAGCACATAAAGCACTACAATGCCGACCGTCAGCAAGCTTGCTTGCCAGAAAGGCTTGGCTTGTGTTACAGACGGAGCAGATGCATAGCTGGCTAGCGGCAAAAATACTGCAAATATAGAGCATAGGATTCTTAACATAATTTAGCCTCTACTTTTTAGGCACCAACATATCCGTTATAGTGCCATCAATTATTTCCGTAGCTTGACAGATAGTTTCTGACAACGTTGGGTGCGGGTGGATGGTCAAAGCCACATCTTCTACATCACAGCCCATTTCAATTGCCAGCGTTACTTCTGAAATTAGATCCCCAGCATTAGTACCTACTATGCCAGCACCAATAACCCGATTACTGGCTTTATCGATAATAACTTTAGTCAAGCCTTCTTCACGCCCTAATGATAAGGCACGACCACTTGCTAGCCATGGAAATACGCCTTTATCGTAGGCTAAGCCATTTGCTTTGGCTTCCTGCTCTGTAACACCAACCCATGCCACTTCAGGATCAGTATAGGCAACGTTTGGAATACAGCGTGGTTCAAAGAAATGTTTCTTGCCAGCGATAACCTCAGCGGCTACTTTACCTTCCGGCATAGCTTTATGCGCTAACATCGGGTTTCCCACTACGTCGCCAATGGCAAATATATGTGCAATGTTAGTACGTTGCTGCTTATCTACCGGGATAAAACCGCGCTCATCGACCTTAACACCAGCTTTATCGGCTTGCACAGCTTTACCATTTGGAACACGGCCAACACAAGAGAGAATTTTATCAAAGCGTACCGGAGCGGTAGGAGCCTCTGCACCCTCAAATGTCACATATAAGCCGTCTTTTTTAGCTTCGACTTTAGTTACTTTGGTATTTAGCAATATTTTATTAAAACGTTTCTGCATGCGTTTTAACAAAGGAGCACTCAGATCTTTGTCGACCCCTGGTAGGATACCAGCGGTTAATTCTACTACAGTTATTTTAGATCCAAGAGCATCATAAACCGTACCCAATTCCATACCAATAATACCGCCGCCAATCACCAATAGTTCCTTTGGCAAATCTTCTAATAACAAAGCACCTGTGGAATCCATGATACGCGGATCATCGGGTAGAAATGGCAAACGAACCGGACTAGAGCCTACGGCTATAATCGCATTATCAAACTTAATACTCTGTTTACTACCATCAGACTTAGTAACGTTTAACTCATGAGCCGCAACAAATTCAGCCTTACCGTTAACAACAGTTACTTTGCGTTGTTTGGCAAGCACGCCAAGACCACCGGTTAAACGTTTTACAACTTGTGTTTCGGTCCAAGCTCTTAATTGTTTTAGATCAACTTTAGGCGCCGCAAAGCTTATACCTATCTCTGATGCTTCTTGTGTTTCTGTTAATATTTTTGCAGCGTGCAACAATGCCTTAGATGGGATACAGCCAACGTTTAAACAAACCCCACCTAAAGTATCATAATACTCGATCAACGTTACTTTCTTGCCTAAATCAGCGGCTCTAAATGCTGCTGTATAACCACCAGGACCAGAACCTATAACTGCTACTTCAGTTACTATTTGCTCACTCATCATATAATCCTTTTAAAGAAGTAAACGGCGAATATCTGACAATAAATTCACAACAAAACTGGTAAAGCGCACCGCATCGGCGCCGTCAATTACGCGATGATCGTAAGATAAAGATAACGGCAATATCAAACGCGGCGTAAATTCGCTGCCATTGTAAATTGGCTTAGTCTGAGACTTTGACACACCCAAGATAGCAACTTCTGGAGCATTTATAATCGGCGTGAAAGCTGTACCACCGATACCGCCTAAACTAGAGATTGTAAAACAGCCGCCTTGCATGTCGGCACCAGTAAGCTTACCATCACGAGCCTTTTTCCCTACCGCTGCAAGTTCTGCAGCAAGCTCAAATAAACCTTTTTTATCAACATCTCTGAATACCGGTACTACTAAACCAACAGGGGTATCAACGGCAACACCAATATTAAAGTATTGCTTTAGTATTAATTCTTCGCCATTGGCAGAAAGTGATGCATTAAATTTAGGGAACTGTTTAAGACCAGCCACAATCGCTTTCATTAAAAATACCACTGGCGTTAATTTAACGCCCTTTTTGTCAGCAATTTCGCGTTGTCCTTGTCTGAATAATTCCAGCTCGGTTATATCCGCCTCATCAAATTGCGTAACGTGTGGGATAGTGACCCAATTGCGGTGTAAGAACGTTCCAGAAATTTTTTGAATACGAGTTAATGCCTGTGTTTTCACTGTTCCAAATTGCGAGAAATCAATCGCTGCAGCCGCAGAAACCTGAACCCCGCCACCATTATTACTATTTAAAGTCTGTTTAACATAGTCTTGTACATCATCAACCACAATTCGATCTTTGCGTCCACTGCCTGGCACTTTATTTAAATCTACACCTAACTCACGTGCATAACGTCGCACACCTGGGCCCGCATATGCGTTACTTTGCGACGGCAAAATTATTTCTGCAGTTTGTTTAACTGGAGTGGCTGGCGCAGTAGTCACAGGAATTGGCGCGGGCGAAGGCGGCGCAGCCGCTGTCACTGTCGTTGCCGCCTCAGTTTCTAGCATTAAAATTGCGCTACCTTTAGAAACTTTGTCTCCGAGTTTAACTAATATCTCTTTAACTATACCTGCTTTAGGCGATGGTATTTCCATCGATGCTTTATCGGTTTCTAAGGTCATTAATTCTGCATCGGCTTTTATACTATCACCAACTTTTACTGCAATATCAATAATTGCCACATCTGCGTATTCGCCAATATCTGGGATTAATATTTTTTCTAGCATGACTAGTGTGTTCCTGGATTAACTTTTTCTGGATCTAATTTATATTGTTTAATTGCTTCACTAACAACAGCAGGCTTAACTTGTCCCATATCCGCCAATGCTTTTAACGCTGCAATAACTATGTAATAACGGTCTACCTCAAAGAAATGCCGTAGCATTTCGCGCGAATCACTACGCCCATAACCATTCGTGCCAAGCACAGTATAGCTTTGTGGAATATATTTACGTACTTGATCAGCATAAGCTTTAACGTAATCAGTTGCAGCAACTACTGGACCAGGTGCATCTTGTAAACATTGCGTAATGTAAGCTTTTTTTGGAGTCATATCGGGATGCATAAGATTCCAGCGATCTACTTCTAGGCCATCTTGACTCAAAAGATTAAAGCTAGTAGCACTCCAAATATCTGCAGCAACAGCAAAGTCTTTTTCCAATAATTCTGCCGCAGCCATAACTTCACGCAGAATAGTACCAGAACCTAATAACTGTACGTGTAACTTCTGCGGTTTAGTGGCAGCTTGAAGTTTATATAAGCCTTTGAGGATTCCATCTGTAACACCATCTGGCATTGCTGGATGAGTGTAATTCTCATTCATCAGAGTAATGTAGTAAAACACGTCTTCCTGATGCTCTACCATACGTTTTAAACCATCTTGAATAATCACTGCCACTTCGTAATTAAAAGTAGGATCATAACTTACGCAATTAGGAATTAAACTAGACATAATTAAACTATGCCCATCTTCATGCTGTAAACCTTCGCCATTCAAAGTAGTACGGCCTGCAGTAGCTCCTAACAAGAAACCTCGAGCACGAGAATCACCCGCAGCCCAAGCTAAATCGCCAATGCGTTGAAACCCAAACATAGAATAGTAAATATAAAACGGAATCATAATCTGATTATGTGTGCTATAGCTTGTAGCAGCAGCTAACCAAGAGCAAAATGCCCCAGCCTCATTAATCCCCTCTTCTAAAATTTGCCCATCATTAGCTTCTTTATAAAACATCACTTGTTCAGAATCTACGGGGGTATATTTTTGCCCTTCTACAGAATAAATACCTAACTGTCGGAACAAACCTTCCATACCAAAAGTTCTAGCTTCATCAGGAATAATAGGCACTACATATTTGCCGATATTCTTATCTTTACACAATTGCGTAATGATACGTACAAAAGCCATCGTAGTAGAAATTTCACGCTCAGCAGTTCCAGTAAAGAACGCAACAAAATCTTCTAAAGCAGGGGTTGTTAAAGCTGCATCGGCCTTACGACGTCGTGCCGGTAAATAACCATTTAATTCATTACGTCGTGCTTGCAAATACTGTATCTCTGGGCTATCTGCACCAGGATGATAAAATTGTACTTCATCTACATGTTTATCGGAAATAGGAACATTAAATCGCGAACGAAACGCCAATAACTGATCATGAGTCATTTTCTTGGTGTTATGCGCGGTATTTAAACCTTCGCCTGCAGAACCTAAACCATAACCCTTTACAGTTTTAGCTAAAATAACTGTAGGTTGCCCAGTATGATGTGTTGCAGCATGATATGCCGCATAAACTTTCTTGGGATCATGGCCACCGCGTTGTAAGTGCATTATCTCGTCATCACTTAAATGCGCTACTAATTGTAATAATTCTTCCGATGCTCCAAAGAACTTTTCGCGTACATATGCGCCATCGCGCGCTGCATAGTTTTGGTATTCGCCATCAACAATTTCTAACATGCGTTTTTGAATTAAGCCTTTAGTATCACGTTTAAATAGATCATCCCACGTACTAGACCAAAGAACTTTGATTACGTTCCAACCAGCCCCTCTAAACGCACCTTCTAACTCTTGAATTACGCTTTGATTACCGCGTACTGGACCATCTAAACGCTGCAAATTACAATTAATTACAAAAATTAAATTATCTAATTTCTCTCTGCTGGCAACCGTTAGTGCTCCCATAGATTCAGGCTCATCCATCTCACCATCACCACAGAAACACCAAATTTTTTTATCACTTTTAGCGATTAAGCTACGTGCCTCTAAATAATGCTGCATTTTTGCCTGATAAATCGCTTGTAACGGTCCAAGGCCCATAGAAACCGTAGGGAACTGCCAATATTCTGGCATAAGCCAAGGATGCGGATATGATGATAAGCCTTTTCCAGCTACTTCTTGCCTAAAATTATTTAATTGTTCTTCTGTGATACGCCCCTCTAAAAATGATCGAGCATATATGCCAGGTGATGAATGTCCCTGGATAAATACCATATCACCGCCATGTTCAGCCATAGGACCACGCCAGAAATGATTGAAACCTACATCATACAATATGGCCGCAGATGCAAAGGTACCAATATGGCCACCTAGATCCATATCATTTTTACTAGCGCGTACTACGATCGCAATAGCATTCCAACGAGTTATAGCTCTAATTTTACGCTCTAATTTTAAATCGCCTGGAAATGGTGGTTCTTGATCAACCGGGATCGTGTTCACGTACGGTGTGTTCAAAGTATCTGCTGCAGGCACGTTAATATTTGCGAACTGGTTTAAGGTTTGCAACATAAAATTAACACGCTCTGCGCCAGAATGATATTGCATGGATTGCAAAGCTTCGAGCCACTCTTGTGTTTCTATAGGATCTAAATCATCTATAGAATTATAATTCGACATAACAATAGACCTTCAATACTACTTAAATATAACTATAAGTATGCTTAACACTACCCATGCAACGAAAGCGCGCGCCACTAAACGCACATCATCACCTGCAGTGGCAGCATCAACGGCAGCCTCACCACACTCTTGTAATACCTGGCTACTTTGCTTGCTAGGATTACTCGCACAACCCATCCAAGCCTTAAAGCCAGGTGAAAAGTTACCGACCAAAGCATAGAGAAAGCCGGTGATACGTGCGGGGATCCAAGCAGCCAACGCATGCAATTTAACAAATGCGACATGCAAACTGCTGTTGCTAGACTCCATAACGACCAAGCTTTGCTTACTTACTACTAAGAACCAATATAATAACGCCCCAGTCGGCCCTAAAATGCTAAACCAAAATAGCACCCCAAAACTGGTTTCATGGACCAATACAAATTCTGTAAGGTTTGGCTCGACATAACGATTCCCCAAAAAATACAGTAGCGCAATGACTATGAATAAGAATGTGCCAATAGTACCAAACAATAAGCCAAAAAGTAATTTTAATAATAAAAGAGCAATGCATAATGGTAGAAAAGTTGTCAAAGCAACTAAATAGTTTTGCTTGATGCCTAGCTTGTCTAATAAATTAGTAAGTTTAAACAAATATGTATTAAGCCAAGCAGAAGATCTCAATCCTGCTATTAACCGCTCGCCTGGTACATACTGCGCATATCTATCGGCAAATACTGCTACCAAAATTGCTATAACCGTTGCCATCTCGACCTCCTGCTGCATTGTGTATTAAACTATGTCTAAATAGTGTACTACAGTTAAATATAATGGTATTGGAACACAAACTCAATTGGACAATAAAAACCCCTACAATAATAACATAGAATCCAACGACAAACGTTTAGGAGCTACGTTTCTTATCTTGGGTTGGATTACTGCTATTGTGTTAGTTGTCATATTAGTAAATTTCAGTCTATTTGGCACTAAGGATCCTATGATAAGCTCTAGTCAGGTAGGTACGCAAATAACAATCTCGCGTGACCACGATGGGCATTTTCGTTTAAAAGGTAGTGTTAACGATAGCCCAGTTATTTTTTTATTAGACACTGGTGCCTCTTCAGTCGCGGTTTCTGATGAATTAGCTAAGCGCGCTGGACTAAAACCTAAAGCAGAATTAATAACAGAAACAGCGAATGGCAGTGCAGTGGGGTATTTTACAGTAATAGATAAGATGATGCTCGGGCCTGTAGAGCTAAACCACGTTTCCGCCGTTATAGTTCCCAACCTAGACTCTGATCAGGCCTTGCTCGGGATGAATATATTACAACATTTTGAGATCACGCAAAATAGAGATACTATGGTGCTGGTAGTGTCCGCTACTCTATTACATTGATCTTGAATTTAACTACATATTCACCGTTATCACCAAATAATAGGTAATCCGGTGCATTAGATCCGGTTTGTTCTACTTTTGGTTGATCTATAAAATTTGGTTTGCCCCAGGTGGTAGTAAGCTTACCTTTATGATTAACTATTTTTACCTGCGCACTGCCAAGATGATCATCAACCCCCAGTAATGGCAAATCTTGCTCCAACAAAGATAAAATTAATAACACAGAACTATCATCTTCAATCTCGCCCTGCCATAATAAAACATTATGTACATTGTTAAGATCTCTACTTAACCAGTGCAACGGAAACATTGGAATGCGTAAAATTTTTGGGTTACCCTTGCTAGGATATTCAGTAATCGTGAAATATAATTCGTCACCAGTACGTTCGGTAAGTTTTTTTGCTTCCATATCCAGAAGTTTAACTTCTATCATGCGCGTTTTTGCAATTGCGCTGGCACTTCCCAAACAAACACAAAGAATTGTGAAAACTATTGCTACCTTTTGACGTAACATAAACATATCCTTAAGTCTATATATCATGGTAATGCCGGGAATAGGAGTCGAACCTACGACCTTTTCATTACGAATGAATTGCTCTACCAAACTGAGCTATCCCGGCACCATTGGCACCCCCATCTCATACCACTAGTATAGTAAGTACCAACTAAAATTTTATGTGACCTGCTAATGGTCAAATTAACAAATTTAGTGATTGACGCCGATCGAGAATATTTAAATAATCTAAACGACTTAATTTAACTATACTTTATTGTATATACGTAAGAATTTTAACACTAACAACAATGACATAGCACGATATGACTGTACTGACGGGAATCGCAAAAAACTTAGTAAAAAACGGCCTAATAGAAGAATCAGCCGCACTCAGTCTTATGGATCAAGCCACTACAAAGAAGCTTAGTTTTGTGCGTATGGTAGTATTTTCAAAAATATTATCCCCGGGTATCATA
>Ga0206900_1144_pt1 | contig 18477 bp, 15 predicted proteins | sample Alteio_BWOrgHeat_46_FD_153235 | JGI IMG/M metagenome (GOLD analysis project Ga0206900, IMG submission 153235) | Enriched cells from forest soil in Barre Woods Harvard Forest LTER site, Petersham, Massachusetts, United States -... | ecosystem: Environmental > Terrestrial > Soil > Temperate forest >... | reverse complement strand
ATTTGCTAGATATTGCAGGCATTCTGCATCATTAAGCAAATTTATTATAAAAGCATGCGGCAGATTTCGTTTAATCCAAGTAGATTTTCCAGTACCGCGTGGCCCAAAAATAAAACAACTATCATTCGGTAGTGTGAAAAAGCGTTTATTAATTTTTTCCATGTATCTACCCGTAAACTTAGATTTTAATGGTAATATTACCATTAAAATCGGATAACACAAGCTCTAACCCTCTAACCAGGTATCAAGCTGCAGTCTAGCTTGATCCAAACCTTGGCCGTTAGTGGCTGAAAATAACTGGACGCTAACCATGTCGTCGTATGGTTCCAGAGCATGTTTTACTTCTTGTAATACGTTCATGCCTGGACCACGATTTAACTTGTCTGCTTTGCTGAGTAATATATGCACTGGGATATTTTTAGAGGTGAGCCAGGAAATCATGGTTTGATCATATTCTTTAAGTGGATGTCTAATATCCATAATAAGAACTACACCTAGTAATTCTTGGCGAGTTTCAATATATTTAGTTAATGCTTTTTCCCATTCTTGTTGCACGCTATGCGATACTTTAGCGTAACCATAGCCAGGAAGATCTACCAAGAAGCGATCCTCTTTTACTTGAAAGTAATTTAATAATTGCGTGCGTCCTGGGGTTTTACTGGTTTTGGCCAGGCCTTTTATTTGCGTAATAGCATTTAAAGCGCTAGATTTGCCAGAATTCGAGCGCCCTGCAAAAGCGACCTCGGCCTTACTTTCTGGTGGCAATTGTGAAATTTTTTGGGCGCTTTTAAAAAACGTGGTTTGGTTGTAGTTCATCGCATCGCGACCTATCATAAAAGTGCATAATAACATACAAAGAGCTTAATTTGAACAGTGTTGGTTGACGCACATGCCTACCAATAGTATAAAATCAAGTCTACTCAATAAGGCACTAACCTATGTCTAGATTTGCGGTAACGATATTAACAATAATTATTGGCATTTTTGGCAGCGTTGCGGCTGAAAATGGTAATCCCATCGATGGAAAAACTAAATCCGCGGCCTGTATTGCTTGTCATGGGGTCGATGGCAATGCCATAACGCCAATCTGGCCTAAAATTGCCGGGTTATCGCAGGCGTATACCATACAACAGCTAATGGATTTTCAAAAGGGTGAATCTGGCCCGCGTTACGAAGCTACTATGTATGGCATCGTTCAAAGCTTAACTACACAAGATTTTGCAGATTTGGCGGCTTACTATGCAACACAAACCATGAGCGTAGGTGCGGCACAAGTAGATAAAGTAGCTTTGGGGCAACAAATATTTCGTGGTGGTAATTTAGCTACTGGGGTGCCAGCATGTGCTGCTTGTCATGGTCCTACTGGGGCTGGCAATGCGTTGGCGTTATTTCCACGCTTGGGCGGTCAGAATAGCGATTATATAATTGCACAAATGAATAAATTTAGAAATAATCAACGTAGCAATGATGCCAATAGCATAATGCGCAATATTGCATCAAAAATGACAGATAAAGAAATAGAGGCGGTAGCGAGTTATGTTGCAGGGTTACATTAAAAAAATATTATTATTGAGCTTAGTTTTTTGGCTGCCAACACAGTTATTTGCTGTTGATCCTAAAAATTTATTTGTCGAGGGGCAAGATTACATAAAACTGTCTGATGCGGTTCGCAACACATCTGAGGTGGCACAGTTATTAAATGCCGATCCACATAAAGTACAGGTATTATTTTTTTTTAGTTACGCTTGTCATGGTTGTGAAATTTTTCACAAACCTTTTAATATTTGGGCGAAACAGCAACGTAGTGCTCCAAATTCCAAGGTTGCGGTCTATGTCTACCCAGTTTCTTTTAATCCACAGTGGCATATGTTAGCAAAAATGTATTATGTAATGCAGACCTTAGATCCGCAAGGTAAACTAACCGATGCGATCTTTAGTGCGGTGCTTAAAAATCGTCTTAAGTTATGGGATCCCGCTGTAATGAAAAAATTTTTTATACAAAACGGTTTTACAGCGGATCAGTTTGATAAAGCATATAATTCATTTAATGTTAACCGTCAGGTTAAACGTGCGGATGATATATCTAAGGCCTTTGGTATAGTTGTGACCCCAGACATAGTAATTAATGGTCCGGTGAACAGTTATAAGTTGGATTTATCTAAGGCGGGAAATAACTCCGAACGTTTGTTGCAGATCCTAGATTATTTAATCGCAAGAGAATCTAAATTATTAGCCGGTTAAGCACTAGCTCTAGTTAAACGATCTAATATTGCTAACCATGAAATATCTTGCGGTGGCCGTTCTACTAAAATGACATTATTGTTTAGTAAGTCATGTGCACGCAAATTAGCATATAAGCTATGTGCATATTGTTTGGGATCACGTGATACTTGTTGCCAATAAATATTAGGGTTAATATCTGTAGGGCTAGCTTCAAAACTTAATACAGAGAATCGCTTGTGTTGCTGTTGCAGCAATGTTGCCGCGGTTACCAACTCGTTATATGTAAGCATGCGCACTGTTGTAACAGGGGCATAATGTGACTCATGGGAACCAGAAGTGCGCACGTTATTATTGGCATTAGTGTCTACAGATATGGGCTGCTTCAATAGGTTAGACAATTCTATTGCACTAATAGCACCACTACGTCTAATTACAGGCTGTGTATTGGTTAAATCTATGATTGTCGACTCTAAGCCTACAGCACACTCACCACCATCGAGAATAACAGAAACTGCATTACCAAGATCTGTTGCTACATGCGCAGCTGTTGTTGGGCTCACTCTACCATACTTATTGGCGGATGGCCCGACTATAGCCCCAGCAAAATTCTGCAGCAGTTGTAAGGTTAAGGGGTGATCTGGAATACGTATTGCTATTGTGTCCTGGCCACCGGTTATTAGTGATGAGACACCTAGTTGTTTGTGCAAAATTAGGGTAAGTGGCCCGGGCCAAAACTGCTCTGCTACAGCCCATGCAGAATCTGAGATATTGCGAGCCCAAGATGGTAATTGTTTAGCATTAGCTATATGCACTATAAGTGGGTGATCGGCAGGACGGCCTTTAGTGGCAAATACTTTTTTTATTGCCGTGGGGTTGGTAGCATCAGCACCAAGACCATAGACTGTCTCGGTAGGGAATGCTACAAGCTCGCCAGCTAATAGTTGGCGGACTGCAAGTTCAATGTCGGTCGTTATCTGGTTATTATGTTGCATAATGTTTAAGCTGAATTAATCGATTATGTTAGTATATATCTATAGGTGCAACAAGAGGGATGACTAGTGAGCGGTGCTTGGAATTCAAAAAATGTTATTAAGATAGCAAAATATCTTCTGATTATCTGCTGTTGCGTGTTATCAACGCTAGTTATTGCTAAATTAAGTGGTTCTTTATCGGTAGAGGCGATTACCGAGCGTCTTAAACCCATGGCTGAAGTTAATATAATCGGTGCTCCCGCACCTGGTTCGCAGCCAGTTGCAGTAACAGCCGGGGTAGGCGGCCCCAAAGACATATATGAAAATAATTGTAAGATGTGCCATCAAACCGGTGTTGCTGGTGCCCCTAAATTTGGCGATAGTAAGGATTGGGCTCCTAGAATTTCTCAAGGTCTAGATACTTTAGTACAAGCTGCTTGGACAGGTATAAGAGCTATGCCGCCGAAGGGGAATTGTTTAAAATGCACTCAGGAAGATATTAAGGCCACTGTGGGGTACATGGTAGATGCTGCTAAGTAGAGAGCGGTATATTTTAATAATTCAGTTATTACTGGTGGGAACGCTTACTGCCATGGAGCCTATTATGCCAATTGATTATAAATCTCAAGCCGCTGAATTTTGGAAGCGGCATTTATCGCCAGAAGAATACGATGTATGTAGATTAAGTGGCACTGAACGTCCATTTTCAGGTAAATACGACAAATTTTACCAAGCTGGTACATATTATTGTGCCTGTTGCGGGGGTGATTTTGCATTATTCATTTCCAATGCCAAATTTGATTCAGGCACTGGTTGGCCAAGTTTTTATGAACCCTTACCGCATGCCATAATCGAGCGCGTCGATCCTGGTGATAAAATTAGTGGTGCTTTTGGAATGGCGCGTACCGAAGTGCTATGTGCCCGTTGTGAATCTCATCTTGGTCATGTTTTTGATGATGGCCCGCCACCGACAGGGCAGCGTTATTGCATGAATTCAGTGGCTCTGACATTCGTGCCAGAGGGTGGAAAGCCAGTTAATGTATTTGAAAAATCTGAATAGAGGCGGTTTATGCCAATAGCTAGGCTTGTGGTTATAAGGGGCCAAATCGCTATTGACCGATAAGATTTGGCCCTATATAATAATTCATAAGGGGCCAAATCTGGATGTTTTGTGATGATAATAGAGACGATTATAGGGCGCAAAGCCGAAAAAGATAAGTTAAGTGGGATTTTAAGCTCGCGAAAAGCGGAATTTGTTGCAGTTTATGGGCGCAGAAGGGTCGGTAAAACCTATCTGGTGCGTAATTTATGTATAGAAAAAGGGTTATATTTTGAACTTACTGGCTTAAAGGATGGAAAATTAGCCACTCAATTACAAAATTTTACAAAATCGCTATCCGCACTATTTTATGGGGGGCTTGCATTGCAACCTCCGGCTACATGGCAAGCAGCCTTTGAGCAATTAACCGTAGAAATAGATAAGATGGAATTAAATCAAAAAATTATTTTATTTTTTGATGAGTTGCCTTGGCTTGCAAACAAACGATCTGGATTTATGCAAAGCTTAGATTATGTCTGGAACAAATTTTGGAGTAGAGATCCTCGAATTAAGCTTATAGTATGTGGTTCGGCTGCTTCTTGGATGATAGATAACCTTATAAATGCTAAAGGTGGCTTATACAATAGAGTTACAAATATAATGCTACTTAAGCCTCTTACGTTACCTGAAACAGATAAATATTTGCAACATAATGGCATTAAATTTAATGTGCGACAATTATTTGAGATATACATGGTTATGGGCGGCATCCCCCATTATTTGAATCAGATAGTTCCCAATAAGTCAAGCGCACAGAATATTAACAATGTATGTTTTAAAAAAGATGGGGTTCTATTTTTAGAGTTCGAGCGTATATTTGCATCGCTATTTAACTGTTATGAACAAAATAGGACTATCGTTTTAGAAATTAGCAAACATCAATATGGTATATCGCGCGATCATTTGCTAGAACGCGTTAAATTATCTTCAGGTGGGCGATTTAATAAACGTATTTCTGAATTAGAATCTTCAGGATTTTTACAAAAATTTATACCATATGGTAAAAATAAAAAAGATGTTTATTATAAAATTATAGATGAATATACGTTATTCTATTTACGTTGGATTGAGCCAATTAAAGATAGATCGATGCTTACTGTAAATGCAAATTATTGGTATACTAAAGCAAATACCCCAGAATGGTATACATGGACGGGGTATGCTTTTGAAAATATTTGTTACAAGCATATACCTTACATTTTACAAGAGTTGGGACTGGATAATATCGCATGTGAAGTTGGAACGTGGCGTTTGCTTTCACGAGCGCGTTCAAATATAAAGGGAGTTCAAATTGATCTAATCATTGATCGAGAGGACGGTATAATAATGTTAGGGGAGATTAAGTTTACTAAAGACGAGTTTGTTATAGATAAAGAATATGCTTTGAAATTAAAAAATAAAATAGAGGTTTTTAGTAAGCACTTTAAAACAAAAAAAGATGTACAACTTCTAATGATCACCAATGTTCCTTTGAAACAAAATATATGGTCTGAGGATCTTGTTAACATTGCTATAACCCTAGAATCAATTTTGCAATGATATTTTGTGCATAATTTAAAACTAAGGATGTATCTGTACTCATTTTGAACTTTTTTTATCTTAAGACGTCCAATTGAATAGTAGGGGATTAAGTCATAAAAAATGGGGTTAATGCAATGGCGCAGGATCTGATAAATAAAAGAATCACAACGATAGTACTGCCCCTCGGCAAAATTAAAGTTAATGCTGCTAGCAGCAAGGATAAGAAAGCTGCATTCGATAACTTCATCAAAGAAATATTTGGGGCCGATGGTGTAGAAAAAGATCCCGTGCAATTTATCGAGTTAATAGCTAAATTGTTAGAATATGTGAAGGATAATAAATTACTCAAACCAGCGGAATTTACAGCATTCGATAGCGCGCTTACTAGTTTTAAAGACAAAATAAACAAAGGCGACAAATTAGCTATAAATACAAAAGATTTATTTGAAACACTTTGTTTCCTAATTATGAAAAAAGATAACATCGATAAAGAAGCAAAAATCGAATGTTTGATTGGCTTGACGGCTCCATTATCAAAATGTGTCGAAGGAGCGCAAGGAGAAATCCAAAGCAGAATCATGACGTTAAATGCGACTTCATTGCCAGAGCAATTATCAGCTTTTGCAAAATCTTTACTTGAAGACTCAGCTTATAAAGAGCTGATTAAACATGGCTATAAATTAGATGATGCTATTCATACTAGAAACAACTTTTTAATGATCGCGCATGATATTGGGGTAGAGGTTATTGGCAAGCAGCCAATTGATCAATATACGGGATATTTTACAAGAAGTGAAGTTATAATTGGAGTACATAATACAATAGATCAGTTATATACTGTCAATAAATTTATTGATTCAATATGTACCACTATGGTCGCATATATTGCAGATTTAAATTTGCAAATAACCGAAAAATACAAACTTGAAAAATTATATAAATTTAGTGAATACTACGGCATTGATGCAAAAAATGTCGATGTCATGCTGGGATTTAAATGTGAAATGCCATATTCGGAAATGTCTAATTTATTACAAAGAATATATTTACGCGATGATGAGGAAGATGACAAAAAAATTACTTTTAGGTATATTGCTGGCAATAATTTAATAACTGAACCAATAAGTAAAAATATTTTGCTTATTAGAAACAATAATGGAGCAATTACCTTTACCATCAACAAAAATACCTATTCAATAATAAGTCAGGATCAACACCCAGAGCTATTCGCTAAGTTTGTAGCATTGCTAGAAGATAAGCCGGATATTGAGAACATAGCTAATTTTTTAATTTCTAGCGAATTTTTAAATTCATCAAAGTTTCGTGAGTTTGACGCTGATTTTTTTCGCTACGAGGTGTTAAAAACCATGGAGGCTCAAAATCTGTTATTTGAAAAACCAGCAAACATCAAAAATAGTATATTTTTGAAAAACCCCTCTTACCAAGCGACACTGGTAGATTACACCCATATAGTTACCTCTAACCCAGATTATAGTTGTATTATTCTACCATTAGAAACAAGTCTGGAGATTTTTGTTGAAAAAAATGGTGAATATTTACAATTAGCAGACGCGTGCAGGGTGGGTGAAGTTAAAGAAGCAATAAAACATCAATTACAGATACTTGCTGGTTATGATTCTTTGCGCATGACTAGTAATTTAATGTCACAACTTGTAAAAAATGAATTTGGCCCTGTTTTTAATACAGATATAATATCAATTCTTTCTGGAACTTTACAACAACGTCTTGGGTCGTGCCATGATCTAAGTGATTGTGCTGCGTTATTGTTTGATGGTAAAGATCTTAATGACGAGCAAAGATTGTATAATACGCAAGTGACAAAAATTATATTTGCTCATGTTAAAACATTGCGATTGGCAGGACACACAGGGTTTTTAGAAGTAAAACCCTCAGGATTAACATCAACCATTCAGCAGTTGCGTGTCTTATACTTAGCTACAAAACAGGGGCTAATGGGTGAAGATGAATTTGTAAGTATTTTGGAAAAAACACCGCTAGCTTATAATATTATTGGCAGTGAAAAAGAGTTCTCTCAAGAACCAAGATTATGGAATATTTTGGGGCGAAATTTAAATAGAATGGACTCCAATAATTCTTTATGTTTGTTACAACGTAGTGAAGCACTTTTAGCTTTTAAATTAGATTTGGCACAACGTAAAATGTTACTCTCTACGGAGAAAGACTTTGAACGACTAACAGATATTCTTACAGAAGATAATAATAAAAATCTTTTACAAGAAATTTTTAAAGATGCTAAGAATATCCATGTTTTATCGTATCTTAACAAAGTAGATAAAACATATTTGCCAAAACTTAAGTTTGAAAAAGCCATAGCATTTTTAGCACCAAATGATATAAAATATTCTAGACATAATAGTTATCTTATAACTTATTTATTAAATGCTAAATTAAACGCCAAGTCATCAGCTAATGCAATATCGCCGCTTAATAACGTATCTCTAGAGCTTATGTTGACAACTTTAGTACAAGATCATAGTGAGCAATTTTTTAACTGGCTCACAGAAAATTTAAATCATAGAATGTTCAAAAAATCAGCTTTAGTAAAAATAATTACAGCTTCGCAGAAATTTAAAGACGCCTTAAATGCTAATATAAATTTAATACAATTTTCAAAAACTCATAAAAATAGTTTTGAAACCTATAAAGATTGGGTAAATTTAATGCAGTTAGACGGTGAAAATAACATATTAAAATTAGACTTAAATTTACGCTTAGTTAGATTGATGCTGCAAAATGTAGATATTTACAACCAACATGAAGTTGAGGGGGTAATGAAATTTTTTGTTACAAACTCGAATCTATCTGAAAATATTATATCTACGGATCGCAAGTTGTTAGAGGGCTTTAAATATAAACTGCAAAGAGATCTCAAACCTAAAGTTATAGATCGAGTTAATTTGTTCAGAAAAAAAACAACTGACAATTCTGAGCAGATTGATTTCTATATCCGAGTAATAGATAAGTTTCTTAATCCTCCAAAGGAAGTAACTAATAATGCCTATAAAGGAAAAAACCACCGGCCAAACTAAGTTTTAACTTCCGTTAATTGTGACTTGCCGTGCTGCTGACGTTGTGCTGGATCTTTGCATACGCACTCATTTTGAACTTTCTTTATTTTAAGACGTCAAACCAAAAGACAGAGCATAAGTAATAAAAAAAATGGGGCGAAGGCAATGGATGAAGAGCTGACAAATAAAGAAAGCACAATGGTAGTGCTACCCTTCGGCAAAGTTAAAGATGAACGCAGTAATGATAAGAAAGCAGCATTTGATGGCTTTACCAAAGAAATATTTGGGGCCGATGGTGTAGAAAAAGACTCAGCGCAATTTATCCAATTAATATCTACATTGTTAGAATATGTGGAGACTAATAAATTACTCGGGCAAGAAGAATTTATAGCATTCGACAAAGCTCTCGCTAGCTTCAAAGACAAAATAAGTGCCGGTGAGGAATTAGCTATAAATACAAAAAGTTTATTTGAAATACTTTGTTTCCACATTATGAAAAACAATGACATCGAAAAAGAAATAAAAGTAGAATGTCTGATTGGGTTGACGGATCCACTGTTAAAATGTGTGGAAGGGGCGCAAGGAGAAATGCAAAGCAGAATAATGACATTAAATGCTACCTCATTAGCAGAACAATTGTCGGCTTTTGCAAAATCTTTGCTAGAAGATTCAGCATATAAAGCGGTGACTAATAAGGGCTATAAATTAGATAGTGCTATTCATACTAGAAATAACTTTTTAATGGCGGCATATAATATGGGGGTAAAGGTTATTGGCGAACAGCCCTTTGATCAATATTCCGGAGATCTTAAGTTAAATCAAGTGGAGTCATTAATATGTGATACAATAGATAAGTCATATACTGTCAATGAATTTCTTGATTCAATATGTACCACTATGAGCGCATATATTGCAGATCTAAATTTGCGTATAACCGAAAAATACAAGCTTGAAAAGTTATATAAATTTAGTGAATACTACGGCCTTGATGAAAAAGCTGTGAGTGTCATGCTTGGATTTAAATGTGAAATGCCATATTCTGAAATGTCTAACTTGTTACAAAAAATATATTTGCGAGATTCTGAGGCAGATGACAAAAAAATAAACTTTAAGTATGTTGATGGCAATAATTTAATAACTGAACCAATGGGCGAAAATATTTTGCTTATTAGAATCAATAATGGTGCCGTTACCTTTACAATAAACGAAAATACTAATTCAATAATAAGTCAGAATCAACATCCAGAACTATTTGATGAATTTGTAGCATTGCTAGAAAATAAGCCGGATATTGAGGATATAGCTAATCTTTTAATTTCTGATAAATGTTTAAACTCACCAGCTTTCCGTGAATTTGATACTGATTTTTTTAGATATAAAGTACTAAAAACTATGAGTGCTCAAGGTTTACTGTCGGAAAAACCAGCAAACTACTCAAATAGTATATTCTTGAATAAGACCTCAAATATTATATTACAGAATAACCATCTTTCCCAATCTAAATTGACAGATTATACTCATATAGTTGCCTCTAATCCAGATTATAGTTGTGTTATCCTACCATTAGAAACAGGACTAGGCGTTTTTGTTGAAAAAAACGGTGAGTATTTAAAATTATCAGATGCGTGTAAGGTGGATGGGGTTAAAGACGCGATAAAAGAACAATTGCAAATACTTGCTGGTTCCGGTTCCCCAAATATTATTAATGCTTTAATGCCACTGTTTGTAAAAAATAAATTTGAAACGGTTTTTAATACAGATATGTCAATGCGTTATAGCAATCTAGGAGAACGTGTCAAATCGTGCCGTAACATAAGTGACTGTGTTGCAATATTGTTTAACCATGAAAATCTTGATGATGAACAAAAATTATATAATACACTAGCTATCGAATTTATGTGTCAGCATGTTGAAAAATTAACCCGGTCAGAGCGCAGGGTGTATTTACAAGTAAACCCTTCAGAATCAGCATCAACCATTGAGCAGTTGCGTATCTTATACGCAGCAACTGCACAACGACCAGATATAATTGGTCGTGTATTTGTAGAAATTTTGGAAAAAACACCTCTAGCTTATGATATTCTTGGGAGTGAAAAAGAGTTTACTCAAGATTTGAAGCTATGGGGTTTTTTGAAGAAAAATTTAGAAGGCATGAATTTCTCTAATTCTTTGCGTTTATTACAACTAAATGAAGTACCTTTAGATTTTAGATCGGCTTTGGCAGAACGTCTTATGGATATCGCTGATTATAAAAATTTTGGGCAGCTAACAGATATTCTTACAGAAGATAATAATAAAAACCTTTTACAAAATCTTTTGAAAGAACTTAATGTCCCTACGTACCACTATCTTGAGACCTTGAATAAGACATATCTGCCAAAATTTAAGTTTGAACAAGCCCTGGCATTTTTAGTGTCAGATGGGAAAAAATATAATAAACAGAACAATATCATTATAAATCATTTGTTAGACTCTAAATTAAGAACCCTGTCATCACCGCTTAATAATGTGCCTCTAGAGTTTAGGTTTACAACTTTAGTGCAAGAGCACATTGAGCCATTTTTTATTTGGTTTACATATAATTATAACCATAAAATATTCAAGGACGTATCTTTAGTCAAAATAATTATAGGTTCGCAGAAATTTAAGGATGCCTTAAATGCCAATATATATTTAATACAATTTTTAAAAACTCATAAAAATATTTTTACGACATATAAAGATTGGATAAATTTAATGCAGCTAGAAAATAAAAACAACAGAAAAGTAAATTTAGCATTGGTCAGCTTAATGCTACAAAATGCAGATGTTTCTAACAAAGATGAAGTTGAAGGTATAATAAAGTTTTTTATTACAAATTCGAATCTATCTGAAAATATTGTATCTGCGGATCGCAAGTTGTTAGAGAATTTTAAATATAAACTGCAAAGATATATAAAACCTAACGTTATAGATCGAATTAATTTGTTCAGAAAAAAAATAACTGACAATTCTGAAAAGCTTGATTTCTACATCCAAGTAATAGACAAGTTGCTTAATCCTGGAGGGGAGCCCAATAGCAAACCTCTCTTGTTTCATGTAGATAAAGCCCCAGCTAAAGAGGAGCCCCGTAATGATGTCTCTAAAGGTAGTGGGCCAAAAATCTAACTAAGCTTTAATTTCCGTGTTATTCAACATCGCCTTCAATGCCGATAATTGTGCTTTGCCATGCTGCTGACGTTGTGCAGGATCTTTAGTAACACCGGCTAAACCTTCCCATCTTACTAAATCTTTGGGTAGCTCATCTAAAAACCTACTCGGTTGGCAATCGATTAGTTCTTTGTAACGGCGACGCTGTTTGCTTAAAGTTAACGTTAAGGTGCGTTGCGCACGCGTTAACCCTACATAGGCTAAGCGCCGTTCTTCTTCTATCGAATCCGCATCGATGCTGTTGCGATGTGGTAACAGATCTTCTTCCATCCCTAATATAAATACATATGGAAATTCCAGACCTTTGGCGGCATGTAAGGTTAATAAATTAACGCGGTCGCTATTGCTTTCTTCGTCTTTGCGACTTAGCATATCTATCAATAGAATCTTATTAACCGCTTGTGCTAAGGTTAAATCATCTTGCATCATTTTTTCTAACCACGCTAACAAATCATTTACGTTTTCCATTCGTTTTTCTGCAACAGCAGGATTGGTACAAGTGTCTAATAACCAAGTCTCATAATCAATTTTGCCGACCATGCCGCGAATTACTGCAATGGAGCTTTCTTGATTTATGGCATCTGCAGTAGCTTGCAACCAGGTACAAAACTCACGTAGTTTTTGGAGCGGCTTGCCAGTTAAGGTTTGCTCTAATCCCATCTCAAAGCTTGCTGTAAACAAATTACATTCTCGCATTTGCGCGTAAGCACTTAATTTTTCTAATGTTGCAGGGCCGATTTCGCGACGTGGCACATTCGCAATGCGCAAAAAGGCCCCGTCGTCATCTGGGTTCACCAAAATTTTTAAATACGCAAGAATATCCTTTACTTCACTACGTGAAAAAAACGAGGTGCCGCCACTGAGCTGATATGGAATTTGAAATTCGCGTAGTGCTTGTTCCATAATGCGTGATTGATGATTGCTGCGATACATTACCGCATAATCACTGAATTTAGTTTGATTTAAAAATTTATGCTGCGTAATCTCGGCTGCGATACGGTTCGCTTCTTCCTGCTCATTAACATTTAATATAATGCGAATTGGATCGCCAACACCTAATGTACTCCATAAATTTTTAGCAAAAATGTTGGGGTTGTGGCTAATTAAATGATTGGCTGCTTGTAAGATAGTGCCGGTAGATCTGTAATTTTGCTCTAAAGTAATAACTTTGAGAGTCGGGAAATCTTGTTGTAACTTTTGTAAATTCTCATGGTTAGCGCCACGCCATGCATAAATAGCCTGGTGATCATCGCCAACTACGGTAAATGCACCGCGAGCACCGGTTAAAAATCTTACTAATTCGTATTGCGTGGTATTTGTATCTTGATATTCGTCAACAAGTAAATATTGGATTTTATTTTGCCATTTTTCACGTACTTGCTCGTTATCCCTTAGTAATTGTAATGGTAACAAAATTAAATCGTCAAAATCTACAGCATTATAGCTACGCAATGTTTGCTGGTACGATGCATATAATTTTGCAATCGCAAACTCGGTAACATCTTTTGCTATGGTTAATGCCTCTTCTGGTAAAATCGATGCACTTTTCCAGCTAGAAATCTGCCATTGCTGTGCTTGTAATTGTTCCGCGATTTCAACATTATCTTTGCCAGAGATATCGCGTAATAAATTTAAGCTGTCTTCGCTATCATATATAGAAAAATTGCTCTTAAATCCTAATAATTTATGTTCGCTACGAATAAAATTTAAACCAAAGGTATGAAAAGTAGAAACATGTATGCCCTTAGCCTTACTACCAAGCTTTTTAGAGATACGCTCGGCCATTTCTCGTGCGGCCTTATTTGTAAAAGTTACCGCATAGATTCGTGATGGCTTATAGTCGCAGGTTTCTATTAAATAAGAGATTTTATAAGTGATAACCCTTGTTTTACCGCTTCCAGCCCCTGCTAGTACTAATAATGGGCTTGATAAATGTTTTACTGCTGCAAGCTGTTCTGGATTTAAAGTTTGCATTTAATCTCAAACAGTTGCTCAATTAAGGGATTAAAAGCCTTAGGATCATTCAACGTTATGATCCCGAGCTTGCCATGCTTTGCTGGGAGTTCGTTGTAGAGTATTTCTGATTCATTATTTTGCATATAGGGTCAATATTAACATTTGCTGTACTTTTACGCTATTATTTAGCTATATGATTTAGCGACTTAGATTGCCTCTAGATCTAAAGCCCAGCGCCTCATTTAGGTGCGTAGTTTGTATGTTGGTTGAATTATCAAGATCGGCGATGGTGCGAGCCACTTTTAATATTCTATAGAACCCGCGCGCAGAGAGATTTAGTTTTTCTATAGCTTTTTTAATTATGGCATTGCTTTCTTTACTTAATACGCACGTAGCTTTAACTTCATTATTGCTAAGTAGACCATTTGCCTTATTACTACGCTGTTGCTGTATTAACATTGCAGTTTGGACGCGTTGCTTGATGCTAGCTGAATTTTCGTTTTTAGCATTGACTGTATTGGTTAATAATTCTGCGGTTATAACCGGAACTTCAATATGCATATCGATGCGATCTAATAATGGGCTTGAGATGCGTGCTTGATAGCGAGTAATTTGATCTTTACTGCATTGGCAATGCTTAAGAGGATTACCACTCTGTCCACAGGGGCAGGGATTCATTGCAGCAATTAATTGAAATTTTGCAGGAAAGGTAGTTTTACGATTTGCACGTGAAATAGCTATGGCTCCTAATTCCATAGGTTCGCGCAGTACCTCTAGCACCTTGCGATCATATTCTGGCAATTCATCTAAAAAAAGCACCCCGTGGTGCGCTAGAGATATTTCACCAGGCTTGGGACGACTGCCGCCACCAACCATAGCGACTGCGGATGCCGTGTGATGCGGGGTACGAAACGGGCGTTCGCGCCATTTTATAGGTGATATATTAGTTTGTCCTAAAGAATAAATAGTAGCTACTTCTAAGGCTTCATCAATGGTTAACTCCGGCATAATAGTTGGCAGTCTGCTAGCAAGCATGGTTTTACCGGTTCCCGGTGGCCCGATTAATAACATGCTGTGTCTGCCGGCTGCCGCAATTTCTAAGGCACGTTTAGCATAAGGTTGGCCCTGAATGTCTTGTATATCTACAGTATCTAGGTTAGATGTTGTAACAAAAGGGATCGAAAATTCATGTTTTTGTAATACACGTACCCCTGTTAAATGCTGGCATACCTCGAGTAAAGTATTAGCAGGAAATACAATATTATCTTGCGGCATCGCAGCCTCAAAAGCATTTTCGGCTGCAATGATCAAGTTGCGTTGCGCGCGCCGTGTTGCCATTGCAAATGGTAATGCGCCTTTTATGGCGCGTAAATCACCAGATAATGCTAACTCACCAGCAAATTCATAATTATCAATATTTTTTAAATTCAGCTGCTCTGAGGCTAATAAAATCCCGAGAGCGATCGGTAAATCGAATCTACCGCCTTCTTTGGGAAGATCTGCTGGTGCGAGATTAATAGTGATACGTCGCGGTGCAAACTCGTAGCCACTATTTATTATGGCACTGCGAACTCTATCTTTACTTTCTTTAACCGCAATCTCGGGAAGACCCACAATAGACATGTTGGGGAGACCATTTGAGATGTGCACCTCAACGCTAACTAATGGTGCGTCGAGACCTTGCCCGGCTCTGCTATAAACTACTGCTAAACGCGTCATAAAATTCATCACCGCTAATCTAAAAATTTAGGTATTTAGATTAAGCTAAAATGAATTATAAAAAATATAGCTGTTTTTGCTATGGCTGAATTAATTTTTTTGCACTGTAAAAACATTAGCCAAATCTTGCCATGGTAAAACTATAATATTTTCAGTTAAATTAAAAGCTCTAGGAGTCCTGCATATTATATAACTATTTACAATCACCTTATATTCTTGCATAAATTGCACAATATGCTTAGCATCTTTCATCTGCAGCAAGTTGTAAAAAGTTACTAAAAGCACCGATGTTGCGTACCAATGCTTCTTTACGAATTTCTTCATCTAGATACAAATGAACATAAGAGTCCAGTTCTTCCTCTTTCATAGATGTCTCAGTTAGATCTAATATTCCAGGTAAATATCCGTAAGATAAAATGGTTTCTAAATCTGAGAGATTTATTTAAATTACTAATCTCTTGGATTATTAATCCAGGATTAGATTCATATCTAAGACGTTCCTTGGAGTTCATTAGATTTATGTATAAATCATGTTCTATAGAACGCACTAAAGTAGTTTTTCCCGTTTGTCGCGGACCGAGCAATAAAATACTCTTGCCGCGGTGTAGAGTATTAGAGATTTGTTTAAGAATTTCGCGCTGAATATATGTCATATCTTTAAATATAATAGAAAATTGACGATGAGTCATCGGTTTTCATGGAAATCTGACGATTAGTCGGCAAATTTCTAATAATTATTTGGTATTTTAACTGATCACACAATGTCTAGCGGTAATCCTGTTGTGTCTTTCATTATCAGCCAGATTACTTGTCTTATGTTGCTGTAAGCTTTTGAACTGCAATAAAGCATGCTCTATTGCGGTATTGAACCTAGACTCGGTAATTTGTTTGGCGATCTCGTTGTCAGATTCTTTGACTCTTTTGGTGTAACAATCAATTATTTCTAGTGCACGCTGATTGCCGCTAAATGCGTCTTTAATAATGCTTACGATATGATCTAGCAATGCCGGGGGGGGGCCTAGAAAACCTAAAATTCTACGACTAATGTTTTCTTCATGACTTGCTAACGGCTTGATTGCCTTTAATATAGTCATTAATAGCATATAGTTATGATACTCGTAATGTGAAAAGTTATTTTCGGCACGTAGCTTTGTTCTGACTTCCTTAGGCAAAGAGTTAAATGCTTGAGCAAGAAATATGAAGTCTGGATCATATGCCAGATCTTCCCCACATTGATCTGGCAAATCAAAACTATACGCTATTCTTGGTCTTTTCAGGTCGAATTGCATTAAATGGATTTTACTAGCTAATGTCAAAGGATTACCTCTGAAACTATAATTACCTAATTTGCCACAATTAGATATGTCGGACGCATTTAATAAACGATTGTTTTCCGCACTAAAGGATGTGAGTGATCTGCAATTAGTTAACTTTGGTGGCACTTCAAGTAGATTGTTACGTATATAAAACGATTTTAAACTGACAGGCAATTCTTTTGGTGCGCACCGTAATTGATTGTAGCTTAGGTTTAAAATAGTTAATGGGCATTCATAGACTTCAGGTGGCTCTGTCATCTGATTTTCATTCAAATACAATTCGGTCAATTTTTTATGCATATTAAGTTTAGGCGGCACTTTAATTTCATTTTTATGTAAGTCTAATTCGGTTAGATTAATGCAGTGCTCTATAAATGACACATCTTGCAATCCACAGTCAACAAGTTCCAATTCTTTTAGGGCGTTATTGTTGCTTAAATCAAGTGTGCTGGTAAGGTTGAGGTTACATAAAGTTAAGGATTCGAGTTTTTTGTTATTCAGATGTGATGGCGCCGCGCAAGTTATTTTGTGCCCTGGGGAGAAATGGAAATATTTTAGATTCGGCAAATACTCTAGATTTGGCACTGATGTGAATCCACAATAGTCTAAATGCAACATGTTTAGATTATGAAACGCGGACATATCCGGTAATTGAGTGATAAATGCACTAAGAATAACTAACCTTTTAAATGCGGCAACTGCTTTTGGCTTGCTTTTGAGTGTATCAATGAGTGACTTAAAATCTTCATCATTTAATTCACTTCTGTATTCAATGCGTATTAATTTTTTGCTAAATGCGTCTTGATTAATGATTGAAATTAGCTGTGTAAAGTCACTTCTTTGCTCAATTATGTATACATTATGATTTGGATCCTTGAATGGGTTTGATAGTTTCATGATCTATGCTACTTCCTATGCTGCTCGCTGTACCTTCTAAGCAACCTCATAGTTGCCGTTCAATATATGCTCTTCAATTGCCGCTGTCTCTTCTGGAGTTGCAAATATAACAATAACATCACCAACCTGAATTATAGTTTCAAGATCTGGATCAATAAGTCGTTCTGAGTTACGCGTCAGCGACTTAATGTAAAATTCGCCATCGTTAGGTATGATAGAGGATAGCGGCTGATGAAGCGATGTGGCGCTTTCTGGTATAAAAATAGAATGTAGACTACGACGCGATTCTTGTTCATCTTCAATCATTGTATGATCATCTTCACCGCGATACATCCCACGCAGAATTTCGTAACGATCAGCATGAATGGTACGTATTTTATCGACAATCTTTTTAGTTGGTACGCCTAGTGTTAATAATAGATGTGATGCTAACATCAAGCTGCTTTCTAATGTTTCTGGTACAACCTCGGTGGCACCAGCATCTTGGAATGCCTTTAGGTTTGAGTCATCTTGGGTCCGCACAAATAATGGTACGT
>Ga0206900_1142_pt1 | contig 18553 bp, 17 predicted proteins | sample Alteio_BWOrgHeat_46_FD_153235 | JGI IMG/M metagenome (GOLD analysis project Ga0206900, IMG submission 153235) | Enriched cells from forest soil in Barre Woods Harvard Forest LTER site, Petersham, Massachusetts, United States -... | ecosystem: Environmental > Terrestrial > Soil > Temperate forest >... | reverse complement strand
ATCTGCAGGTGCAGTTTGCAATCTATTGTTGGGGTACTTTCTACTAAAAAAAGCCAAAAAAGCTGGATTCTCAAATATTGAATGCCGACAGCAAGAGGATCCTTGCTGACGGCATATCTACCATCGCCCTTATCGCTTGCCTGTTTATCATGTTGGTCACCAATTTTTTGTGGTTGGACAGTGTGATAGCCATTATTTCTGGTTGCCTGATCATAAGGAGCGGAATAAAAGTGATCATGAAAGCCATTCCAGCCTTGCTTGACACGGCAGATACAGAGATCCTTGAAGAGTTGGTGCGGGTAATGGATACCAACAACCGGCCGGGGTGGATAGACATCAGCAATATGCGCAGCAGCCGTTATGGGATGTATATCTATATAGATTGTCATATCGTGATGCCTTGGTACTGGGACCTAAACAAGATCAGCGAAGAGCTGCAACAGGTACAGGCCGTGATAAACAATAATTTCAAACAGCATGTGGACCTGGTGATACAGGCCGAACCGTGTAAACCCGGATATTGTGCGATATGCAGGATAGAGGAATGCCCCGTGCGCCAACACCCTTTCCAAGGGCAAAAAGTCTGGGTGCTAAATGAGGTATTGCAAAAACTGGAGCCGTTATAACAGGCGCATCCTTAAGAAATGTTAATCGGGCAGGTGCAAACTGCTCATCCCATCAACATTTCTTTACATTTGCAAAATACAATCTATCAAAACAGACCTCATGCTACGTCTTATCCCCTTGTCTTTATTTGCTTTTTTGCTTTGTGGCCATACCATTTATGCCCAAGAATATATCCATGCCTACCAGCAGGACCCTGAAGGAAGGCCCAGAGAAAGGAATATAGATATGGAGCGGCTGTTTGCCGACCTCCGCTTTGAGCCCGAAAAAGGGTTGGTAAAAGGAACGGTGACCCACCATTTCAAAAACCATACAGCAGACCGTGGATTCCATTACGTTGGACGGGCCTGAAATAGATTTCAAAAGCGTGACAATGGATAATGCTGTTTGCCGGTACAGGTCTATCCCTACAGGTGTTGTGATATATCCCCCAACAAAACTGGCTTGGGAAAGCAGCCATGAAATGACCATTGCCTATGAAGCGCATCCCAAAAAGGGGTTGTATTTTATTGGTTTCAATGACAGTACCAATCGTGAGCGAAAGGAAATATGGACCCAAGGTGAGGAAGTGGATAATAGATACTGGCTTCCCGGCTTTGATGACCCGAGCGATAAACTGATTACGGAAATGCAAGTAACCATGGACAAGGCCTTCAAAGTGCTTTCAAATGGTGATAAACAATCTGAAAAAACGAACAAGGATGGTACCATCACCTGGCATTACAAGATAAGTCACCCGCATTGCTTCTATCTTACGATGCTGGGCATTGGCAATTATGCGATAAACAAAACCAAAAACAGCCGCGGCGTGCCTATTTATGAATGGTATTATCCTGACAAACCTGAGCAATTGGAACCTTCCTATCGCTATACAGAAAGGATCATGGACATCCTGGAAAAGGAAATAGACTACCCTTTTGCTTGGGAAAGTTACTCGCAAATCCCAATTACTGATTTCCTATATGGTGCCATGGAAAACACGACTGCGACAACTTTTGGGGATTTCTTTATGGTAGACAAACGTGGTTTTATTTGCCGCAACTATATCGGGGTAAATGCCCACGAAATGACCCACCAGTGGTTTGGCGATCTGGTCTCTGCTAAAAGCCCACGGGACCAATGGTTGCAGGAGAGCTTTGCCACTTATTACCCAAGGTTTGTGACCCGCGACCTGTACGGACAAGATGCCTATGACTGGGGCCGTTGGGGTGATGCCCAGGCTGCATTGGGAGCCAGCAAAGAAAACCTGAACCCCATAGTAGGCACCAAGGGAGGTAGTGCAAGGATATACAACAAAGGTGCATTTGTATTGGGTATGCTCAGCAATGTTGTTGGCCACGATGAATATCAAAAAGCTGTAAAGACGTATCTCACACGCTTTGCCTATCAAAACGTGAACACGAATGATTTTTACATGAGCTTTTACGATAACCTGGGCCGCAACCTGGACTGGTTTTTTGACGAATGGCTCTACCGTGGCGGCGAACCAGATTATCATGTGCAATATGACGTTATGATGGAGGGTGGCAAAAAAATGACCCAGTTATATATTGACCAAGTGCAAAAGGTGAGCGAATTCAACGGCTATTTCAAAATGCCGATCACCGTGGAGGTTCATTATAAAGATGGAAGCATGGACAGCCATACAGAATGGGTGGAAAAAGAACATCATACCATGGTGGTGCCCAATAGCTTGGGGAAAGAGATTGATTTTGTGCTCTTCGATCCAAACTATACCATCCTGCGCCATCTAAGCTTTGACAAAAGCAATGGTGAGTGGAAGGCCCAGGCTTTGCGAGCGCCTAACATGTTGGACAAACATGAAGCCCTATTGGCCATGAAAGCTTGGCCATTGAAAGATAAAAAAGAGGTGCTTATACAGGTATATCACCAAGCTACTTTCCATGCATTGAAGGAGGAGGTATTGAATCAGTTGGCGAATGATGACAGCCAAGAAACGTTTGGTATTTTCAAGGAAGCCCTAAAAGACAAAGATGCCTCTGTTAGGTTGAGTGCTGTGACCAATATGGCCAAAATACCCAAGGCATTACAACCTGATTATGAAAACGCCCTTACTGATTCTTCGTATGATGTGATTGAGAATGTATTGCCAAAGCTATGTGAAACTACCAATCCCGCCGACCCTGATATCTATCTCAAAAAAGCTGACAAGTTATACGGATTGAACAATAGCCTGCGAATTACATGGATCAAAACATATTTTACTGCTCATGGTGATGTTTTTAAACCTCCATACGATCCGCAGGAAATCATGAAAGAATTAGTAGATTATACCTCAAACAGTTTTGAATTCCGGACAAGGGTAAATGCATTTAAAGCCTGTCAGCAACTGGGCAAATTGAATGGACATATCCTGGATAATTTGCTTGAAGCATCTATGAGTTGGAATGGCCGCCTTGCCAGCCCAGCCAAAGAAGTGCTTCAGTATTTCTACAAACAAAGTGCAGGAAGGTTGACAATTGATGCCGGGATTGAAAACGGTAAGTGGACTTCTGCCGAAAAGGAAAAGCTACGCAAGATATTCAAATAGTACCATTGGAGAATGCCAAAACAACCCAAATCCGAGCCATCCTTTTATGATAAAGTATATTGGGTGACCCGACAAATCCCAAAAGGGCGGGTAACCTCGTATGGTGCCATTGCCAAATACCTGGGGACCGGGATGTCTTCGCGCATGGTAGGCTGGGCCATGAACGGAAGCCACAATGCTGATCCACCAGTTCCGGCACAGCGTGTCGTGAACAGGATTGGCCTCTTAACAGGCAGGCACCATTTCCCAACAGCCACCCTCATGGAAGAATTATTGAAGGCTGAAGGTATTGAGGTGAAAGAAAGCCAGGTACAGGATTATAAAAAGGTTTTCTGGGATCCTCAAGTGGAGCTGGGGGATTTTCATGGGATTTAGTTTACCATGCATTGTGGCAACATCAATAGAAATGGTAATGCTTTATCATAATCCAAATAAGGATATTCTATCCCTAGGGACCTAATATTCCTATAATACATTTGTTGATGCAGATAATAATATTTTTCTGATTGGATAAACCATGCTTTCGCTCCAAGTCTTTGTGCCAAAAACCATTTTTCTATCAGCCTTGCTGTTCTGCCATTCCCATCATTAAATGGATGAATTTTTACAAAGACTAAATGAATGAGGCTGGCAAAGAAAAAGACATCACTTATCCCTAAGTCGGCATCAGTAAGAAGCTTAATATCGGCATATAGCTTTCCCATTTCTGCTTCAACTATTTGCGGCAATGCGGCCACATATTCTATTTGGCCTTCTGGGCTTGTCACAAACATATTCTGTTTTCGTGTTTTTCCTTGCCAATGCTTTGCTAAGAGGTGCCTTGTCAAAATAACGTGGGCCTTTTCAATGTTTTCTTTGGCTAGTGGTGATTGTTGTGCAAATAGGTATGCTTCATATAAATCATCGGTCTTTTTAGTATAATCGGGCGAGAAAGGTACGCCAAACCTTTTGTGCTTCACATAACTGTCCAATTCGATATCCTCACCTTCTATTTTGCTGGAATACACAGATGACACAGATGTATAAAAGCTGAAATCCGAAGTAGAAATCTCTGCATCAGTCAATTTTTCAAAAGCATTATTGAGGCTAGGGCTTATGGCTTTGGCATAAGCGAGCAACAGGTTCACTGGCAATATTTCAAAGTTCTGGTTTGTCACTGAAAACGCTAATTTATCATTCATTGCTGAACACTAATAATAATCCAAAGTTAAGCTATTGCTTTCTCAGATCTGACATTTCTGGCCTGCCCATTATGGATGGTCTGAATACTGTACTATCTTTGTCTATGAACAAGACGTATCCTTTTCTTAAAAATATAGACAAATAACCATGAACCTCAAAGATTTCTTTCTGAAACAATTGGCCTATAGCCATGCCATGAATTTTGTTCAGCTCAAAAAACTGCAAGAACTTGAACAACCTCCCCATGAAGCCGTGGAGCTATTGGGCCATATTGCCAAAGCAGAGCTGTTATGGTTGGAACGCCTATATGGGGTAGAAAAAATCAAGAAGAGCTTTTTTGATAAATGGTCATTGGCTGAAACCGAAAATAAGCTAGAAGAAAGCCACAAAGGTTGGCAAGCTTTCATGAACGAATATGATGAAGAAGGACTGAACAAAGTTTTCGCTTATCATAATCTGAAAGGAGAAGCCTTTGAGAACAGCTTATACGATATTGTTTTTCACGTCATCAACCATTCCACACACCACCGCGCCCAGATAAGCAAGATACTTAGGCAGCACGATGTGGTGCCGCCTGTTATGGACTATATCAATTATGTGCGGGAGAATTAATTGGGTTTTATGTACCCTGATTCGGTTCTAAAGCCTTGAGTCAATACATCGCTCTTTGCCTATCTTTGCCCTTCAAATGGCTCAGATACAAAAACCGACCCTGGCGCGGGGAATGCGCGACTTTTCTGCGGAGGAAGTGTTTGCCCGCGAACACATATTCAATACCATAAAAAGCGTTTATCGCAAATACGGGTTCCAGCCCTTGGAAACACCCGTAATAGAGAACCTTAGTGTCCTTACAGGTAAATATGGTGAAGAAGGAGACAAACTCCTGTTTAAAGTACTTAATTCAGGCCCTTACTTGGATGATATTGACAGCGATGCTTTAAGTAGTAAAGACTATAAGAAGATAACCCCGGCCATTACTGAAAAGGGATTGCGATATGACCTGACCGTACCCTTGGCCCGCTATGTAGCGATGAATGCACACCTTCTGAATTTCCCCTTTAAAAGATATCAAATTGATAAGGTATGGCGAGCAGACCGTCCACAAAAAGGGCGGTACCGCGAATTCTATCAGTGTGACGGGGATGTTATCGGCAGCTATTCCATGATGTATGATGCAGAATGCATTCTCATATTTGATGAAGTGCTGGCGAAGCTTGATTTACCTGATTTTACCATCAAGATAAACAACCGCAAAATCCTAAGCGGCCTAGCCGAAACCTGGGGCTTTATGGACAAGTTTGGTGATTTTGCCGTGGCGATTGATAAATGGGACAAGATTGGTGAAAATGGGGTTGTCCAAGAACTGGGATCGAGAGGTTTTACAGAAACGCAGATCCATCAGGTTCAACATCTCTTCAGGCTTAGTGGCAGCATTGAAGATAAACTGAATACCTTGGATACTTGGTTCGTCAAAAATGAAACCGGGAAAAAAGGCATTACAGAACTAAGGGAAGTACTTGCTTTCTTGGCTGTTGCCCCAATAAAAAAAGCAACCTTGGAACTGGACTTGAAATTGGCGCGGGGCCTGGATTACTACACTTCCACAATTTTTGAGGTGGTACTGAACGAAGTACAGATCGGTAGCATTGCCAGTGGGGGGCGGTATGATGAACTCACTGCGGGTTTTGGCTTGCCCAATATGCCCGGTGTCGGCATCTCATTTGGGGCTGAACGCGTATACGATGTTCTGAAGCAGTTGAACAAATTGCCAGAAACCGGACAATCGAATGTGCAGGTATTGATATTAAATGGGGCAAGTGCAAAGCAAAGTGCCGGTTTTGAACTCTTGGGACAATTGAGGACAGAAGATATTGCGGCGGAAATGTATCCATCCGCAGAAAAACCAGGCAAGCAGTTCGCCTATGCCGAGAAAAAGAAGATACGGTACGTGATCAGCTTTGATGATGACAATTCATTGTCAACGCTCACTTTGAAAAACATTGAAACAGGTGATAAACAAACGGTTGATATTAATGCCCTATTGGGGGTCTTGAAAGATAAAAACATACATTGAAAAGCATCCATTATATCAACCCAGAGCACTTGGGTATTCCCCGATTGGGAGAAATAGTAAGCAAGCGGGAAGAACTGGCTTTATCCCAACAGAGTATTCGCCTCATAAATGACTGCCGGACATACCTTGAAACCAAGTTGGCCAATAGCGACGAATTGATTTACGGTATCAATACAGGCTTTGGTGCATTATGCGATATAAGGATACCCGATGCCGACCTCAATCAATTACAAACCAACTTAGTACGTTCCCACGCTTGTGGCGTTGGAGAACGGGTGCCTGATGATATCGTACGTTTGATGTTGGTGCTCAAAATCAAGTCATTGGCATTTGGTCATTCGGGCGTTCGGCTGCAAACCGTGGAGCGGCTTATCCATTTTTTCAACAATGATTGGCTACCTGTTGTATATCAAAAAGGTTCTCTGGGGGCTTCTGGAGACCTTGCTCCTTTGGCTCACCTATGCCTGCCATTGATCGGGGAAGGTTCATTTGTCATCGATGGACAAGAAGTGCCTGCCGAACTGCTGTATGAGCAGCACCATATTGAACCCTTATCACTGCAAGCCAAAGAAGGGCTGGCCCTATTGAACGGAACACAATTTATGAGCGCCTACGGTTGTTGGTGCCTGCTCCAGGCCCGCAAATGCAGCGGCATGGCCGATATGACGGCTGCTTTGTCAGTGGATGGTGCTTCTGCCCGTCCAGAGCCCTTTTGGCCTTATATCCATAACATAAGACCCTTTAAAGGCCAGAAAAAGACCGCAGCCAATATATTGCAATACCTGCAAGGCAGCGAAATATTGGCCCAGCCAAAAAAACAGGTGCAAGATCCTTATTCTTTCCGGTGCATTCCCCAGGTCCATGGAGCCACAAAAGATGCTTTGAAGCATGTATGGAAGATGTTTGAAACCGAGATCAACTCCGTGACGGATAACCCCAATATATTCCCCGAGGAAGACTTGATCCTTTCCGGTGGCAATTTTCATGGCCAGCCTTTAGCCATAACACTTGATTATCTTTCTATTGCCCTCGCGGAACTTGGAAACATATCTGAGCGCAGGACATTTCAATTGTTGAGCGGAAAAAACGGACTTCCTGAGTTTTTGGTGGCTAACCCAGGTCTCAATAGCGGCCTGATGATCCCTCAATATGTCGCCGCTGCTTTGGTGAGCGAAAACAAGCAACTATGCACCCCTGCATCTGTTGATTCCATCACGTCAAGCAATGGCCAGGAAGACCATGTGAGCATGGGTGCAAATGCAGCAACCCAATGCTACAAGGTGGTGCAAAACCTGCTGCATATCCTTTCCATTGAGTGGCTCACGGCATCGCAAGCCATCCATTTCAGGAAGCCGATCAAAACCTCGCCATTTTTCGAAAACCTTTTATTGGAATATAGGGCAACCGTACCTTTCATCGAAAACGATAGGTACCTGCATGATGATATCATGAAAACCCACGCGTTTCTCGACGGGCTTCGAATAGATTGATGCCCATAAATTATTTAGCCTAACCAATTAATGACTAGGCGTATATCTTCTTAGTTTTCTTGATTTTAAACATTAAAGAGCTGGTTGCGTTGGTAGCCTGTGACATTTCATGACTGAAGTGTGAACCCGCAAAATTTGTTTTATTAATTGTTTAAACTTAATCTCATTATTCTATGACCAACAAATTCAAGAAATTGACCAATGCATCTTTGAAAACTTCCTTTTTTATGATGGGGATTTTCCTATTGGGCAGCAGCTGTACAAAAACAGACAATACGCCGACACCCGCTCCTACCCCTGCTAGCTATTCACAAGTAAACCTAGTATCAGACACGGCAGGTTTTGGTGCCAACAGAATTGATACCAGCCTAAGAAATGCATGGGGCATTGCTATTGGTGCAACAGGCACGTTTTGGATAGCGGCAAACCATTCTGGTTCCACGGTTGTGTATGACAACAACGGTTTGCAAAAACTGTCGCCGGTAAAAATCCCATTGAAGTCCAATCCCACGGGTGCTTCACCAACCGGAGTTGTATTCAATACCACCGCTGCTGATTTTGTTATTCCTGGCAACGGTAAAAGCTCATTCATATATTCAACTGAGGACGGAATCCTTTCTGCTTGGAACTCCAGTACTGGGGGAGCAACCATGACGGTAGCCGATCGATCTGCAGCAAACGCAGTATATAAAGGACTTGCCCTAGCCACTGATGCTGGTGCAAATTTCCTCTATGCCACTGACTTTCATAATGGCAAGGTAGATGTATATGACAACAATTTTACCTTGGTGACAACCAAACCCTTCAATGATCCCAATATCCCGGCAGGTTTTGCTCCATTCAACATTCAGAATATCGGAGGTCAGTTATATGTGACCTATGCCAAACAAAAACCAGACAAAATGGATGATACCGCTGGTGTGGGTAACGGATTTGTAGATATCTATACCCCCGCTGGTACACTGGTAAAACGTTTTGCCACCCAAGGCACGCTCAATTCCCCTTGGGGCATAGTACAGGCACCTTCAGGATTTGGACAGGTTGCCAATGCAATCCTTGTAGGCAACTTTGGCGACGGTTTCATCAACGTTTTTGATGCTAGCGGCGTGTACCAAGGCCAACTGAAACAAGGAAGCAATGCCATTGTCATTAAAGGCTTGTGGGCACTGACATTTGACAATGTGGCCCCGGCAGATCCTAACCTATTATATTTTACTGCTGGACCCAATGAAGAATCACATGGTGTTTTCGGATATCTGAAAAAGAACTAAACACTTAATCCAAAAATATAAAATCCTGGTTGACATTCGTTCAGCCGGGATTTTTTATGACTTCATAGGTAGCCCCAATCTTCATGTGATTATGGGCCTGTTAAGATGAGATAATACTCGATCCGCTTTTTTCGCGTAACTTTGCACCAATTTTCGTATTTGGTAAACATCCTTATCCATGCTTTCAGTTAATAATCTTTCCCTTCGTTTCGGGAAAAGAATCCTTTTTGACGAGGTAAACCTCAAGTTCGCGCCAGGCAACTGTTATGGCGTCATTGGTGCCAACGGCGCAGGGAAATCCACATTTCTTAAAATATTGAGTGGTGAAATAGACCCATCCACGGGTTCTGTTTCCATGTCCCCCAACGAACGGATGGCGGTTTTGAAACAGGACCACTTTGAATTTGACGAGATGCCCGTGCTTCAGACCGTGATCATGGGTCATAAAAAACTATGGCAGGTGATGCAGGAGCGCGATGCCCTGTATTCAAAAACCGAATTCACCGATGCAGACGGCATAAAAGTATCGAACCTGGAAGGCGAATTTGCCGAAATGGATGGATGGAATGCCGAAAGTGATGCAGCCAGTATGCTCAGTGGACTGGGCATAAAAGAACATCTGCATGAAAAGTTGATGAAAGAGCTGACGGGTACTGAAAAGGTAAGGGTGCTCTTGGCCCAAGCACTTTTTGGCAACCCTGATATCCTTCTGTTGGATGAGCCTACCAATGACCTGGATGTGGAAACCATTGGCTGGTTGGAGAATTTCATCTCCAATTTCAACAATACCGTGATTGTCATATCACACGATAGGCACTTTTTGGATGCGGTCTGTACCTATGTAGCCGATATTGATTTTGGTAAAATATCATTATACACCGGCAATTACAGCTTTTGGTACGAAAGCAGCCAATTGGCCTTGAAACAGAAATACGACCAGAACAAGAAGAACGAGGACAAACGCAAAGAACTTCAGGATTTCATTGCCCGGTTCAGCGCCAATGCTTCCAAGAGCCGGCAGGCCACCAGTAGAAAGAAACTGCTCGAAAAACTGAACATTGACGAAATAAAGGCCAGTACACGCAAGTACCCAGCCATCATCCTGAACCAAGGACGTGATGCCGGAGATCAGATATTGAAAGTGACCAACCTGAGCAAATCGAACCCCGATGGTTCGGTTTTGTACAAAAAGGTGGACTTTGAGCTTGACAGGGGTGATAAGGTTGCCTTCTATTCCAAAGACTCCTTAGCCATCACAGCTCTTTTTGAAACACTGGATGGGCAGATACAGGCCGATAGCGGGGAATTCCGTTGGGGCGTAACGATCACCAAGGCATTTATGCCCAATGAGAACTCTATCTTCTTTAAGGAAAACTCGAACCTGATAGATTGGCTCAGGCAATTTTCGGAAGACAAGGATGAAGCATATGTCCGGGGCTTTTTGGGAAAAATGCTGTTTTCTGGGGAAGAAACCTTCAAAATGACCAATGTGCTATCCGGTGGTGAAAAGGTACGTTGCATGATTTCGCGCATGATGCTGGCCAATGGCAATGTATTGATGCTTGACGAGCCGACCAACCATCTTGACCTTGAATCCATCCAAGCCTTCAACAATGCCCTGAAAAACTATAAAGGGACGGTACTCTTCACCTCTCATGACCATGAGTTTATGCAGACTGTCGCAACCCGGGTCATTGAACTTACTCCCAAAGGCATTATCGACAAACGCATGAGCTTTGATGAATACCTCGAAAGTGAGGACATCCATAACCTGAGGGAAGAAATGTACGGGATGTTGGTAAAGTAAAGCGAGTCTTTCATCATTGTGACCCTTTTCTGAACGGCCTGACGATAAGCCGAACCCGTCTGTCAAAGGTGATATAGCTCCATAGCCAATCGCTAAAGACCATAATCTTGTTCCTGAAGCCAATCAGGTAAAACAAGTGCACAAAAAGCCATGCCATCCAAGCGATCCAACCGCCGAGGTGCAGTTTTTTGGGTAGATCCCCCACCGCTTTCAACCTGCCGATGGTTGCCAGGCTCCCTTTATCCCAATAGGTAAACGGAACCGGCTTTTGATGGTTGATGATCTTTAGGATGTTTTTGGCCACATGTTGCCCTTGTTGGATGGCTACTGGAGCCAAGCCCGGCAAACCCCGTTCAAACCGAGGATCTGCCTGCATCGCCACATCTCCGAGTGCGAATATGTCTTCATATCCAACCACTCTATTGTATTCGTCCACGGTGATACGGTTGCCCTTGGCGATCAAGGACCCATCAAAGCCTGCGATCACATCGCCCTGTACCCCAGCAGCCCAAATCAGGGTTTCTGTATCGATTGTCTCTCCATTGGTCAAAACTGCAGTCTTCCCATCATAGCTTTTGATGGCCGCCCCGAATTTCAGCTCCACCCCAAAATGCTTCAGGTACTTCAGGGCATGGGCGGAGGCAAATGATGACATGGAACCCAATATCCTACCTGATGGGTCAATGAGGATGATGCGCATCCTGCTCAGGTCCAGTTCGGGATAGTCTTTGGGCAGTACCCGCATGCGCAGCTCGCTCAAAGCTCCGGCCAGTTCTACCCCAGTGGGACCGCCCCCGGCAATCACAAAGTTCATGAGCCGGTCACGAACTGATTCATCATCAGTGAGCAGCATTTTCTCAAAGGTCTGCAGGAACAAATGCCGCATGTCTATAGCTTGGCTCACACTTTTCAGTTGGGCGGCATGGGCAGCTATATCGGGCATATTGAAGAAGTTGGTCTTGGCACCCGTGGCCATTACCAAATAGTCATATCTCAGGATACCAGAACCCGTCTTGATCTTCTTCTCATTGGGCATCACTTCCTCAACCTCAGTCATGCGAAAATGCGTGTTTTTGGCTCCCCCCAAGAACTTCCGCAAAGGATAGGCGATAGAACCGGCCTCTAGTCCCGCGGTGGCTACCTGGTACAGCAAGGGCTGGAAGGTATGGTGGTTATTCCGGTCAAGGAGTACCAACTGAACGGGCTTGTTTTTTAACACACTGGCCACATTGAGCCCACCGAAACCACCCCCGATGATGATGACGCGGGGAAATTCAGATTTTGGGATATCTAGGGGCATGTTTGGGTATTTATGGTTTATTGACTACTGACCGTTGCAATAGGACTAACATAAAGCGAACTACTTGGTTCTTTTAACAACCTTACCCCGAAATCAAATGAGGTACAAACCTACTGGTGTTATCGGTGATCAAGGTATTGCTTTCGCGGATGCCAATGCCTGCCGGTTCCTGGCCAACGATCCAAGACCCGATCACGGCATAGTTGCCATCAAACTCTGGCAGGGGGTTCAGCTTTTGGTAGATAAAGCCTTCTTCTCCATAGTCACCATCTGTTTGCAGGGTGGTTTGGCCGCCCTGTACGATGCGGATATTGGCCCCTTCGCGGGATAGGATGGGCTTCTCCACATAGTCATCCCCCATGCCTTTTAGGGTAAGATCGTTGAAATAGGCGGGCAATAGGTTTTTGTGGTAGGGGTATAGCTCCCAGAGTATGGGCAATATCCCCTTATTGGATAGGATCATTTTCCAGGCGGGCTCTATCCAATAGGTGCTTTGGGTATCCATCAATAGCTTGGGGCCAAACTCCTCGTGCACCATCCATTCCCAGGGATATAGCTTGAAAATGTTTTGTATCGGCTGGTTGTCCAGGTCTATAAAGCTGTTTTGGGCAGGGTAATAGCCAATATCCTCCATATAGATAAAGGCCGTATCCAAAGTCCCCTGCATGGCGCAATCACGCAAGTATTCCGTGGTCACCAGGTCTTCCATATTGTCCTTTACGCAGGCGAAATACAGCTTTCCTGGGTGAAGGTATTCTTTCAGGTAGGTCCAGTAGGCGATGAGTTTTTCGTGGATGCTATTGAACTGGTCTGCATTGGGGTTGATGTCTTGCAGCCAGAACCATTGTATGATGGATGCCTCAAATAGGGAAGTGGGCGTATCGGCATTGTATTCCAGCATTTTTGGTGGATGGATTCCATCGTATGCCAGGTCAAACCGGCTATATATAGCAGGGTGATCTTCCTCCCAGCTATTTTCTATGAGAGGCACAAACTCCTTGGGGATAAAGAGCTGGTCATACCTCTTATGGTCTATCACATGCTGCACTGCCTCCAGGCACATATCATACAGTTCTGTAGTAGCAGCTTCCAGTTCGTCAACCTGGGCCATACTGAACTGGTAATAGGCTGATTCGTCCCAATAGGTATCATTCAGGGTATGGTAGGCAAAGCCCAGTTCCTCTACCTTTTTCTGCCAGTTGTGCCGTGGATGGATATTGATTCGTTGCATGGCTGGGACTTTTAAGCGCTTACGTGAAAAGCCGATGACCCAAACCCACCCCGGCTGATGTGCGATATCTCCGCGCTGGAGCGGTCTGAGATCATGGCAGACCCATAGCCATAATGATTGTACATAGCACCACCCCCGCCGTAATAGTTGTCCTGTACCTGTCCGTATGGGTATAGGTCATAGTACGGTTCCCCATGGGTATATACCCCTTCGGTATCGGTGCGCACATAGAGGCGGTTGTACAGTTTGGTTTCCGGGGTCTCGTGGGTGGAGCAGGATACCGCAATGCCCGAGACCAAGATCAGCTTGATGATTTTCGTTTTCTTCATGATCTTGGCTTATTTGATGGTGACAAACAGGTTGTACTCCTTTTTCAGTGAGAAACTGCGGGTATCCCCATCGTTGTTTTCCCCTTCGGCCACGGTTTGGCCCAGGGTGGGTAGGGTATCCGTTTCGTGGATCTGTTTCACGATCTGGCCCTGCTTGTACACGTTCTTGGTGGTGGTGAGCACATCAAAGCTATCGTTGATATGCTGGGTGGAGAATGTGACTTCTATCGCACCGTCTTTGTTGAAATCGGCGGTTTTGGGGGTATGGGAGCAGGCCATGGCCACTAGGCCCAACGACAAGAAGGAACAGCAAATGAGGGGTTTCACGGTGGTGTTTTTTTGATGCAAATATAGCAGGGAAATGGATATCCATCATTCAGGTCCCGAAGCATAACAAGCGGCCGTAACCTAGCCAAATCAAGACTATACCTTGGGTTTACATGGGTTTACACTTTTTGGAGACATAAAAATATCAATATGCTTTATATCAACATATTAAACTCTATAAACACGCGAAAACCCCAAAAAAGTGTAAACCCATGGCAACCTTTTCATACATGCATTTCGCAATACTCAGTACGCACTTCGCACTACACGCTCTTTACTTCTTGCTGTACACCAAATGCACCACCCCCGCCAAAAACCATGGGCAGTATCAAAAAATGATATCAGTATACAAATTGGGGGGATTGCCATTTATTTGTTTTTTTTGAAAATATTGGGTAATAGCTCAGATAAATAATACGGAAAATAAGTTTGTTTGATCAAGTCCCCATTTTTCATTGATAAAAGATGTCTGGGCTCTTCCATATATGCCGACGCATCGAAAAGATGTACTTGATCGAAGTACTTGAAATTCACGTCAAGATTTTCAAATCCATCGAAATATCTCTTAATGATCTCGCTTTCAGCTACAAAATGTCCTCCATTTTGAACTCTGATATCTACCCTGTGTTTGGCTTCGTCTATAGAATCCAGGCATAAATAAATTAGGTCCAATTCATAACCACTTTGCTTAAAATGTTCAGGCCAATATAAAGGTGTGGTATTAAAATTGGTTTCGTAACAAAAATTGCTTCTTTGAGATATAGCAAATTCTACTTGACGTTCAAGTTCTTGGAAAGCCTTGTTATGCGCCATGATATCCCCAATGTCCAGATCTTTAAAGGATTAATAGAACTTAAGATACCACGTATCATAATCAAACGGATCAAAATCGGGTGAAGCCAGTAATTTAGAAAAGGTTGATTTACCCGAACCATTGCAGCCTGCAACAACCAAAAGAACTGGATCATCCATTCTTCGCGGAGGCGGGGTTTCTTACTTTAGCGGCAGCCAAACTTTTTTCATAGACTTTTACCTGACGTTTTACCTCTGGCATCGCTTTCCTCATTTGTTTGAGCATTCGTGCGATTTCTTTGTCTATAGATGATGTATCCTTCACGGCACAAAGATACAAAATTTGCAAAAAACAGGTTCATTTTACAATAGGCCCTTCTCCATCGAATCTTAGGATTGATATTCAAAAGTGGTATCAGTTTCTCCGTGGGGCTTTGGTTAAAGATTCGGATGAACTTGGTTTAATGCACCAAGCCGCCAATTTTGCAATAACCTTTCTCCCCTTTTCGCACTTCACATAGCATATTACGCACTCTACTTCTTGCTGTACACCAAATGCACCACCCCCGATTGCATGCGCATGATATCCACCAACTCCAAAGGTATCAATGTTTCCAGAGACCGGGTTTCGAACAGGCGTTTACCCTTGCCTACCACCATGGGTTGTATCAAGAAATGGTATTCGTCTATCAACCCCATTTGCGAGAGTTGTTCCATAAGGCTGAGACCAGAAATGGAGATATCCTTGCCCGGCTGTTGTTTCAACTGCAGTATCCGTTCGGCGGTTAATTCACGCTCCAGTTGGCTATTTCGCCAATCCACTTGGGGCAGCGTTGTGGAGAAGACAAGCTTGGGAATGGCATCTATCAGGTCGGCAAATTCGATTTCATGGTCAGATGCATTGCGTTCTACAGCAACTTTTGGCCAATAATCAACGAACAGCTCGTAGGTAACCCGGCCAAACAAGACCAGGTCCACCCGTTTTAGCAGGGCATTGGCATGTTCGTGCAGTTCCTTGTCGGCAATAGCCCCTTCATGCCCGCAAAATCCATCTGGGCTAATGTTCAAAAATTGTATCAGTTTGCGCATAGGGCGTTGGTTGTTGGGTTTACTAATTATTGTCAACAATTTCTTTTACTTTCTGCTCTAGCGTTTTAAGGTCTGGCAGATGCAATTGGTACTTTGAAACGAAAATCTTGTTGGACAGTCCACCAGTTGCATATTTTACCAGGAATTCGTGTTTGTCTGCCGCTATGATAATGCCAATGGGCTCATTATCACCTTCTGTATTTTCTTCTTCGCTAAAATAGTTCAAGTAAAGATTCATCTGTCCAATGTCCTGATGCTTTACTTTCCTAGTTTTCAGATCTATGAGAACAAAGCATTTTAGTATCCGGTGGTAGAAAACAAGGTCAATGAAATAATGTTGATTGTCAATGTTGATGCTGTACTGTCGCCCTACAAATGAAAAGCCTTTTCCAAGTTCAAGCAAAAATTTCTGTAAATTGTCTATTAGTCTTTTTTCAAGGCCTTTCTCCTTGATAATGAATTCCTTCGGCAATTCTAGAAACTCGAAAATATAGGGATCTTTTACCATGTCTTTCGCATGTGCAACTTCATGGCCTTTTTCAGCCAAAGCCAAAACGCCCTTTTTATCCTTGCTTATTGCCAATCTTTGGTAAAGGGCTGAATCAATTTGCCTTTTCATGGCCCGGAAACTCCAATTTTCTTTTATGCTTTGCTTCTCATAAAAACTTCTTGCCATTCCGTCTGAAACACTCACGAGCTCTGCATAGTGACTCCAACTTAATTTTCCAGACACTGTCTGGAAAATTGGATATGCTATGTAGAATTGCCGAAACAAATAAATATTGCTTTGGCTGAAGCCACGACCAAATCGGGCCATGAGATCATTTGACAAACGCTTCAACAGCCCGCTGCCATATTCTGCCTTCTCTTTGCCTTGCTGCTCGTACTCAACGATTCTTTTGCCGATTTCCCAATTAGCCTTCACTAATTCCGCATTTACGGCCCTTGCCGCATTTTCACGAGCAATTCGCATGGTAGATCCGATATTTTCCACCAGTTGCTCGTATTCGGGTTTGAGTATCTTCATGGAAGCAAATTTATAATAATGCCACTCATATTGGGAAGGCGCAGCGAACAGATGTTTCCTGTTGCTTCTCACATTCCAATACTAACAGAATTTCCAGACACCGTCTGGAAATTCAATTCGAATTAGCATATCGTTCTGCAATAGCCCCTTCATGCCCGCAAAATCCATCTGGGCTAATGTTCAAAAATTGTATCAGTTTGCGCATGGTTACTAGTTATTGTTTAGTAGGGCCAAATTAAGAAAAGGTTTTTAGAAGGGGAATGTTTTGGGGCTTTGGGGGCATGCAGCTCGCCGGAATTTTGCAGGCAGGCATTATAAATTTCATATTCCTACGCTCATCCTGTTATTTACTTAGTTCATCCACATTTTTTCTTCTTTCGGGCATGTTTTTTTACAGACCCTGCTAGAAACCATATACTTGTACACTTACATGCATAAAGCATGGAACCCCATTAATTCTCACCAAAAATTTTAAATTATGAAACCCAAACTACAAAAAATTGCAATTGCGATTTTGTTTTTCATGGCAGCGTCAATTGGCGCAAATGCCCAATGGACTATTGGCGGTACCACGCCAAATGTATGGAATTTGACTGGCCCTCCAGCCCTTTTCGGTACGCCAGTCACCCCTCCAGTCGGCTCTCTTGATATCGGCAATACTTTGGTAGGAGCCACTTCCCACAGTGGGCTGGTTGTGGGATCAGGTTATGCTGGTGCAAGCGGCATATCCAGCATCAGCAATGGTTTGCTTTTGCAGGGAAATCTTGGCGTCGGCATAGCAACGGGTACGAATTCCTTAAATCCCGTTGACATCGTAGGGGGTGTTGCCATCGGAGGGCTGTATTCAAGCACCACGGCTACCTCATTTATTATAGGGCACAAAACGGCGCCTCAATATGGATTACTGGTGCAGGGCATCACAAATATAGGGTTTGATAACTCCTGCATTGGTTCCCATGTTCCCGTATCCAATATTTTAAATATTGGTTATGGGAGTGGTGCCAGTGGTTGTTCCTTTACAAATCCATGGATAGGTGGAGTAGCAATGTGTTCTTCAAGTGACTTTGCCTCAGGTTCTTATTGTACACCCGAAGCTCCATGGCTAGGATTATGGGTCGAGGGCGATGTTCATATAGGTACATATCAAGACCCCACAACTTATCATTCGTCCCACGTTTACGTATACGATAATGGGAATCAAAACATCACAAGTAGGGTCAATGGTATTTATAGCAAAATGGCCCCTTCTTTTATTGCCCCCATTATCAGAGCCGGATTATTTGATGCGTCAAACGGTCAGTATTGCAGCTTAGGTATTGACGTGGAAAATGGATCGATTCTATCTCAGGGATATGGCGGCGTACCCACAGATGTTTCGGGCAATCAATTGGGTGCAGGCTCTCGCCTAATGTGGATACCTGGCACTTCCGGTGGAGCAAATATTGGTGCTTTCAGGGCT
>Ga0206900_1134_pt1 | contig 18836 bp, 5 predicted proteins | sample Alteio_BWOrgHeat_46_FD_153235 | JGI IMG/M metagenome (GOLD analysis project Ga0206900, IMG submission 153235) | Enriched cells from forest soil in Barre Woods Harvard Forest LTER site, Petersham, Massachusetts, United States -... | ecosystem: Environmental > Terrestrial > Soil > Temperate forest > O... | reverse complement strand
CAAGTAGGCGTCGGCACCACCAATCCTGATAAATCGGCAGTGCTCGATGTATCGGGTACCAATCGAGGTTTTCTTGCACCGCGCATGACCACGGCCCAAAGAAACGCTGTACTAAAGCCTGCCAAAGGGCTGATGGTATTTGATATGGATTCTGCGTATTTCTTTTATTTTGACGGATCAAAATGGCGCGGCGTGGGCAATACCAATTTCAGCCTGCAAAAGCTTACCACGGTGCAAAGACTTGCCTTGTCTACCCCTGCCAAAGGGGAACTGGTTTTTGACTTGGATTCAGGGTATTATTTTTATTATAGTGGCACTGCCTGGAAGAGCATGGGAAACAATACCAATATCACCAACAACAAACTGAGCCTCACCAAACTCACAACAGTGCAGCGTCTCGCCATCAGTTCGCCTGGCAGTGGCCTATTGGTCTATGATTTGGACTCCAATTATTATTTCTTTTACAATGGGAAGTCATGGAATGGGCTATCCGGTGCAAAAGGGTTCAGCATACCCAAGATAACCAATACCCAAATGCTGGGCATTACAAAGCCAGACACGGCCAAGCTGGTATATAACCTGGATTCGGGTAGCTTTTTTTATTTCAACGGTACCAAATGGCAAAGCCTTAAGGGCAATAGTTTTTCCATACCCAAGCTCACCAACGCAAAGATGAATGCCATATCCGGTCCTGATACTGCCGCATTGGTATATAACCTGGACTCGGGTAGCTTTTTTTACTATAACGGTACCAAATGGCTGAACGTTGATGGGAACAAATTTTCCATTCCCAGGCTGACCACAACAAAGATGAACGCCATCACATCGCCGGATACCGCAAGATTGGTATATAACCTCGACTCTGGATATTTCTTTTACTACAACGGCAAGCGGTGGGTGGGCGAAAACCCCTACGCCGTTCTTGGGCCTTGGGTGCGCATAGGCTCCACGGTACAATTGACCAACCCGAAGGACAACGTGGGAATAGGTAAGTCCCCATCGTTCCGGCTTGATGTCAAAAATTCGATGAACCTGGATTCTATATATTGCATTGGCGGAACACAGGTGCTCAGCACAACAGGCACACAAAACCTGTACATCGGCCAAAATGCAGGAAGTGGCAATACAGGTTCCAAATGTTACTTCAGCGGCTACAATGCAGGTGGAAACAATGCCCAACCCTACAGCCATTTTGAAGGGTACATGGCCGGGGCTGCCAATACCAGCGGTTCTCAGAACTATTTTTCGGGATATGAGGCAGGTATGGCGAACACAACGGGTTCTTTCAACTATTTCAGCGGGTTCATTGCAGGGGTAAACAATATATCCGGCAACGACAATTATTTTTCAGGCTTTGAAGCGGGCCAAAGCAATACTTCAGGGGCCAACAACCTGTTTATCGGCTTTGCTGCCGGTGCGAAAAACACCAAAGGCAACAACAATATATGCATTGGGGTAGACGCAGGCTCCGCCATGACCACAGCGAACAACAACCAGATCGAGGGCAATTTGGCAGGGTTCAACACTTCTACGGGCGCCAACAATTATTTTTCGGGACCCTACTCCGGATACTCCAATACCACAGGAAACCAGAACATTATTATCGGTGACAGTGCAGGGAGCAAAAATACCACGGGTTCTAACAATTTTTTTGTTGGCTATCAGGCAGGCATGTCCAATACCACGGCGAGTGGCAACTTTTTTGAAGGCTATCAGACAGGGGCAAAAAACACTACGGGGTCATCCAATTATTTCTCGGGGAGTTTAGCAGGCTATTCGAACACAACTGGATTCCAAAATTTTTTTAGTGGTGACAGTGCAGGGTACAAGAATACAACAGGCGGCATCAATCAATTTATGGGCTTTAAATCAGGATACAACAATACCACAGGGGCTGACAACCTGTTTTTGGGAAATTCCGCAGGGTATAGCAATACCACGGGAAGCATCAACCATTTTGTAGGGTTCGATGCCGGCTATTCCAATACCACAGGAAGTGACAACCAATTTGATGGATTCGGTGCCGGGCATTCGAATACCACGGGGAACACAAACTACTTTTCTGGTTTTTATGCGGGTTATAGCAATACTTCTGGCAACAACAATTATTTCAACGGATATCAGTCAGGGTTCGAAAACAGTACCGGGGCCGATAACCATTTCGTGGGCTATGAAACCGGATTGAACAACCTGACAGGTAATTTCAACATGTTCGATGGTTTTATGGCAGGAAAAGACAACCAAACAGGCAACTCGAACATGTTCATTGGTTTCCAGACAGGATTCTCCAATAATTCAGGTTCTTACAACCTGTATGTGGGCGAATATGCGGGATACAACAGCAATGGAAGCAACAACCAGTTTGAAGGCTACCAGGCAGGGTATAAAAACGGCACGGGATATAGCAACCTATTCGTGGGAAATACCGCGGGATATGCCAACACCAAGGGCATACAAAACTCCTTTATCGGGGACAGTGCGGGATACAGCAATTCTACCGGCAATGGCAACTATTTCAGCGGGTACCAGGCCGGCTATAGCAATACCACTGCCGGGAGCAACTATTTGGTGGGTTACCATGCCGGGTACAGCAATACTACCGGCACGCCCAACCATTTTGAGGGCTACAACGCCGGCTATAACAATACAACTGGAGGGTCAAATGAATTTTTGGGATATTTTGCTGGTTACTCAAATACCACCGGATCCGGAAACCTGTTCATCGGGTACAATGCCGGAAAACAAAACACTACAGGCGGCACCAACTACTTTAGCGGCTATTACGCAGGCTATGCCAATACCACTGGGAGCAACAACCATTTTGTGGGCATGGAAGCTGGGTTCAACAATACCTCTGGAACACTCAATTATTTTAGCGGCAATCAGTGCGGATATTCCAACACCACTGGGGGCAACAACCATTTCGAAGGCTTGGAGGCAGGATATTTCAATACCACTGGGTACAGTAACTATTTCAGCGGCACATTTGCGGGCTATACCAATACCACTGGCTTCCACAACACCTTCATCGGAGACAGTGCCGATGCCAACTCATCAAGCCTCACCAACGCCACTGCCATGGGTTATAATGCTCATGTATCCTCCAACAATACCATAGCTTTCGGCAACACCTCTGTCACTGCATGGGCATTCGGCCTTGCCACAGCAGCCTCAGGACACGCCCTAGAGGTCGGCAGCTCTTCCTCCAATGGAAACGGCGCCTACCTAACCACGGGCGGCACCTGGACCAATGCCAGCGACCGCAACAAGAAAGAGAATTTTACTGCACTGAACGGGCAAGCCATATTGAATAAAATAGGGCAACTACCCGTGACCCAATGGAACTACAAAGGCGAACCAGCGACAAAAACACATATCGGCCCTATGGCGCAGGATTTCTATCGGATTTTCAATACCGGAGGGGACAGTTTGGCCATCAGCACCATAGATCCGGCTGGGGTAGCCTTGGTGGGGGTGCAGGAACTGAAAAAGGAAAATGAAGCGCTGAAAGCAGAAAACGATGTTTTGAAAAAAGCAGACATGGAACAACAAGAAAGGCTGAAAACGTTGGAAAAAGAGATGGCTGAGATGAAAAAATGGCGAGAAAGCCTGGACTCAAAAAGCCTCTCTTCTGCAAAATAAGAATGGTTTTAGGAGAATTATTTGATTTGAACGGGTAAGAAATCCGAAAATATTTTCAAGGGGGATTGTGCAGATTGTTTTTACCTTCGGTAAAAATATGAAGTGTATGAATACCCCCTTTAAAATCTTTTTGATCCTCTTTTTTGCATGTACCACCTTGGCATCCAAGGCCCAAGTAGGCGTCGGCACCACCAATCCTGATAAATCGGCAGTGCTCGATGTATCGGGTACCAATCGAGGTTTTCTTGCACCGCGCATGACCACGGCCCAAAGAAACGCTGTACTAAAGCCTGCCAAAGGGCTGATGGTATTTGATATGGATTCTGCGTATTTCTTTTATTTCGATGGCACAAAATGGCGCGGGGTAGGGAACACCAATTTCAGCCTGCAAAAACTTACCACAGTGCAGAGACTCGCCTTGCCATCCCCAGCTAAAGGAGAACTGGTTTTTGACTTGGATTCAGGGTATTATTTTGACTATAACGGCACCAGGTGGAAAGGCCTCGGCAACAATACCACCATCAACAATAACCTGAGCCTGCAGAAGCTTACCACCATTCAGCGGTTGGCATTGAGCCCGTTAGTGAATGGGACCCTGGTATATGATTTGGATTCAGGGTATTATTTTTACTATAATGGCACGGCCTGGAAAGGCATTACCCAAAGTGCCTCGTTCAGTATCCCAAAGTTGACCACCAAACAAAGGCTAGCCGTCGCCAAACCCGATACGGCCAAGCTGGTATATGATCTGGATTCTGGATATTATTTTTACTACAACGGCGCCAAGTGGCAAGGCATGGACCCATATGCCACTTTAGGCCCATGGTACAGATCGGGGAGTACCGTTCAATTGGTACACGCCAAAGACAGTGTGGGCATTGGCAAATCTCCCAAATTCAACCTGGATGTTAAAAACTCTATGAACCTGGATTCTGTTTATAAAATTCAGGATATTACAGTGTTGAGTACGAAAGGGAACTTGAATTTATTTGTGGGGCAGGACGCAGGAAAAAACGATGCCATAGGGATACAAAACTATTTTTCAGGTTATCAATCAGGGTACTCTAATTCATCTGGCACTTACAATCAATTTGGAGGTTATCAATCTGGCTATTCCAATACAAGCGGCGTGGAAAACCTCTTTGAGGGTTTTGAGGCCGGGTATAGCAATACCACCGGTAACAACAATCAATTCGTTGGTTACAATACCGGATATTATAATACTACAGGAGGCAACAATCAGTTTTCCGGATATGAAGCAGGGTATTTTAATGCAAAAGGATCAAGCAACCATTTTAATGGGTATCAAGCGGGGTATTCTAATACTTCAGGCAGCCAAAACCTTTTTGAAGGCTATCAGGCGGGCTTTTCAAATTCCACAGGACAAAACAACTATATTAGTGGCTATCAGGCCGGATATTCCAATTCTACCGGAAGCAACAACCATTTTGTGGGATCGCTTGCAGGCTATTCGAACACCACGGGTCAAGGCAATCATTTCTCGGGTTATGATGCTGGCTTAACCAACACTACCGGAAGCAATAATGAATTCCTCGGAGATAGTGCAGGATATAGCAATACAACAGGAAACATGAACCTCTTCGTAGGCGAAGGTGCCGGAATGTCGAACACCTTCGGGAACTTGAACCAATTTATTGGATTCGAGGCCGGACAAGCAAATACCTATGGCGGAGCCAATTATTTTGAGGGTTTACAGGCAGGCAAAAACAACCTTTCCGGCACAATAAATACCTTTATTGGCTATCAGGCTGGTTATAACAGCAATGCCAATGGAAATATGTTTATAGGCTTCCAGGCGGGCAGGGCAAATACATCGGGCGCATCCAATTTCTGCATTGGTCCTTTTGCGGGCTATTCCATCACAACATCCAACAACAACCATTGTGTAGGTTACCGCGCAGGATATTTGAGCACAGGGTTTTCCAACTTTTTTACTGGTGCCAATTCCGGTTCAGCAAACACAACAGGTTACTTCAATTATTGCAACGGCAACTATTCCGGGTACAGCAATACTACTGGATCGCAAAATTACTTTGATGGCAACCAAGCCGGCTATAGCAATACGACGGCAAGTAACAATCATTTCCAAGGTTTTATGGCAGGGTGGGCCAATACAACAGGAACACTCAATCAATTTATGGGCAATAATGCAGGGTATTCAAACACAACCGGATCCCAAAATTTTTTTATTGGTGATAGTGCGGGATATGCTGTTACCACCACCTCCATAAATCATTTTGTAGGGTACAGGGCAGGTGCTGCAAATACTTCAGGAAGCAGCAATCTTTTCGAAGGATACAAGGCCGGCACGAGCAACACTACAGGTTTTTTCAACACTTTTATCGGCAACCTGGCCGGGAACACAAACACTACTGGTAGCTCAAATACTTTTGTTGGCTACCAGGCTGGATATGCCAATACAACGGGATCAGGCAATTATTTCGTGGGGTATGAGGTGGCCCATGCCAATACCTCAGGCAGCAACAATTTTATGGAAGGGTATTTTACGGGATACTCCAATACAACGGGCACACAGAACCAATTCTCGGGCTACGAAGCCGGGCTCAACAACACCACCGGAAGCGGTAACCAATTCGAAGGGTATTTGGCGGGCAAAAACAACCAAACAGGCACTGCAAATACTTTTGTGGGTTTGGAGGCTGGGATGTCAACCAACTCCAGCGGCAATACATTTTTTGGCTATCAATCCGGGATCACCAACTCATCTGGTAGCTCCAATGTATTTATTGGGCTTGCGGCGGGCTATGAGAACAGTACGGCGAGCAACAATCAGTTTTTGGGATATGCGGCAGGCTATACCAATTCTACGGGCTCCAACAATTATTTTACCGGATATTATGCCGGTTATTCCAACACTACTGCCAGCAACAATCATTTTGAAGGGTACAATTCGGGTCGCAGCAACACCACAGGTTTTAGCAATGAATGTATTGGAAATAGCGCAGGATATTCAAACACAACCGGTTACCAGAACACAATAATTGGTGACAGTGCTGGATTTTCAAATACTATCGCTTCTCAAAATTATTTTATTGGATACCAGGCTGGGAGATCAAACACCAACGGTGGTCCAAACTATTTTAGTGGATATCAGGCAGGATATGCCAATACCACAGGTAGTTATAATTATTTTGTGGGATACGAGGCCGGGGCAAAAAACACTACGGCCAGCAACAATCAATTTGAGGGCTACCAGGCCGGATATTCCAATACAACGGGTACTTTCAACTATTTCAGTGGGTTGGGTACAGGCCAATACAACACGACCGGGAGCCAAAACCATTTTGCAGGTTATATGGCTGGGAACAGCAATACCACCGGTTACAACAATGTGTGCATTGGCCTGGGGGCTGGACCTGCAAATACCACAGGAAGCAACAATCATTTTGATGGTTTTTCTTCCGGGTTTTATAATACTACCGGTTATGGTAACACCTTCTGCGGGAACAGTGCGGGCATGAATAACAGGACAGGCTATCATAACACTTGTATAGGTGATAGTGCAGACTGTTTTACCACCAACCTTAAGAATGCCATGGCCATAGGATACAAGGCAAATGTTAGCCAGGACAATGTTGTCACCGTTGGCAACAGTTCTGTCATTGGCTGGGCCTTTGGCATATCCACAGTCAACTCCGGCCATGCCCTAGAGGTCGGTTCCACATCATCCAACGGAAACGGCGCCTACCTAACCACGGGCGGCACTTGGACCAATGCGAGCGACCGGAACAAGAAAGAGAATTTTGCACAGCTCAGTGGGGCAGAGATGTTGGAGCGGATATCCAAACTGTCTATCACACAGTGGAACTATAAAGGAGAAAAACCATCTACCATCCATATCGGCCCCATGGCACAGGATTTTTATAGGTTGTTCCACACGGGAGGTGATAGCCTAGCCATCTCCACTATTGATCCTGCGGGAGTAGCCCTTATCGGGGTACAGGAATTGCGCAAAGAAAACCAAGCTTTGCAAAAAGAATGCAATGATTTGAAACAAGAAAATGAAGGCCTTAAAAAAATGGATCTTGACCAAAACAATCGTTTTGCCACAATGGAAGCAGAAATAGAAGCATTGAGAAAAATAGTAGAAAACAAAGGGAACAGTAGGACTGCAGAAAAATAGCTATCGCAGAAAAGCTGAATTTGTGGGTAAGCGCGTAAGGATTTAGTGAAATAACATACAAGGCAAACGCTATTTTTTTATCTTCGGTCAAATTATTGTTTGACTATGAAACCACTTTTACTTACTTCTTGTGTTGTATTGTATTGCCTTTTTTCTTCATTTTCCCTACGAGCCCAGGTAGGAGTGGGCACCACCAACCCCGACAAATCTGCCGTGCTGGATGTATCCGGCAACAACCGTGGGTTCCTGGCGCCCCGCATGAGTTCCTCCCAGCGCAACGCAATCATAAGGCCCGCCAAAGGGCTGATGGTCTTTGACATGGATTCATCCTATTTCTTCTATTTTGATGGTGTCAAATGGAAAGGCGTGGGCAATACCAATTTCAGCCTACAAAAACTTACCAACGTGCAAATGTTGGCCATCTCCTCTCCCACCACCGGGGAACTGGTTTACAATTTGGATTCGGGCTATTACTTTGATTATAATGGCACCACATGGAAGCCATTGGGAAGCAATACGACCATCAACAACCTCACGCTTCAAAAACTCACCACCGTGCAAAGGTTGGCTATTTCTTCACCCGCCAAAGGGGAACTGGTATTTGATTTGGATTCCGGATATTACTTCTATTACAATGGATTTCAATGGAATGCACTCGACAAGGTGTACATGCTTACCAATACCAATTTTTCCAAACTCACAACCCAACAAAGATTGGCTCTTTCATCCCCTAAGGCAAGCACTTTGGTATATGATCTGGATTCAAATTATTTTTTCTACTATAACGGCACAAAATGGGTGGGCATGGCACCCAATGTGGCCAGCAGCGGTGGCCCATGGTACCGCACTGGGCATCATGTGCTGTTGGTCACCGCGACCGATAGCGTGGGCATTGGCAAAACCCCAAAATTTGTGCTCGATGTCAAAAATTCCATGAACCTGGATTCCGTGTACCGCATCGGCGGCACCACAGTATTGAGCACCAAGGGAAGCCTGAACCTACTGGTGGGCCAGGATGCCGGGAAAAACAATTCGGGCACCCATAATTATTTCAGTGGGTACAATGCAGGATACCACAACAGTGCCGATGCGAACCATTTTGCAGGGGAATATGCGGGATACAACAATACCTCAGGCACTTCAAACTATTTCAGTGGCTATGCAGCGGGTTATAGTAATGTTGACGGGGGAAACAACCATTTCGAGGGGAACCTGGCTGGCTATGCAAATATCTCGGGCAGCAACAATTATTTCAGTGGCTACCAAGCCGGTACCAGCAATGACAAGGGGAGTGGCAATTTTATGGCAGGCAATTTTGCAGGTTTGAAAAACACTTCAGGCTTCACCAATTATTTCAGCGGAAATGGGGCCGGTTTATCAAATACCTCCGGCTATGGAAATACCTTTATCGGGGATAGTGCAGGCTATAAAAACTCAGTTGGTTTTTATAATTATTTCAGTGGTTTTGAAGCCGGGTTTTCCAATACCAATGAGGGTGAAAACTACTTCAGCGGTTATAAGGCCGGCTACGGGTCAACAGGTACCAGCGGCAACCAATTTGAAGGATATATGGCCGGGTATTCCAATAACGGGGGGATCAATTATTTCTCTGGCTACGCGGCTGGCTATCACAACACTACCGCCAATGACAATATGTTTATTGGCTATGAGGCAGGATATGACAACACTACTGGCGATGGCAACCAGTTCATAGGCCAATACGCAGGAAGCGCAAATACTACTGGCGCACAAAATTTCTTTTTGGGAACCCAGAGCGGAGGCTTCAATACAACAGGTAGCAATAATTTATTTATGGGAATCAGTTCGGGTGCCGGGAATTCCACAGGTAGTTACAATCAATACATCGGCTATTACGCAGGCAATTCCAGCTCCACTCCTAGTTACAATCAATTTGATGGTTACTATGCAGGATACCGGAACACCACGGGTTACAGCAACTATTTCAGCGGCCTTTTTGCAGGATATTCCAATAAAACAGGTTCGCAAAATACTTTTATTGGGGATAGTGCCGGCAACAGCAACACCGCCTCATTCAATCATTTTATTGGGTATAAAGCAGGAAACGCAAATACCTCAGGTAGTGTTGACTTTTTTGAGGGCTACAAAGCTGGTTTTTCTAACACCACCGCCAGTAACAACTATTTTTCTGGTTACCTGGCAGGTTATAGCAATACCAGTGGCATATCCAACCATTTCTGCGGCATTGGTTCTGGTTATTCCAATACCACAGGCATCCAAAATACCTTTCTGGGTGACAGCACAGGGTACTCGAATACCACGGGCGTGCAAAACCTTTTTGAAGGATATAAATCAGGGCAGGCCAATACGACGGGAAGTTTCAATATTTTCCAAGGTTTTAAGGCAGGTTTTTCAAATACCACGGGGTCAGTGAACATTATCTCTGGTTGGCAAGCCGGTTTCTTCAATACTTCAGGTTCAAACAATTATTTCTGCGGAAATGAGGCTGGCTTTTCCAACACAACTGGCGGCAACAATATCTATTTAGGCTATTATGCCGGGGTACTCAGTACCACTGGTAGCGGCAATTTCTTTGTGGGTTATCAGGCTGGATACTCCAACAAGACAGCATCCAATAACCATTTTGAAGGATACAATGCTGGGTTTAAAAACACGACCGGCGCTTCTGACCTTTTTATCGGCTTCAACTCAGGATATTCAAACACAACCGGTAATCAAAACACCTTTTTGGGTGATAGTGCGGGCTATACCAACTCCACCGGTTCGGCCAATACATTTTTGGGGTACAATGCAGGTTATGCCAACACAACAGGGATTGATAATTTTTTTATCGGCTACCTGGCAGGCAACCAAAATACCAGTGCCAACGGAAACCATTTTGAAGGGTACAAAGCAGGGTATTCCAATACAATCGGAACAGAGAATTTATTCTTGGGACTTGCGGCAGGTTATTCCAATACCAAGGGCTTTGCCAACCAGTTTGAGGGATATGAATCTGGGTATGCCAATACAACCGGGAATTGGAATGAGTTTCTGGGTGATCAAACAGGGGTTTTCAATACAACGGGAAGCAATAATTTTTTCGCTGGGTATCAGTCCGGGTATTCTAATACCACTGGTGGCAGCAACCTGTATATCGGCTACCAAACAGGGTATGGCAACACAACAGGTACCAGCAATACGATGATTGGAAATGATGCAGGATTTTCCAGCGTATCCGGTTCCTATAACTTGTTCCTTGGCCCAGATGCAGGATACAACAACCGGGCCAACTATAACCAATTTGAAGGATACGAAGCAGGCATGGCCAATACTACTGGTTTCAACAATATTTTTTTGGGGTATGACGCTGGTGGCAGCAACACTACTGGGCATGACAATTTTATTGTGGGCTATCAGGCAGGGCTGGGAAATTCCACGGGAAGCTTCAATTATTTTGCCGGCAACACGGCAGGGTTCAACAATTCTGGCAGCCACAACCAGTTTGAAGGGTACCAGGCTGGCTATAACAATACCACAGGGAACTATAACCATTTCAGCGGCTTCAATGCAGGGTATACCAACAAAACCGGAAGCGAGCTGACATGTATAGGCGACAGTGCAGATTGCGCCTCCTCAGCCCTGTCAAATGCAATGGCATTGGGGTATAATGCCAGGGTTGCCCAAAGTAATACGGTTTCTATCGGCAACGGCTCAGTTGCAGCATGGGCCTTTGGTCTCTCTTCTGTTGGCTCCGGCCATGCCATTGAAGTAGGTTCCACATCTGCAAACGGCAATGGCGCTTACCTCACCACCGGTGGCACCTGGACCAATGCAAGTGACCGCAACAAAAAGGAAAACTTTGCCACGCTCAGCGGTGCCGACATCCTGAGCCGCATAGCCCAACTGCCACTCACCCAATGGAACTATAAGGGAGAACCTATTTGCAGGACACATATCGGGCCCATGGCTCAAGATTTTTACAGATTGTTCGGCGTGGGTGGAGACAGCTTGGCCATATCTACAATAGACCCGGCAGGGGTGGCACTGGTAGGTGTTCAGGAATTGAAAAAGCAAAACGAAGGAGTGAAGAAAGAGAATGAAACACTCAAGGCAACCCTAGTATCCCAAGATTCAAAAATCAACCAGCTCAACAAAGCCATGGAGGGAGAGGAAACCAAAATAGCCATCATTGAAAAAGAACTGGCTGCATTGAAAACTTTGATGGAAACCAATGATAAAAGCATTCTTAAAACACAACAAACAGCGATTTCAGGGAAATGACAGTACTCGAAGATGTAAGAAAACAAAAAGAAATTCATAAATTGTAACCGCATTTTTTCGCTATTCGATAAAATTTATTATTATGTTCTCCCGCATCCTCTCTCTGGCACTTTTTGTTTTCTTGGCATTCTCTGTCCGCGCCCAGGTAGGTGTGGGCACCACCAGCCCCGACAAATCTGCGGTCCTCGACGTATCTGGCACCAACCGTGGCTTCCTTGCCCCACGCATGAGCAGCACACAAAGGAACACTATCCCCAAGCCGGCCAAGGGGCTCATGGTATTTGATCTGGATTCTGCGTATTTTTTTTATTTCGATGGGGCAAAATGGCGGGGCGTAGGCAACACCAATTTCAGCCTGCAAAAACTGACCACCGTGCAAATGCTGGCCCTATCCACACCCAATAAGGGAGAACTTGTTTTTGACCTAGATTCAGGATATTATTTTTTCTATAACGGTACGGCGTGGAAGGGAATTGGCAACACCACCAGCAGCTCAACCACAAACAACAACCTCAGTCTCCCATCCCTTACTACCAAAGAAAGGTTGGCCATTGTTTCCCCGACCAATGGGGAACTGGTCTATGACTTGGATTCCGGCCATTATTTTTATTATGATGGCACCACGTGGAAAGGGGTGGGAAATAATACCACCATCAACAACAACCTTACCCTGCAGAAACTCACTACGAAACAAAGGCTGGCCATCACGGCCCCGGTGAATGGGGAACTGGTCTATGATCTTGATTCCGGGTATTATTTTTATTATAACGATACCACTTGGGAAGGCCTTACCCGCAAATATTTCAACATCCCAAAACTAACCACGGTACAGCGCCTTGCCATATCGTCTCCGAGCAATGGGTATCTGGTGTATGACCTCGATTCTGATAATTTCTTTTATTATAATGGCAAAAGCTGGAAAGCGATCAATGGCAACACCTTCAGCATACCCAAGCTTACCACCGTGCAGCGCCTCGCCATAAAATCACCGCCCAAAGGAGATCTTGTTTTCGATCTTGATTCCAACTTTTTTTTCTTTTACAATGGCACCAAATGGGTAGGCATGAACCTATCTAGCGACCAAAGCCCGTGGATAGCCATCGGAAACTATGTGGAACTGCGGCACCCCGCCGATAGTGTGGGGATAGGCAAAACACCCAGGTTTGTCCTCGATGTCGCCAATTCCATGAACCTCGATTCTGCCTATTGTATAGATACCATCCCCGTGCTACGGATAAAGGGGACACAGAACCTGATGGTAGGCCAATTTGCTGGCTTTGAAAACAAAGGCACAAAAACAAACCTGATCGGATATAAGGCGGGGTTTAACAATATTGGATATTATAGCCATTTTGATGGGTACATGGCGGGGTATTCCAATACAACGGGTACCGAAAACCATTTTTCAGGATATGAGGCGGGCATGAACAATACCACGGCCCCTTTCAACTATTTTGTAGGTTTTTATGCCGGCCATGCCAATACCACGGGGTCAAACAATTATTTTGAGGGATTTAGTACAGGCATCAATAATACCACCGGCACCTCCAACATGTTTATGGGTTATGGGACAGGATCGGCCAACACTACGGGCAGCAATAATCTGTTTATTGGGGTAGCATGTGGCAGCGCAAACACCTCCGCCAGCAACAACCTGTTCATCGGCTACTATGCAGGCCACAATACCAGTAGTAGCGGCAACCAATATGAAGGCTACCATGCCGGGTATTCCAATACCTCGGGAGCATTGAATTATTTTTCCGGCTATTCGGCTGGGGAAGCCAATACAACAGGGTATGACAATCATTTTGCAGGATACCTTGCAGGGAACAAAAACACTACAGGTTTTTTGAATTTTGACGAAGGCAACAGTGCCGGGTATTCAAATACCATCGGTTCCTTGAATATGTTTGTCGGCGATAGTGCCGGCTATTCCAATACATCAGGATCCTCCAATTATTTCTCGGGGTACCAGGCTGGTTTTTCAAATACAAAAGGCAGTGACAACCAGTTTTTCGGGTATAAGGCAGGCGCGAAAAATTCCACGGGTACAAACAATTGTTTTTCTGGATTTGAGGCAGGTATGTCATGCACTACCGGATATGACAACCAATTTGAAGGCTATCTTGCAGGAGCAACCACCAATACAGGTCATCAAAATTATTTCTCGGGCTATACCGCAGGATATTCAAATACGACAGGGTTTAACAACCAGTTTCAGGGTTTAGCCGCGGGATATAACAATACCACCGGAAACAACAATCTCTTTTCTGGCATTCAGGCGGGCGACAACAACACTACAGGCAGCTTGAACCAATTTGAAGGGGTTTCATCGGGTCAATACAATACCACAGGGATCAACAACTATTTTTCTGGATTATCCTCAGGGTTTACTAATACCATCGGGAACTATAATTGCTATGCGGGATACCAAAGTGGATATGCATCGCAATCTACCAGCAACAACACTGCCTTTGGCGCTTATGCCGGAAAAGCTTCCACCGGGGACAGTTGCACCTTTATCGGCTCCAAAGCTGATGCGAATACCAATTTCCTCACCAATGCCACAGCCATCGGGTATGCAGCCCAGGTGGGCAGTAGCAACACCATGGCATTCGGCAACAATGCTGTCACAGCATGGGTTTTTGGCCGGGCAACCATCGGCAACGGCAGCTATGCGTTACAGGTAGGGTCTTCATCTTCCAATGGCAATGGCGCCTATCTTACCAAGGGCGGCACTTGGACCAATGCGAGTGACCGCAACAAAAAAGAAAACTTTACCTTGTTGGATGGCACTGATATTCTCAACAGAATTGTACAACTGCCTGTCATGCAATGGAATTATAAAGGGGAACCTGCCTCAAACACGCATATCGGCCCCATGGCACAGGATTTTTACAGATTGTTCCATGTGGGTGGCGATAGTCTCGCCATTTCCACGATTGATCCCTCGGGCGTGGCACTGGTAGGTGTACAGGAATTAAAAAAACGAAACGAAATCCTCAAAGCCACCATCGTTGCGCAGGATACCAAAATCAATGGCCTCACTAAAACCATTGAGGAGCAGAATGCCACCATCACTGCCGTTGAAAATGAGCTTGCTATCCTGAAAAAAAAGATGGAAGCTCAAGCGGCAGGGATTTCAAACACACCAAACACCACGGTTTCAGTCAAATAAGATGCTTTATATGAAAAAGAAACCTGTATTCTATATCATGTCAAGCCATCGCTTCACTGATTTTTCCCAAAAAAGGATGCTGCTAAGGGACTGGTGTTTTATTGGGTTTGTTATAGGGTTTGTTTTCGCTTCGTCCAGTTCTTTGGCCCAGGTGGGGGTGGGCACTATTACCCCTGACCCATCTGCCGTCCTCGATGTATCAGGTGCCAACAGAGGATTCCTGGTTCCACGCATGAACACCAACCAGAGAACCGCGATTGCAAAGCCCGTGAAAGGCCTGATGGTGTTCGACATGGACTCGTCTTATTTCTTTTATTTTGATGGATTGAAATGGCGGAGTTTCGGAAATGCAAATTTCTCTTTCCAAAAACTTACCACTTCGCAAATGCTTGCCATATCTTCACCAGCCAAGGGCACAATTGTTTTTGACCTCGACTCCGGATATTATTTTTATTATAATGGCTCAGCATGGAAGGGCCTTGACAATAACAGCAACAGCACCATTGTCAATTACAACCTCAGCTTGCAAAAACTCACGGCAAATCAGAGGTTGGCCATCAGCAATCCTGCCAAAGGTGAGCTGGTATATGATTTGGATTCAGGATATTATTTATATTTTGACGGCACGGCATGGAAAAGTGCAAGGGATATCACTACCATCCACAATAACTCCAGCATATTGGATCTCACCACCAAACAAAGACTTGCCATTACCGCCCCGGCCAACGGGCAATTGGTATATGACCTTGATTCAGGATATTATTTTTATTATAACGATACCATGTGGAAAGGGCTGACAGGCAATTATTTCAATATCCCAAAATTGAGGACGACCCAGCGCTTGGCCATTTCTACCCCGGCAAATGGATACCTGGTTTATGACCTCGATTCTGATTATTTTTTCTATTACAATGGCAAAACCTGGAAAGGGATCAACGGTATTGATTTCAGCATTCCAAACCTCAGCACCCTACAACGGCTTGCTATCAAATCACCCCCAAAGGCAGACCTTGTTTATGATCTTGATTCTTCCTATCTCTTTTTCTACAACGGCAGCAAATGGGTGGGCCTCAGCCTAAACGGAGATCCTGGGCCATGGATACAGGTAGGGAACACCGTACAGTTGCGGTCGCAAGGAGATAGTGTTGGCATCGGCATGGCGCCCCATTTCACCTTGGATGTAAGCAGTGCCGTAAATATTGATTCGGTATATTGCATTGATGCCATCCCCACATTAAGCACTAACGGCAATGAAAACCTTTTGGTCGGCCAATTTGCCGGAATGTATAACCAAGGGAAAAATGTGCAATTTATCGGCTACATGGCCGGGTACAACAATTCAGGGGATTTTAATCAATTTGAAGGCTACATGGCTGGATATGCCAACACCACGGGCACCCAAAACTATTTTTCAGGCTATAGCTCGGGTATGAACAATACCACAGGATCATCCAATTATTTTTCGGGATACAATACCGGGCATTCCAATACCACAGGGTCAAACAATCATTTTTCCGGGTTTGGTGCAGGGTATAGCAATTCATCGGGCAGCTACAACATGTTCGTTGGGTATGGTACAGCAGCATTGAACACGACGGGCAGCAACAACTTGGCCATTGGGATTGCTTCAGGCAGCGTAAACTCTTCAGGCAGCAACAATCATTTTATCGGCTATTACTCCGGACATAGCAACACCACTGCGAATGCCAATTTTATGGACGGCTATTCGGCCGGATACAACAATACCACCGGGGCCAATAATTATTTCTCAGGATTTTCAGCCGGGATTACTAATCTATCCGCTAACAACAATCATTTTGCGGGGTACTATGCTGGGAAATCAAACAAGTATGGGTACTCGAATTTCGCGGTGGGCAACAGTGCTGGCTACTCGAATTTTACCGGTTCCAAAAACATGTTTATAGGCGACAGTGCCGGCTATTCAAATACTACTGGATCAGGCAATTATTTCTGCGGGTACCATGCTGGCTTCACCAATACCAAGGGTGATAGCAACCAGTTTATCGGCTATATGGCAGGGTTTTCAAATACAATAGGTTCCTATAATTATTTTTGGGGTTTTGGGGCTGGGAACTCGAATACCTCAGGTAGCAACAATCATTTTGCGGGTTATAATGCCGGTGTAGCCAACACCACCGGGTATGACAACTATTTTTCGGGGTATGGTGCAGGTGTATCCAATACCACCGGAGATTCCAACCAATTTATAGGGTATGAATCCGGGTATAGCAATACTACTGGGAGTGCCAATTATTTTTCCGGGTACCAGGCCGGTTATAGCAATGTTAAGGCAAGTCATAACCAATTTATGGGCATACAGGCAGGCTACAACAATACAGGATCATACAATTATTTTTCCGGTTACCTATCAGGTTTTTCCAACACCAGCGGAACCAACAACTGCTATGCCGGATATGAAAGTGGATATAGCGGACAAACCAACCATGGCAATGCAGCTTTTGGAGCTTTGGCAGGGTACGTATCTACGGGCGATAGCTGCACCTTTGTGGGATATGGTGCCGATGCCTCAGCCAATCCGCTTACCAATGCCACGGCAATAGGTTTCAGCGCACAAGTGGGCCAGAGCAATGAAATAGCATTTGCCAACAGCGGTGTGAAAACATGGGTATTTGGTATCCCAAACGTATCTGGAAGTGGCCACGCCCTACAAGTTGGCTCTTCTTCTGCGAATGGCAATGGTGCATATCTTACTACTGGCGGCACATGGACCAATGCCAGCGACTGGAAGAAAAAAGAAAATTTCAAGAAGTTGGTTGGGCCTGATATCCTTGAAAAAATAGCGCTACTGCCACTGATGAAATGGAATTACAAAGGTGAGTCCATTGCAAACACCCATATCGGCCCCATGGCACAGGATTTCTACAGGCTTTTTCATATAGGTGGCGATAGTCTTGCGATTAGCACCATTGACCCGGCAGGATTGGCCTTGGCAGGCATACAAGAGATAAATAAGCAGACGGATACCCTCAAGGCAACGGTTAGCCACCAGGATTCAAAATTGAACACAATCCAGAAAGCAATTGATGACCAGAATGCCAGAATACGTGCCATAAAAGAAGAGATGGAAAACCTGAAAAATTTGATAGAACCAAGCAACAAATAATTGCATTATTACAATCTAAAAACGATCTGAGCTAAATAGAAGAATTTGAATGTGTAAGAAAACGAAAAAAATCAATGCCCATTAAAAATCCCCTCGAGATTTGCAAAAAAATATTTATTATGAAATTCCCCCATTTCACCATCATCTTTGTCTTGTTTGTATTTATCTCCTACCAGTCTCACGCCCAGGTAGGTGTCGGCACAACAAACCCTGACAAATCAGCCGTGTTAGATGTCAGTGGCCTAAACCGAGGATTCTTGGCACCCCGCATGACGACTTTGCAACGGAATGCCATACCAAAACCCGCAAAAGGCTTGATGGTATTTGATATGGACTCGGCCTATTTCTTTTATTTTGATGGCTTGAAATGGCGTGGCATTAGCAATACGAATTTTAACTTGCAAAAACTCACGACCGTACAAAGAGTGGCGATAAGCTCACCT
>Ga0206900_1039_pt2 | contig 18892 bp, 14 predicted proteins | sample Alteio_BWOrgHeat_46_FD_153235 | JGI IMG/M metagenome (GOLD analysis project Ga0206900, IMG submission 153235) | Enriched cells from forest soil in Barre Woods Harvard Forest LTER site, Petersham, Massachusetts, United States -... | ecosystem: Environmental > Terrestrial > Soil > Temperate forest >... | reverse complement strand
AATGTATATGGTAGAAATTTTATTTCTATAGCGATTTTTAGTGATACAGAATCAAGTCTTAAATATCTTGAAAAAAAATTAAAATTGGGGCGTATGAGCATACAAGATGCAGAAAAAGAAATGCATCTTGTTAATACGGAATTGCTTCTAACCTCTGACTTGGATATACGTCGAACTGAAGAGTCATACATGGAAGATTATCATAATGATCGTGTTGATGAAGGTAATATGCTAGCACGATTTTTAATGCGTAAAGATCAAGAGGAAACACATCAAGATCTTAAAAAATATGGTCAAAATTTATTGAAATGTTATTCAATAGCAAATTTCTTTTTATATCAAAATAAAAATTTATCACAACAAATGCAACGTTTTATATATATTTTATTTAATGATCCATTTGCTGAACCAACATTTGAAGAATATTTTATGTTCTGCGCACAGGCTGCGGCATATCGATCTTTAGATTTAGATCGCCAGGTGGGGGCAGTTATAGTTAATAAAGAAAATGAATTAGTAGCTTCTGGATTTAATGATGTAAGTAAGGTTGGGGGCGGGCATTTTGAACATCATGATCACCCGATGTATGATAAAAGCGAAACCGTTGATCATCGTGATTATATGCAGACTTATGATTTTAATCATGTGCATTTAGATCAAATAGCCAGACGCATTTCTGAAAAGTTGCATTTAGCCCCCAAAGAGCAGTCTTTATTACGCGAAGAAATTAGTGGTATTACAGAATTTAAACGTTCTACTCATGCAGAAATGTCGGCATTACTCGATGCCGCCAGGCGCGGTATAGCGGTTAGAGATTGTACAATTTATGTAAATACCTATCCTTGCCACAATTGTACAAAGCATATTATTGCTGCAGGGATCAGAAAAGTAGTGTTTTTGCATCCATATACTAAGAGTAAAGCTCGCGACATGTATAAGTCCATGATTAAGCACGGTCTAGTGCTAGATGATGAAAATATCGGCGATGCTGTGGTTTTTGAGCCATTTTTAGGGGTGTCGCCAAATCGTTTTATGCTGACTTTTGCAAATGATAAAGATACCAGATTAGAAAATATTGCTGGTAAAGAGACCGGTAAACCAAAACAATGGCATCTTGATGTTCGTGCAATTTCAAACAGGCTAACGATGAGGCAGCCATATACTTATATAACTCGAGAGTGGTTAATTGTATATAATAAAATGCCAGATATTTCAGTATTCTATAAACCTGGGTTTATAGGTTAAAATACCTGGCAGATCAGACTACTTTTTCTCTTTGTCTTTTTTCTTTTTCATCTTATCTTTGTCTTTTGGTTTCTTATCGCCCATGTTGTGCTCCTTAATAAATTCTACAATTCAGTTTACATATTATGCATATGTGTAAATTTATTCTATAGGATTTTTAGCAATACGTAAATATTTTTAATATGTCAGCACTAAGACATTAAAGCTTGGATGGGTAGCAATAAGTCAGTGGCTATTATACCGCGCTGCCCAGATTTTGCAGCAACGTCACCAGCCATTGCATGTACGCAAACCCCTAACCTAGCGGACAAATCCAGACTCATGCCTTGCGCAATTAATCCTGCAATGATCCCTGTTAACAAATCTCCCATGCCAGCACTGGCCATACCAGGATTTCCGGCGGCGCATATTTCAATTGGGGCATGCGGGCTTGCCACTAATGTTCCGGCACCTTTTAGTACCACTGTAGAGTTATATTTGGTAAGCAGCTCAGTCAATGTTGCGAGGCGTTGCGAGATTGGTGCGATTTGTTTTTGGCTTAACAACTCAGCTGCTTCACCAGGGTGTGGTGTTAGGACTCTATGTATATTCTTATTTGGATGTTGTGATAAGAAAAATAAACCATCAGCATCCAATACCAGCGGTAATTGCGTAGTGCTTACTTTATCATATATTTGTTGTGACCAGCTGGTGCGACCCAGACCAGGTCCTAAAGCTATTACCGTGGCTTTAGAGATTATGGCATCTAAAGCATTAGGATCATCGCTTGCGTGACACATAATTTCTGGATGATATGCGCTAATACCGGTTAATGTTGTTTGATGTGATGCTATTGTAACTAAACCAGCGCCAACACGTAGTGCCCCTAACGCCGTCAATACAGGAGCACCAGGAAAGCCTAAATCACCGCCAATTACTAGAACGTGTCCAAAATTACCTTTATGCGCATTAGGCGCACGTTTGGGCAGCATCGCGAGTAAGGTTTTAAAATCTAAATGGTTAATCGTATCCATATATGTATTATACTCAGGATTACCATGCAACGGTAGTAAGAGAGATATATGTCACGATTTCTATTAGGTATTGTACTCAACACTGGCTTTATAGTGGTTGAAATTATATATGGCTTTATGGCCAACTCAGTGGCGCTAATTGCCGATGCGGTACATAACGCTAGTGATGTGCTAGGTCTGACGTTGGTATGGGTCAGCTATTATATTGCTGATCGGCGTGCGCCGCATAAATTCACTTTTGGTTATAAAAATGCTACTATTTTCGCAGCTTTTTTTAATTGCGTTATATTACTGCTTGCGATAGCAAATTTATTGTGGACTTCGTTACATAGACTTCATGCACCACAGCCGGTTACTGCGACAATTGTTATTTATGTTGCTGCAATTGGCGTATTTATTAATGGCGTAACTGCATTATTGTTCGTGAAAGATCGTCAAACCGATATTAATATTCATGCGTTATTTTTAAATATGGCTTTAGATACGGTGCTGTCAATATCTGTAGTCGTAGGTGGTTTATTAATATGGTGGCAAGGCTGGAACCTAATCGATCCAATTCTTGGCGTTATAATTGCTTTGACTATTATATATAGCTTTTGGGGGGTGTTCAAAGAATCTATAAATTTAATATTTCAAGCGGTACCAGCTGCTATAGATATACACGAAATTATCGCCGCAATTCAAAGTACAGGACAGGTAGTATCATATCACGATTTACACGTTTGGGCCCTAAGCACCACAGAAACTGCATTGTCGGTGCATATAGTTACCAGTAGCCAAAATTATAATCCACTGTTGATTCACGATTTAGCACAAATGTTCAGAGATAAATTTAACATTCGGCATACTACGATTCAAATGGAGATCGACGTAATTGCTGCTGATTGTAATAGCGATTGTTAACTATGTTACCTGAATTACCTTTGCTTAGGAATAAAGCCTATGTTACAATTCACGAATGAAAAAATACCTTATTACCAGTGCATTACCATATATTAATGGTATTAAACATCTAGGCAACCTAGTTGGTTCATTGTTACCGGCCGATATCTACGCCCGCTACTTAAGACAACGTGGTGAGCAAGTATTGTGTATTTGCGGCACCGATGATCATGGTGCGCCTGCTGAAATTGCGGCCCAAGAAGCAGGACTGCCTGTGGCTGAATATTGCCAGCGTATGCACGAGACGCAACAAGCTATTTATGCTAAATTCAACTTAGCTTTTGATCATTTTGGTAAAACATCAACCGCAGCAAATAAATCCTTAACTCAAGATATGTTTAAATATCTTGAGCAAAATGGCTATATTATTGAAAAAACCATTGAGCAATATTACTCGGTAGCCGATAAAAGATTTTTGGCCGATCGCCATATAACTGGTACTTGTCCTAAATGTAATTATGAGCTGGCGCGTGGTGATCAATGTGACGGTTGCGGTGCATTGTTAGATCCCACAGAATTAATAAATCCACGATCCACGATCAATCCACAAGATACGCTTGAATTGCGTCAGACTAACCATTTATTTCTAGATTTGCCTAAGTTACAAACCAAAGTAAAACAATGGACTGATACCCTGCAAAATCCTAGCAAAGTTGTATCAGGTATTATTCGCAAATGGTTAGAAGAAGGTCTAGAGCAGCGTTGTATTACGCGTGACTTAGACTGGGGTATTCCGGTTCCTAAGCCTGGTTATGAAGATAAAGTATTCTATGTATGGTTTGACGCCCCAAATGGCTATATAAGCATAACAATGGACTGGGCCACGCAAAGCGGCAATCCAGAGGCGTGGCAACAATGGTGGCAACAGCCAGATCAAGTGCATTATACCCAGTTTATGGCTAAAGATAACGTGCCATTTCATGCTGTGATGTGGCCGGCAATGTTGCTTGGCACTGCGCAAAATTGGAAGATGGTTGATTACATAAAGGGTTTTAATTGGCTTAATTATGCCGGTGGTAAATTCTCTACCAGCCAAAAGCGTGGGGTTTTCACAGATACGGCGTTAGAGTTATTTCCTGCGGATTACTGGCGTTACTATTTAATGGCCAATGTTCCTGAATCTAGTGATGCCGATTTTAGTTTTAAAGACTTTGCTAGTGTTATTAATAAAGATTTAGCAGACAGCTTGGGTAATTTTACCTCGCGGGTTTTAACGCTAGTAGAAAAATATTTTGAAAGTAAAGTTCCAGCTCACGATGCTACAACTTTAGATTCAGAATTATCTCAAAAGACCGTTGAATTATGTAAACAGCTAGATCAAGCGCATTCCGATCTGCGGTATCGCGAAGTAATTAACACGATGCGTCAATTATGGGCTTTGGGTAATGAATATATTACTAAACAACAACCTTGGTCGGTAATCAAACGTGATCCTGTGCAAGCTGGTTATATTTTAAGTAACTGTTTACACTTGTTAAGAATTTATGCAGTTACTGCATGGCCTATTATACCAGGTACTGCAGAGCAAATTTTTGCTTTAGTGTCACCAGATGCTAACCCAAGTAAAATAGCAATAACTAACGTGGCAGATTTTAATTGTTTGCCGGTGGGTAGTTTAGTTGCAGGAAAAATATCTATGTTTAGTAAGATCGAAGACGCTACGGTGTTAGATTTAGAGGTGCGTTTTGGAGGTGTTTAACCGTTAGGATGTAAGGAAGCAGCAGATGGGAATCGAGTTAATTAATATTGGATTAGCATTTATTGAAGGGTTAGCTTTAGTGTTGTCGCCGTGTATTTTACCGATATTACCAATAATTTTGTCTGTTTCTATTGAGGGTAGCAGAAAACGGCCTTACGGGGTTATTTTAGGTTTCGTAATTAGTTTTGCATTGTTTACTTTTTTTGCAAGACAATTAGTATTCTGGTTTGGTTTAGACTTAAATTGGGTCCGCAATATTTCGTTTGGATTGCTATTGTTGCTTGGCGTAGTGATGATCTCCGAATTTTTAACAGAAAAATTTACTACTTTAACTCAAAAATTCGGTAATTCTGGACTACAAGCTACTAAAAATACGCAAGATTACAGTTTTGGTAGTGGTATATTATTTGGTTCTTTAGTTGGTTTGATTTGGACTCCATGCGCGGGGCCAATACTTGCTGCGGTAATAGTGCAATCTATTTTACAGCAATCATCTATTGCAAGTTTTATGACTATTCTTGCTTTTGCAATAGGTGCAGCGATCCCTATGTTGATTATTGTATTATTTGGTCGTGCTTTATCAGCCAAATTAAAATTTTTTCAAATTCACGCAGTATTTATACGTAAATTATTAGGAGCTATAATTATAATTGCGGTAATAGCTATGATTTATGCGCCAGGATTATTTGCACCTACCGTAAAGTCCGCGATACGCGCCAATAAGTTTGGCGTAGAATTACAAGATGGTTTAGCTATGCCGTTTCCTGCCCCAGAATTTAAAGGTATAAGTAACTGGATTAATTCCAAGCCATTACAAATTTCAGAACTTAAGGGTAAGGTAGTTCTCATAGACTTTTGGGCTTATTCTTGCATTAACTGTATTCGGACGTTGCCGTATTTATTAGATTGGTACAATAAGTATCATGCTCAGGGTTTGGAAATAATTGGTATACACAGTCCAGAGTTTGATTTTGAACGTGACTTAAACAACGTGCAAATGGCTGTGCAGCAATATGGAATAAAATATCCAGTGGCTTTAGATAATCAATTTGCAACTTGGAAGAATTATAACAATCAATTTTGGCCGTCGCATTATTTAATTAACCACAATGGTGACATAGTATACGAACATTTTGGAGAAGGTAATTATGATGTTACAGAAAATAACATACGTTTTTTATTGGGAATAAAAGATCCGATTGCTACGAATGCTAACCAGCCAGAGCATAATTTATCTCAAACTCCAGAGACATATCTTGGCTACTCAAGAATTGACAATTTTTCTAGTATAGGTTCGCTAGTTAAAGATCAGATTGCAAATTATAGTTTTCCTGACGAATTATCTAAAAACGCTTGGGCCTTAAAAGGTGAATGGACTATTGCTGCGGAAAAAAGTGTCAGCGCTGCGCCTAATGCCGCTATTAAATTACATTTTTCTGCTAAAAAAATATTTGCAGTTATGGGGGTTGCAGAAAATTCAGTTACAGTGACTATTGAATATGACAATAAAAAACATACAATTCAGGTTACAACGCACAATTTATACACTTTATTAGAATTACCCCAGACAGTTGATGGCATTATAGAGATAACTGCGGCTGCAGCTGGGTTGGAACTTTATACTTTTACTTTTGGAAATTAAAATAATTAGTTGTGAAGCTAATTTGAATTAATGTAGCAAATAATTCGCGAATTGTTTTTTAGATATCTCTAGTATACGATAACCGCAACAACTAGTTGTAGAGGTCGATATGGCTAATAATTCAAATTTGATAATTGCGTTGCAGCAATTAATGACACATAAAGCTGGCAAAAAAGCATTTCTTGATATGCTGACTGAAAAAATGCAACTTTCCGAAGCAGATCTAAAGGCATTAACGGATAATCCTGAATTTACTGACTCACAAAAAAAAGCGGCAATTATATATGCAAAAACCTTGCATAGAAACCAAATTGATACTGAAGCGGAATTACAATTGTTGTTGCGTAACTTTGAAAATACTGAAAGCCCGGATGCAAAGTTAGCAGCTTGGCATTCTTTGGCAGACGTAGTGCTAAAAGCATACTATGTGAGTATTGATAACACCGCTGTGTTTAAAACAGTGCGCGAGGTTATTGAGCCGCTGACTATTTTTGCTACTGCTTATGTTGATGAGTTTAACGGCAAATTACAACATGACAAGATCCTTGCTGCTAAAATTATACAATTATTATTTTGCATTGCTAATTTTAATGAGCTTGCTGATCAGTCACAAGTTTGTATCCAGTGGCACGATAAGGCAGAACAGTTTATCCATGATAATCATTTAGAGAATACTCAAGAATATGCTGACTTATTGAGTTTGCGTGGTGCAGAAATTGCACGGCGTTTTAAACCATATAATACCGATGGTTCTTTAAATAAGTTTCCGGAGGAATGTATTAATTATTTGCAACGTGCTTTAGATCTGCATATAAAAATTGGTAGTACTTTAGATACCACAGCACATATGCGCAATGTGCAGATGGATTTGGCTGCCGTTAAAGCGCAAAATATTCAATATCAATTTGAGAGTACGAGTCAGCAAACAGTTGAATTAAAACAACATATGAAAAGCACTACGCATGAAGTATTTGAATTATTAGATACTTTGTATCCGACTTTAGGATCAGACGGAACACGCATTTCACAATGTTTACAAATTGAGTCACAATTGTATTTATTGCAAGGGGAACTGAGTCAAGCCGTGGAAGTGGCTACCGCCGCAATACCTTTTATGTCTGAAAAACAAAATGGCAAGTGTTCAAATCTTTTAAATAAAATTGGAAATACATATGTAGCTATGGCTCACGTTTTATATGAAAAAATTGGCAGCACCGAAAGTAAGCTCATGATCAAGCAGATGACTGATCATCCTTATACAAAATTGGCGCATAAATTAGCACATGACTATGAATTAAAGATTGTTCCTAGCAACGATTTGCTTTCTGTGGCCGACAATTTTGTAGTGATGGCCACGGTGTGTTACGTTAAATCATATCAACTGTTAAAGGGTGCTGATCAGTTCAATCATTTATATTCTGCTCAAGCTAAAACTGCATTGCAGCAGATTGGTATTGAAGATGAAATTTTAGATTTGGTATATTTCGATCAACCACTAGAAGAAATTTTAGATGGTATTATGCGCGAAAATGAAGGCAAAGTACCTAAGATAGCCCCTGGCATTGCGTCTGCACCATCCTTTACTAGTATGTTTACTAGCAAGCTACAGGAGGGTTTAAGCAGCTTCAAAGATGCGCTTATGAGCTTTATATACAATCCATTTGCAGCAACCCCCAATTCAGCTGCACCGCAGCCAAAACACAAGTAATTATCTGTATCATTATACAGCTGTAGGGGAACTATTTGGTAATGAATCACTCTAATACATGTGGGGTATATATTGGGGTGGTTTTGTGGCTAATTATCCATATACAGTAACGAGCATTTGGGGAGCTGACAGGAGCGACGCAGGACTAGAAGGCGGATTGAACGCACTTGCAAAAGGCGTTACCTCTAGCCACGTTGCTACTACTCTCTGTACTACGAATGAATTATCATATGATAAAGCTATAAAAGCTGGGATTCCATGTGAAACATTTACCGATAATGGTTTGAGGGTATATAAAATACACTTTAGTTATGGCCCATCTATATCTAATCCATTAAATCCTGGCAGTAAACTCGATGAGTCATATTTAATTAATTGTTTAAATGCACAGTTATTGACTCCAGCACCAAATATGTCGCTAATAAATCAACAAAAAAATACGGTATATTCACCTTTGGATCCATCTCGCGCCAACCCTACAGAATTATTACTTAATCCATTGTCAGTAGTAAAAGTAGATACTCCGGAGGAAGCTCAGATTATTCAAGATTTTCAACTAAAACTAAATTTATTATTGCAAAGATATCTAGATCCAAATAATGCTGAAGCAAACACGGATGCGAGGCGCGAAAAATATTTTAGCGCTGTAAAAAATGAAGTGTCTGAATTAAAGAAAAAACTTGATCCTTCCAATAAGCTAACAATGGATCAATTTGTTTATGATTTTAATAACACCAAAGGTACTATAGGTTTAAGACCTGAAGAGACAATAGAAACCAGTTTGTTAACTAAGGATCAAGTAAAGTTAGGCATGCATGGCTTTGTAGAAGATGATCTAGTTGCAAAAATGGTTGAGTTTAAACAGAAAATTGACTCGGGCGGAAAGGAGTATAGTTTTGTGCTTGATAATTGTTCACATGCAGTTAGAGATCTTTTTATCGCCGCAACTAACGATCCTAGCATTAAAGATTTGATGCAACATACGATTGGCTATAATGATTTTAAAAAATTTGGATTGATTTCTGGTAAGACTTTATTAGCCGCCTTTGAGGTTGTAGTGGCTCGCAATATTGAGACCCCGGTGAATGTTGCAGATAATTTAATTGCTGTTAATGAGTTATTAAATAGATACAAAAATGATTCTAAACCTACATTGAAACATCCAAGACTAGAGGTAAATGTGTTACCATCGCATTTACCTAAGCGTCCTAAGATCGGAGCTTCGCAATTATCATTGCATATGTCGCGTGCCCCTTCGTTAAACCATATAGTTCAAGAGGCAGAAGAGTCTAAGTTTGCGGTGAAAGTAATATCTATTGACGAAAATACCAAAAAACCGTTATCAATTATTTTTTACAGCACTCAAAATAAAAATGTTCCCATTGCCACAGTCGAGCTCAATCCTAACAATTCTAATGCGGTAGATATAAAATTTGGCAATTTGCCATTAGATAATAATCAAACTATGACTTTGTTACGCTTGATAAATAAAAATCTTGAGGTTAGTAAAGATCCCATACAAAATGCTGAGTTTACAATAGGACTTTCAGATAAATCAGCCGGGGCTCAAGCAGACACGCTGAGAGAGGATGTAAAAGCGGTTTTTGGCGCAAACATAAAGGTATTTATAGAAAAAGAGCCTGTCGAGCAACAACCTAATCACCGCAGGCTCAATATTTAGTAGTCTTATTGCTTAACTACATCGATATTAGTTTCAACATTTTTTACATCGCTGACATCGCCGATGCTTTTCTCAATAATAGCGATATCGTTGCGATCGGTGACTTTGCCGAAAATATGCACTACGCCATTAGTAGTTTCAACGTGTAAGTCATAGCCTTTAGCAATTTTATCTTCATTAGCTAGTTGCATGATTTTGCCTTTGGCTTTAGCAGTAATTAGTGCATCTTCAAAAAAGTTATTGCTGCTAGTGACTTTTAACTTGGATTCATCCACGTCTTTTACGCCTTTAACACTTTGTGCTAATTCGATGATGCGAGATTCTTGGAGACGGGTATCCACTGTGCCTTCTAAGTGCACAACAGCGTTTTTAGTTGTCACGCTAATTTTTAAGGAGCGAACATCAGCCTCTACTGCCAACAGGGCTTTAACCTTGGTAGTTATCGCGGCATCTTCTGCAGCTGTAGCTACCTTGGCACCGGCTGCTTTCATGTCGGCTTTAACGTTCTCTAGTTCTGTTGCGGCAAATGCGGAAAATGGCGATAGTGCGGCTACCAGCATTGTGGTAGTTAGCAGATTGCTTGTAAAATTCATAATGTTTCCTTACAGTTAGGCTTAAAAGCTTATAATACCATATTATGGGTTATTCTGCATAACAACTCATAAACCTAGCTTGAATCGAATCATTAGTTCTGATAACATCATATCCAGTATATCACATAGTAGTTAGGTGGCTTGTATGATTGACAGAATAAAGAGATTTAAAGAATTATTCAAAACGCATTATAATCAGATAAAAGAAAATCCCAAGGCATATATCAAAGCGCAATTATTTTCTTTATCTATGCTCACCAAAGCTGCTGTTATATTTGCACTCAAAGCTATGTTAAAAACAGTGGCGTTTTTAGTTGCTGTTGTTTTATTTATTGAGGCTTTTCAATTAGTTCTTTCTGGGGCACCTCTAATGGCTGCCTTGTTTTTTATTCCCGCTGTAGTAGCATTACGTTATAGTTGGTTGCCATTTAAAATAATTAGTACGGTTCTTAGTATAATAGCAACTCCTGTAACCTATGTGGGTAAAAGAATTTTTCTAGCCATAGTCGATCATTTAATTGATGAGTTTGGAATTGCGCAGCATGCCAAGAATCGGCCACTCAAACAATTTTTTGAAGTAGATGATGACACGGTTGATGTAGAAAACCCAAATCCCAGTTTAGAATTTCGTACTGGAATTGATACCGACTCATATCAATTTGGTATATTTACTATAAGTCCTGGTGCCGTATTTAGGTATATGCTGCCGCAAAATATCAGTTATACCGCAATAAAAAAATCTGTAAAAAAGCTGTTAAACTTCCTTATTTATGAATCTGGCCTGAGTAGTCGTGCTCAATATATTGCAAATTTTCCAGAAAATGAAGCAAAAAGGCTGCAGGCATTGCAAACGTCAGAATCCTCGCAAAAAGATTTTGTAGAAAAAATAAGTATTCAAGCTAACGTAAATAATATATCTTTGGAAGGCGCACTGGATTTGATAATAGCTAATAATGCCGATTTAGCTAAATATAAGTTACAGGATGGTAAAAATTGGTTGCATTATTTACAAAAAATAAATGTTCCTCAACATCTCAAATATAAATATGTAGGGGCAGTGGTTAAGATCATCGGTTCAGGAGTTTCTCCTTATGAGCGTGATACTGCTGGGGTTACCGCTTTTGGTGTTGTGAATTCAGAAAATGAGAATAATAGTTTGCTAAGGGTGGCTATTAATGGCAAATACCCTGATCTTATCGGTTTAGAACAACAGGTTCATCAAGTAGAAAAGTTTATTAATAATGTAAAAAATGGTGCCGCTGATGCTGCCAGTGCTGATCGTCGTCTTTTGGTCTTAGATGGCCCACCAGGGCTTGGGAAAACAGAGACCATAATTAACGTTATGAAAAAAGAAAATATTAGAGTACTAACGTATAAGAAAGCTGACCAGAGTGACGGTATTGTTGGTGGTCATGTAAATAGAATATTAGCTTTATTCAAGCTGGCCAAAGAATCCGGAACCCCGGTGTGCATATTTATTGATGAATTGGACTCTATACTTCACAGTAACGAAAAAGATGCAAATTCGCAACATGATCGCGGCCCTATAAACGCTTTCCAGGAAGAGATTACTAAATTAAAAGGGACTCAATGTTTTGTAATCGGTGCAACGAATCATTTTGAAGATCTTAAAGAACCCATTAAAAGCAGAGCTGGATCTCCGATATATTTTCGACATCCAAATACTGAGACAATAAATAGAATGCTACAAGACAAGTTAAAAAACTATTGTATTAAAGATGGTGCAGAAATTATTGCAAAGATTGCAGAAAACTTTTATGGCATGTCACCAAGGGATTTGAATGCTTTTGTGTATGCAGTGGCAGATAACCATGAAGATAACAAAACAATTATAACTATCGAAGATTTTAAAAACGCAATTAAGAGAATAAATGCCACTACATCAAAAGACGTCCCTGGATTAAAAGTGGTATTTAAAAATATTGATCCACCTAAACTTATTGAAGATTTTGAATTATTAACCCTGGAAAAAGATGTATTAGAGCAAATTACTACATTGAAAAACTTTTTTGATACTAGATTTATTAATGCTCGTGTTAATTTTGAAAATAATTTAAAACGTGTTTTATTTAGAGGGTTCTCTGCTAAAAAATTCATAAACACTATAACAAATAATTCCGTTGGTCCTACTTTATATTTTGATGCAGCAAAGATAGATGATATAAAAACATTTTTACCGAAACTATCTGAAAAAATACGTTCGTATGAAAAATGTTTACTTGTTATAGACAATATAGATTTTCTTAAAAAAGGTGATTTGGAAAAATTATCTAATGAAAATGGGCTGTTATTTATAATTGGTGCAACTGAAAAATCAGCATTAAAAGAAGGTAGTGATTTGCTGTTGGATATGTGGGATGAAAATATAGAAGTTAAGGCTTCTATTCCAAATGAGAAAGAACGATCTGATATAATAATAGCTGGTCTTCTTGATATGCATAATAATGATGCTCCAATCCCTGAATCGCTACCATCATGCGCTGGTGCATTAGCAAAGTTGTGTGACAGTCGTACTAATAAACAAGAACTTAGAGAATTGCTTGAGCAGTCGCAGCGTGATTTTTTTAATGATGATAAAAAACCTGGTAAACCTATGCTTACTTACGCAAAAATGGAAGAGACTATTTTAAAGAGTAAACATAAGAAGACTGATTTAAAGAGTAAACATAAGAAGACTGAAGAAACCAAAGGAGTCAAAAGAGTAGAGAATAGTAGACTTGTAAGAGAATTTAATCGTATGAATTAGCTAGACAAGCAGCGCTAATACCTTGTAGAGTAAGCGCATGAAACGCTTAACTCTACGCTTAATACTATGCTTGATTCTATCTCCAGCAGCACTCGCTGCTGGAGGCACCTGGTCCGGCTATGTCAAATTAGAAGACGTGTACAATTTGCATGGTGGTAAAAAAATTGGCAATATCTTGCAAGGCGCCACTAGAATTACTGCTACTTATCCTATCTTTGGATCTGAATATGTCCCAGACGGTATCTACAAATTAGGGGTGCTAGGGGCAACACATAACCGATCACAGAGCTCATATACCGCGGCCATTCAAAGCACTACATTGCTAAATGTGCAGCGTGAAATTCGTATTTCTAACCTATCTTATGAAACAAATCTGGCGCCATACATAACTGGCCGCATCGGTATAATGGACTTGGAAACATATTATGATATTACTGAAGCGGCGAGCTATCTATATAATACCGCTTTTGTTAATGCTATGGCGTTAGATAAAAATACACAATTAGCTTCATTCCCATACCCTGGTATTGGCGCTATGGTAGAGCTACGCAATAATCAAAATTACGCTTTATTAGGTTTGTATCAAGGTAATCCGCAACAGTTACATACGTTTTTGTATCACGGTTATATGTTAATTAGTGAAGCAGGTACCAAAGTATCGCATTTTGCCGTAAAGGCCGGAGCATGGTTGTATCAAGCAGGGGCTACACCAAATTATAATAATGCTCTGGGTGCCTATTTTATAGGCCAACAAGACTGGCGTACCGACTCTAATCGCGACATGGTTGCTTTTATGCAGTTTGCATACAGTAACGAAGATCCCAAATATATACCATATTCGTTAACGCTCGGCGTAAATTCTAATAATATTTTTTTAAATAATAATAACGATTGGTTATCTGCTGGTATCGGCAAAATTTGGCTATATAATTTACCAAGCGAAGTAGTATATGAACTTTCATACGTAATTAGATTTTGCGATAATTGGTATTTAAGCCCAGACTTACAGTATGTTGTAAAGCCAAGCGGCCTTTACCATAATGCCACTGTATTTTTGCTAAGGTTGGAATATTGGTTTTAGCACACAATTAGGAGTCAAATTTTCTGGCTCTAATAACTTTATAAATACGTCTAAATATTTTTGTAAAGAGCCACCCGGGGCTTGCCAATCAAATTGCTCTGCTTCATGCATGATGCGGATCTGCATGGCATTTTTTTGTGCTGGTGTTAATGAATCCCAGAGTAGCAAAGCTTGATCGATGGCTTTATATAAATCAGGATTTTCCTCACCCTCCGGAAATACTTCAAAGAATATACCATTACCATAAGTATTGTTTGGATCACTATAATCAAATGTGGTTATTAAATCGCGTATGCCGCCAACCCCTGTTGTAATACAGATGGCACCGTTGGCTAAACCTTCTGGAGCTACTAAACCACAGGCTTCGCGACGTGATGGCACATATATAAAATCGGCTGCTGCACGTACTAATTGTAAAAATCGCGATTGCTCTGCTTCGCTAAAAGTTACGAATATATTATCCATTTGGCGGCTGTAATTTAAAACAACGTTGTATACGTCATCTGTGATACTGCGGCCAATACCTATAAAAATAGCTCTGCCATGGAGTGCCTGTATTAGTTGCTCAAAGGTATCAACGCCTTTTTCTGGCGAGTATCTACCTACATATAAAATTAACGGTAAGTCAGGATTTATACGCCAAGTGCCACGCGAACCATTTAACATAGTTGCTAGTTGTTGTTTAAGGCGCAGTTTTTCTGTATAAATATTTTGAGGATCGCTAATAAGCTTACCTACTGGACAATAATTGGCGTAATTTATGCCGTTAGTGATTCCAATTGCGGTTTTGCGAGCGTTTGCAATGGTATATATTTTGCGTAAATATTCTAGTTCAGGATCATCGCTGTAAGTATCGATACATTCTTCTAGTAATCGTGGCGACACCACTACTATTTGATCTGCTGCTGCCAATCCCATTGCCTTGAGAATACAGGTTTCTGGCAAGTATTCTAAACCAATGCCTTCTAAACAATATCCAGGGTAGGTGCCGCGATCCCAATTGTCTATGTGAACCATAAATACGGTTTTAATGGTAGTGTTATTATATACCCCGGTTAATAGTTTGGGAGCTAGGGCCGCCTGCCAATCATGTAGTTGTAAAATTTGTGGATTGGGGTGATTAGTGCCGATTGGGCCATTAGCAACATACGCCGCTACTGCGCCGTTATAATATTTAAGACGCTCTATAAATAGACTAGCTTCAGTATCTAAATATATATCGTGCAATGCATTTATATTAAATAAATATTTGTAAGCATCTGCTGGTTCTATTAAATAATGTTTAATGCCGTTATGTTGTTTTAAATAAATTTTAGATGTAACTAACGTGTTATTATATACATGCTGTATTTCGGCTATTTGGATTTTGTCATTATAACTTTTGAATAAAGTCGGATAGTATGGAGTTATGATACTAGCATCAAATGCATGTTGATCGTTTAATTTAAACTGATTTTGTGCCACCATCATTTGTGAGGCAACATTACCAAGTCCGCCGAATGTCGCGGGACCGCCTTCTATTGCAACATGTAAGACACTACAGTACATTATGACCTCGTTAAGTATTTTCAATATACAAACTTGAAAGTATACTATGATCTTTGTAATTAAAAAACTTTATATAGGACCATGCTATGGAAAGCGATTTGCCAGATGAAAATCGAGATGCAATTTTAGAGATATTACGTAATGTTGGTAGTTGTGTTGATGGTAATTTAACCACAGCGATACAACGCTGCGGGCGTAAATTTATAGAAGATCTTTTTACACTTACAAAAGTAGAAGATGTCTCTGTTAGCTTAGCCGCCACTAAATTACTAGAAGATATTCTTAATGGCTTACTTTTAGAGAAATGTATTCCGCCAATCGTTAATCCGCCAGGTTATGGTGGTTATGGCTACGGTGGTTACGGTTACGGTGGCTATGGCTACGGTGGTTACGGTGGCTATGGCTACGGTGGCTATGGCTACGGTGGTTATGGCTATGGTGGTTATGGCTATGGTGGTTATGGCTATGGTGGTTATGGCTATGGTGGTTATGGCTATGGTGGTTATGGCTATGGTGGTTATGGCTATGGTGGTTATGGCTACGGTGGTTATGGCTACGATAATACATATGTATACAAATTAACACCTAATTCATCGCGCAAAAACCCTTCTGAAAACGAGGAATTATGGAATAATGATGAATTTATCTGGTTGAATCAAACTTTTGCCGTCGGGGTTTGTAATTCAGAAGGTTTAGTTTGGGTATTTAAAGATATTAATACTAGATTTTCTCCAGAAGAGGGGCGGGCTATTTTACAATTTACGGCCTTAAGTTCTGGCGATCACGATCAGGGATTATTTCGTGCTGTTGCTCATGCAGCAATTAATAACCCTGTAATTTTAGATAAAATTATGCCTAGTGCACCAGCACCTTAGTTAAGCTGCGCAGCATGGTCTGCATGGCGCTGGTGTTTTATTATGATGGCCATATAAGCTTGGGTCTAGAACATACATATCTTTAAAAAATTCACAAATTTTTTCTGGGCCATCTTTATCTATATCAAATACTAATAAATCTTGGGGTCGATCTTTAAAGTATTCAAGAACCTCTGCATGATGCATATCCCATTCTTGATTCCAACGTTCAATTAATTCTGCTTCGTTAACATCGTAAGCTTCACATAACACATCTATATAGCGTCTATTATTGATTGGATCAACATGCGAACATCTACTTTCAATCCAATCTAATTTGCGACGCGTATTAAGAATGAATTTGCTGCCAGGGTAGTTAGCATCTAACTCTTTAAATAAATTAAGGTTTATATAAATTGGCGGATTTGCGTAAATATTTTCCATATCAAAAAAAGCTTTATATTCACTATACTCTTCAGATAGCAAAGGATCACCATTTATATAGTTTTCATAAATACTGCTAGCCAAGCTGCCTTGTCGTCCATTATGTATAGATGGTATGCCATTTTTCTGAAAAAACTTAAATATCGTTGTAGTGCCACATTTATTAAAACCAATAGCCCAAACCCGCGCTGTATTTATATGCTGTCTCTTAATAGCTTCAGCAGTCAATAATTCACGCTGTGTTACTTTTTTATAAAGTTTAGCATATTCATTAACTGGATTAGATGTCCAGTCATACTGTTTTGCAGTATTAATTATATTTAATAAAATAGTATCTATAGAGTTATTTTTAGTTTTAATCTCAAGAAATTTAGTTGCATCTAAAATTGCAGCATCAAGTTGTTGTGTTCTAGTTTTTGGATCACCATTATATAATATACCAGTACCTGTATTATTGACTACATCTAATGCTTTTACAGTATCAGGTAAGCCTTGGATTTGTGGCACTACCGAGATTAAGCCGTACATCATAAGCTCCATTGGTACTAGACCACAAGCCTCATTTTTTGACAAGCTAACACCACAATCAGACGCGGCACGAAATTGTTTGCCACAAATTTTTTGTTCTGCGGCGTTATCTATAACTACACACCCTTTGACTTTTAAAGCATCTATCTCTTCTTTATAAGTAGGAATATACTGACCGTCTTTTATAGTATAAACTACATGCGATCCCAAAATAATTAAGTTACCATTGGCTTTGAGTACTGCTTCTAATAGACTTGGTAGATATTCTACGCCTTTTTCATTGGCGAAGCGGCCGATAAATATAAACCATTTTTTATTTGGATCTAAACTTGGGTATTTAGTTGCTAAATAGTTCTTAATACGCTGTTTACTGGCACTTATATTTTTAAGATCAAAAGCAAATTGCTGTAAATTTTGGGGATCTGTTGCATCCCAATCTTTAATGTTTATACCATTAGTTATGCCGTCTAAACGTTTATTATAATGCAGTTCTCTAAACAGGCCATCTAGGCCTTCGGCTTTACCTCTAATTACTTCTGCGGCTAAACCTTTAGATACGGTTGTGACATGATCTGAATATATTAAGGCAATTGCTATTTGTTTGATGTGGTCTTTATTAATATCGTTACTATGATTCGGAAATTGAGTGGCAAAGTTTGCTGGCAGACCTACGGACGATAATAGTGATTGTACGGATGCTTTTGATGTTAAACCACCATTTTCTCCTCTGAGTAACATGTGCACAGTGGATATTACATATGGAATTTTTTTTAGAGGTCTGTTCGCAGATTTAATTATGTCTTGATATAGTGGTAAGTTTTCAAATTCTTTTGTAATGCATCCTGTTAAACCTGTAAGCCATGTATGCTCATGTATTATATCAAATTCTGGGATCATATCATTAGGCATACGTATCATTGCTGCAGCAGCACTATTGAAGTATTCAATTCTATTTTGCGGTTCGGAATAATTAAATGCTTGATACATATTTTTTTCTTCTTTTATATCAAAGATAAAAGCTACCGCAGAATCTTTAACTGGTTTTATAAGATAATGGTAAATTGGTTTATCATTTACGACTTCGGTACAAACACGGAATACGTCGGATTTAAATGGTTTACCTTTATAAATATGCGATACAGTAGCG
>Ga0206900_1138_pt1 | contig 18895 bp, 15 predicted proteins | sample Alteio_BWOrgHeat_46_FD_153235 | JGI IMG/M metagenome (GOLD analysis project Ga0206900, IMG submission 153235) | Enriched cells from forest soil in Barre Woods Harvard Forest LTER site, Petersham, Massachusetts, United States -... | ecosystem: Environmental > Terrestrial > Soil > Temperate forest >... | reverse complement strand
CGCCATAGTGCCTTTGCGTGAGAAAAAATAGCACGCCAAGTCGCAGAGGGGTAAAGGGGGCAAAAAAACATTTCGATAACTCTTGTTTTTTTCTTTGCGCCTTGGTGCCTTTGCGTGAGAATAAAATGGTATGCCAAGTCGCAGAGGGGGAATAAGTTTTTGGGGAAAGAATAAAACTTGCCATACAAATTTGGGTTTTCTTCGTGCCATAGTGCCTTTGTGGCAAGTATCCTTAAGCGCGTCAGGTTTTTTGCGTGGCGCAGCCCAAAATCAAAAGTAAAAGGCTGCGTTTCCAGCAAATGGGCCTGTAATTTTATTGTTATCGCCTGTTATTTGTCAATGAGTTACGTAAAACATGCTGTATAGTAACAGGTTGAAATTTCGAAAAAATTTTAACGCCTGTTATTACAGGGAAAATAATGAAACGGGAATTGGCCTTAGGCGCGTAAGATTTTCATGGCAATCAGGATCGTTGTTGTAGGGGTTCAAAATTTTGAACCCTTTATTTTAGGATGGGTTCAAAATTTCGAACCCCTACCCGAAACACCCTCCAACCTTTTCTTGCCGTTCGTTGGCCTAATGGGCTAAACCCCGTTTACTTTTTCATGATGCATACCTGCCTCATTCAAAAAAAATATGTAACCTTGAACCATGCAAGAAAAATCCCTTTTCCGCAAAAAATCTATCGCCGATGTTATGGCGCAGGCGCGTAATGGGCAACTAGAAGGTGAGACCCATTCCCTGACAAAAGCCTTGACTGTTCGTGACCTTACCGCATTTGGGGTGGCAGCCATAGTTGGGGCCGGTATCTTCAGCACCATTGGTCAGGCTGCGGCAGATGGTGGCCCTGCGGTATCGCTGTTGTTCATTTTTACCGGACTGGCCTGCGCCTTTTCCGCATTATGCTATGCCGAGTTTGCCTCCATCGCCCCGGTATCGGGCAGTGCCTATACCTATTCTTATATAGCGTTTGGGGAGTTGATCGCCTGGATCATCGGTTGGGATTTGTTGTTGGAGTACGGTATCGGCAATGTGGTGGTGGCTATGTCATGGTCCGATTATTTCACGGGTTTCTTCAATGAGATTGGGATTTCGCACGGCGTACATATCCCTGCCTACTTGACCACGGATTACCGTTCAGCCTATCAGGGATTCCATCAAGTGAAGGACAGTTTGCAACATGGGGTATCCATGCTAAAACTGCCCGCCCCGCTGCAAAACTCTTATGCCGCCTGGAACGATGCACCCAGGTTGGCGGGATTGCCGTTCATTGCTAACCTGCCTGCCATTGCCATTACCATATTCATCACCTGGCTGGTATATATTGGTATCAAGGATTCTAAGAATGCCAATAATGTGATGGTGGTCATAAAGCTTGCCGTGATCTTGTTGGTGATTGCCGTTGGGGCGTTTTATATCAATACGGATAACTGGACCCCCTTTATGCCCAACAAACTGGCTGGGGTAATGAAAGGTGCGGCGGCTGTTTTCTTCGCCTATATCGGGTTTGATGCCATTTCCACCACGGCGGAAGAATGCAAGGACCCCAAACGTGACTTGCCCAAGGGCATCATATATTCATTGGTAATATGTACCATATTATATGTGGCGGTTTCCTTTGTGTTGACGGGCATGACGAGCTATAAAAACCTGGGCGTGGGTGACCCATTGGCAGAGATATTCAAACTGAACCATATAAAATGGATGCATTTTGTGGTAAGCGTGAGTGCCATTATCGCCATGAGCAGTGTGTTGTTGGTATTTCAGGTGGGGCAGCCAAGGATTTTCATGGCCATGAGCCGGGACGGTCTGTTGCCGCAGAAGTTTGCCACCCTGCATCCCAAGTTCCGCACCCCTTCTTTTTCTACGATTATCACCGGCCTTATCGTTATAGTGCCGACGTTTTTCATGAAGGAAGATGAACTCACCAATTTGACGAGCATAGGTACTTTGTTTGCGTTTTTGCTGGTTTGCGGGGGCATCCTGGTCATTAAAAAGCAGCCCGCCGATGGTGAAAAAAGGTTCAAAGTGCCTTATGTAAGCGGTAGGTATATCGTGCCTGCCTTGTTTTTGGTTACTGTCGGGATTATTGCCGGCTTTTTTCCTAAAGTACTGCCTGACTTTTTCCAGTTCAAAGATCCGAGTGAAGACAGCATCATGCTCATATTCATCATCCTATCTTTGCTGCTTACCATCGTCACGATGATCAAAAAGCTATCCCTGATACCGGTATTGGGCCTGATAAGTTGTGGCTACATCATGACCGGGCTGGGAGCCACCAATTGGATCCGGTTCATTCTCTGGATGGTTGTGGGATTGGGGGTTTATTTCCTGTATGGACGGAAGAAGAGTAAGCTGAATGAGGTAAGGTAGTGGAAGGGGTTCTGTTATATAAGTGTCGAGGTCGTTTAGTTTAGGCTGTAATGGCAATTTGCCCCTGACCCCTAAAGGAGACTATCCGAATAAGCTAAAACAAGATGAGGCCTTAGTTGATTCCACGAAGTTTTTTGCGCAAGCCTATAGCCATGGTTCCCCTTTAGGGGGCAGGGGCAATATGGCTGTAAAATGCACAAAGCTATCCTATTACGAACAAATTGAGTACTCAATAATACCTAATCCAAAGTATTATTTCCCAGCCCCGGCAGCCTTCGCCTTTTTCCTTTCCTTCATATACGTCCTCACCACTGGGATAATGGTGATGATAATAAGGGCAATAACGATAAAATCGAGGTTGTCTTTGATCGGTCCGGGGAACTTGGCCCCCAAGAAATAACCCAGCAGGATAAATGAACCTGTCCATGCTCCGGCACCAATGATGTTGTAAACCGTGAACCGCCAGAAATCCAACTTAATAGCCCCTGCAAGTACTGGGACAAATGTGCGTATAATAGGAAGGAACCTGCCGGCTATGATGGCCATTTTGCCGTTTTTCTCATAGAAGCTCTGGGTCATTTCCAGGTATTTCTTTTTGAAGATGAGCGAGTCTTCCCGTTTGAAAAGTGCGGGACCCACGCTACGCCCAAAAAGATAACCCACGGTATTGCCAATAACGGCCGCCAAGAAAACGCCCAATAGCAGCAGTACGATATTGAAATCTATGCCAGCTACAGGCCCCATGCCCACAAAAAGCCCCGCCGTGAACAACAGCGAGTCGCCAGGGAAAAAGAAACCGACCAATAAACCCGTTTCAGCAAATATGACGGCCATCACTACATAAGGCCCCCAGGCACCACCGAATCTGACGATATGTTCTGGCTTCAGCCATTCTTTGAGTGTGTGAAAATCCATGTTTTAATTTGTTAATGCAGGTTTATTCAGTTCTTCTATATAGTTCAGGTCTTTCGAAAACGATTCTTTGATGCCGATTACAGAAACCAGGGCCAATAGTATGCAGGTACAGCCTACAATCAAGGCCCCATAGATTACACCGACATTGTGGTCGCGCAAAAAGATATAAGAATAGGTTATGGGAACAGCTGCCCCCCGTACAAAGTTGGGGACCGTGGTGGTAACAGTAGCACGCAGGTTGGTGCCAAACTGCTCTGAGGCGATGGTGACAAATATGGCCCAATAACCAGTGAATGCCCCTAAAATGAAGCATAAAAAGTAGAAATACGACACACTGATGTCCTTCACGAAAAAGTACCATAAAAAGGACACCAAGCTTGTGCCGAGAAAAATAGCAATGATCTTTTTCCGGCTTTTGAGCAACTGGCTGAGCATGCCACAAACAAGGTCGCCTGCGGCAAGGCCAAAATAGCTGTACATCACGCATTTGCCAATGCTTATCTTGCCCTGTACCCCAATAATGGCCGCAAAATCATTGGCATGGAATATAAGGACGCCGATAGTGAACCATACTGGCAAACCAATGAGGATACAGCCCAGGTATTTGAAAAACCGCTGCCTGGAGGTGAATAACTCGTGGAAGGCTCCTTTTTTTACCTTTATATGGGTGATGCTCTTGTATATATGGGATTCATAGGTGCCTATGCGAAGAAAAAGGAGGAGGAAACCCAGCCCCCCGCCTACGAAATATGCATTCCGCCAATACCATTCGCCCACCTTGGCGGCAAGAACCGCTCCCATGGCTCCGAATACTACAACTACCATGGTCCCGTAGCCGCGCTTTTCTATCGGCATGCTTTCGGAAACCAAGGTAATGCCTGCGCCCAGTTCTCCAGCAAGCCCAATCCCGGCCACCAGCCTTAAGATGGAATAGGAGGTGAGATCATGTACGAACCCATTGGCTACGTTTGCGGCCGAGTATAATATAATGGTACCGAACAAAACGGAAAGCCGGCCCTTCATATCACCAAGCACGCCCCAAATGATACCACCAATAAGGAACCCGATCATCTGGAAGTTGAACAAGGTATCACCAGCTGCTTTAAGTGCCGGGGAATTTTCCTTGAAGCCAAGCTCCATGAGGCTGGCATCGCGCACCACGCCATACAGAACGAGGTCATATAGGTCAACAAAGTATCCCAGTGCCGCAACGATCACGATAAGACTGAATACTCCTTTTGCTTTGTTCAAAACCTAGATTTTTTGCAAAAGTAAGAAAATTCAGGCAGGGGAAGCCTAATTAAGTCTTGGGCACATGTGTTTCGCCGCCTACCTACTCGTGCTTGGGCATAGCGTTTTTTTCCGGGAACAGCAAAGAGAAAACAACGGATAGCAAGATGATGCAGCCAATGACGGTAAGGTCAACCTGGATATTGATAATGATATGATGCGCTTTGAGAACGCCCGCAAGCAGGATTTTGGCGCCAATGAAAATGAGGATGGTGGATAAACCATAGCGAAGGAAATGAAACAACTGCATGACACCAGCCAGGGCAAAATACAGGGCACGCAACCCAAGAACCGCAAATATATTGGATGAGTATATGATGAAGCTATGTTTTGATACGGCAATGACAGCAGGGATAGAATCCAACGCGAAAATGATATCGGTGGTTTCGATAACGATGAGGGCCACGAACAGGGGAGTGGCGTGAAGCACTTTATTCTGGCGGGTGAAGAACTTGCTCCCTTCATAGAACCGGGTGACGGGGATAAACTTGCGAAAGATCCGCATCACAATGTTCTTGTCCGGGTCTACATCGTTTTCATTGTTGAACAGCATTTTGACGCTGGAAAAAACGAGGAATGCCCCCAGGATATAAGTGGCAAAACTGAAATCCTGGATGATGGCTACCCCGGCAAAAATGAAAATGATGCGGAAAAAGATCACCCCGAAAATGCCCCACATCAGTACTTTTTGTTGGAAGGCGGTAGGTGTGCGGAAATAGGTGAAGAGCATGAGGATTACGAAGAGGTTGTCCACGCTCAATGATTGCTCTATGATATAGCCAGTGGCATATTCCAGTGCCTGTTCCTGCCCCCACCTCCAATAAACGCCTAGCCCGAACAGGGCGGCCAATAGGACCCAAAACCCTGTGAGAATTAGTGCTTCTCGTACTTTAAGGGCTTTTACCCGTTTGTTGAACACAAAAATGTCCAACATCACCATCAATACGATAAACACATTGAAACCAACCCAAAGAACTATATGGTTATCCATGCAAGATAAGATGGTCAGGTAAATATCCCTTTCCCGGTTGTATAATGTTTCCGGCCCTTAAACTGTTTTGTAAAGTGGCGAAAATTAGGAAAAAAGGATAAGAAATAGAAATATAGATGGGGGTGAAGGCATTAGGCAGGTGCAATTTAGATACAGAATGGCCCAAATGAAAAATGCCTCATCGCTGAGGCATTTAAGTGGGAGCTATAGGATTCGAACCTATGACCCTCCCGATTGCAAATCGGGATGCCCTGAACCTGCTGAGCTAAACTTCTCAATAAGTTAACGGATATAGGTTGCCGATTTTTGTGCTTTGATATACCTCTCCCGAGTGAAGGCTTCTGACCTTGTTGCAAAGGTTTCAATAAAAACGATCACCCAAGGATAGCCAGTCTTGGTAAAGTTGGTTTTGCCACGGTTGTGTTCTGCCAAACGCCTTTGTACGTTATCGGTACTGCCGATATAGTATTTATTAAGCTTCTTGCTGAACAATATGTAGGTATAGAATTGCATTAAATAAAAAATGCCCCATTGCTGAGGCATTTAAGTGGGAGCTATAGGATTCGAACCTATGACCCTCTGCTTGTAAGGCAGATGCTCTGAACCAGCTGAGCTAAGCTCCCTTTCCTAAAAAAGAGTTGCAAAGGTAATCGATTTTTTCAAAGATGCCCCATGCTTTGAAAAAAATATTGCAGAATTCCATTTGGGAGAATCAACGTGCAAAAACCAACTCAGGCCTATTTATAAAATCTAGGTTAATACGCGCCTCCGATAAAAGACAATTTTATTGTAAATAAGACAAAAATAGTGTATATTTGTATTCATGCTCCTCAATTGTCACACATATTATTCCTATAAGTACGGCACCTTTTCAGTAAAGGAACTGGTATCGCATCTTTCTAAAAATGGATATGATACTGCGGTGCTCTCCGATATAAACAACACCTCGGGGGGGTGGGATTTTGTAGACCATTGCCGGAAAGCAAATATCCGACCATGCCTGGGTATTGATTTTCGCAATATGGAAGAGAGTGCCACCTGCTGCTATATCGGCATTGCCAAAAACAATGCGGGTTTTAAGGAGCTCAACAGGCATTTGTCCCATCACCTGCACACGGGAGAAAAATTTGCAGCCCGGGCGCCATCCTTTGAAAATGCTTTTATTGTGTACCCTTATCGGCCCGGGCTTTTGCAACATCTAAAGGCCCATGAGTATGTAGGGGTGCGGCCGCAGGATGTGAACCGCATCGTTATGGAAGACAATGGATGGCTTCGTAGAAAAGCTGTGGCACTGGCCCCGCTCAGCTTTCAAAACACTGAAGACTTCTACTTGCATTGCCTCCTGCGCACTATGGACCATAATACCCTGTTGAGCAAACTGGAGCGGAAACATGCAGGCTCGCGGCAGGAATGTGGATTGGGTCTGCAACAATTATTGGATGTGTACAGGCAACACCCTTTTTTGGTGACTAATACCCAGGCTCTCCTGGAGCAATGCGAGATTGATTTTGACTATGAGACACATAAAAACAAAAAGGCTTTTTTAGGCTCACCGGAAGAAGATTATGAGCTGCTGTATGCCGAGTGCATGAAAGGATTGGCCTATCGCTACAATAACGACCCCGAAGCAGAAAAGCGCTTGTTGCACGAAATAGAAGTGATCCACAAACTGAAATTCACGTCCTATTTCCTCACGGTATGGGATGTCATCAAGCATGCCAATGAGCAAGGGTATTATTATGTGGGCCGGGGCAGCGGGGCCAACAGCGTGGCAGCCTATTGCCTGAAAATAACCGATGTGGATCCCATAGAGTTGAATCTGTTTTTTGAACGTTTCCTGAATCTGCACCGCAACTCGCCCCCGGATTTCGACATGGATTTTTCATGGAAAGACCGTGACAATATTATCGAGTACCTATTCACCAAGCATGGCACGGCGCACACGGCCATGTTGGGCTCACATAATACATTCAAGTTTCGGGCGGTGGCCAGGGAACTGGGCAAAGTGTACGGGTTGCCTAAATCAGAGATTGATGGATTTATCGGCAGCATAGAGCTTGATAGCAAGATCGGGACCCAGAAAAGTGCCGGGCTGATGGACAAATACAAACAGAAAATACTGTATTTCAGCCAACGGCTTTCCAAGTTCCCACATTATCTCTCGGTACACGCCTGCGGTATCGTTATTTCCGATGAACCCCTGCATTATTTCACGGCCACGCAGATACCTCCCAAAGGTTTCCCCATCACGCATTTTGACATGTACTTGGCCGATAAGATGAAACTATATAAGTTGGATATCCTCAGCCAGCGAGGCCTCGGCCATATCAAGGATTGCATAGATATCGTACGAAAAAACCAAGGAAAGGAAATCGATGTACACCAGGTAAAAGATTTCAAAGAAGATACCTACCTTAATAACCTGCTGATGTATGGCAAAACCATCGGCTGCTTCTATATTGAATCCCCAGCCATGCGCCAATTGCTCCGAAAACTGGACTGCGACAACTACCTGACCTTGGTAGCCGCCAGTTCGGTCATACGGCCGGGGGTAGCAGAATCGGGAATGGCGAGGGAATATATCCTACGGCACCACAACAGGGACAAGTACGTGCCCATCCACCCTAAAATTGGAGAGATACTAAAAGAGACTTACGGGGTAATGGTGTATCAGGAAGATGTCATCAAGGTTGCGCATTATTTTGCTGGCCTCAGTCTGGAGGAAGCTGATATGCTCCGCCGAGCCATGGCCTGGAAGTTCAGGGTAGATGATGGGTTCGAACAGAAGGAAGAGAAATATTTCGAGAATTGCAAAGCACTGGGCTATCCTGATGCGGTGGCACAAGAAGTTTGGCGGCAGATGGAAGGTTTTGCCGGGTTCTCGTTCTGTAAGGCACACTCTGCCAGCTATGCCGTAGAGAGCTATCAGAGCCTTTTTTTAAAGGCATATTACCCGCTCGAGTTCATGGTGGCGGTCATCAACAATTTTGGAGGGTATTACAATACCGAGTTTTATGTGAACGAGGCACGCAGGGCAGGGGCCACCATTCATGCGCCGTGTGCCGCTCGCAGCCAATACCTCACCATCATCGAAGGTACCAATATCTATCTCGGTTTTATCCATATAAAAAGCCTGGAAACCACTATCGCAGAGGGAATACCCCAAGAAAGGGACAAAAATGGACCTTATACCTCTCTGGAAGATTTTTGTGAACGCATAAAGCCGGGCATGGAGCAGTTGTTCATCTTGGTGAAAATAGGCGCGCTCCTTTTTACCGGCAAAACCAAAAAACAACTTTTGTTCGACAGTCTGTTCCTATATGGCAGTAAGAAAACGCTGTTACCCGATAAAAATACCCTTTTCCCCGAACCTGCCCTCAGCTTTAATTTTCTGCCGGTACCACAAACGGTACGGCAAGATGCCCTGCAAGAGATACAGGCCCTGGGTTTTCCGCTTTGTTCCCGTTTCGAGTTGCTGACAGACGATTTCAGGGGACAGATCAAAGCCATAGATACCGTGAACAACGTTGGACAAAAGGTGACCATGGTCGGGTATCTCACCAATACCAAATCAAGTACCACAAGGCATGGGCAATACATGCAGTTTGGCAGTTTTATAGATGATGAGAACAATACCTTCGAGGCCGTGCTATTCCCCGATGTATATAAAAAGTACCCGCTCCAGGAAAAAGCACTCTATTCCATTACCGGCAAAATCACCGAAGAGTTCGGGGTCACCTCTTTGGAAGTACATTCGTTGAAAAGGTTGGAAATTAGGTTTTAAAAAATCTACCGGATTTGTTCTGGTTTCTCTGCAATATACAACACGCTATTCTTTTCTATCCCGGCCAAAGAAAAAGCTTCCATCCCAAAGTAATCCACTCCCAATTGCCTGATTTTAAACCCAGCTGCTTCGATATCATTGATAAAGTCCTGCTTTGAAAATAGACGGAGGTGGTCAAACTGACCATAGAATTTGATCCTTTCTGCTTCACCAATATGGATCTTGTCTTCCAAAGTTCTTTCTAAGCCAACCATAATAGGCACCATAATGATCCCCCATCCACCCGGTTTCAAGATCCTATAAAGTTCAGATAGTGCCTTGTCAGGGCGTTCCACATGCTCCAACACATGAGAACAAATGAAAACATCAAATTGCCCTTCTGCATAGATGTCCATGCTTTCAATATTCACTTTGTCCATGGCCTTTGGAGAATGCAAGTCTGCGCTCCGGTATCGAAGAAAAGGATATCGTTTCAGGAATTTCTGGAGGGGAAGGGAAGGAGCTATATCCAACAGATTGATGAGGGATTTCGGCCTATGCTCAAATACTTTCCTAAAATGCAGAACGAATAACCTATCCCGGTCTATTGCCATACAAAACGGGCAGAGGTGGTTTTCTTCGCTTGCCGTTTCAAATTCCCGGTCCTTATAGATAAACTCATATCCCTCCGGTTCTAACGGGTGTACCAAAGGCTTGAAATACTTTAGCTTGGTATCACAAAGGGGGCAAACATATTTTTTAGGGAGCGGACTGAAAAAATGGATAACTTTCCATCGATAGCGCAACATGCACATCGGAACAATAGGACGCAACCACTTTTTTACGGATGAAAATATAGGGTTCGGCAACTATTTTGCTGCTTCGGCCAACTTGGTTTCCAATACCTGCTCATCACCCTCGGTGTAGCCCACGTGGCGGTAAGTGATTTTGCCGGTTTTGTCAATAAGTATGGTATATGGTACATTCGGGATGTTGAGCAAACGCTTGGCATCTTGGTTCACATCCAGCAATACCACGAAATCCCATTTCTTGCCATCCACAAAAGGTTTTACCTTCATGGAGTTACGGGCATCATCAATAGATATGGCCACAATTTCAACATTGTATTTCTTTTTCCACTCATCAATTGCCTCGTTCATGTTCTCCAGTTCTTTTTTGCAAGGCGCGCACCAAGTGGCCCAAAAAGAAAGGATCACTGGTTTGCCTTGATGGGTAAGGGCCTGCAAATCCACTTCCTTGCCATTGATATCCTTCAATTTCAGATTAGGGATATCGTTTTTGTTGGCGGTTTTTGCGGTATCCTGGGCATAGGCACCGATGCCGAACAATAGAAATGCGATGGCGAAAAAAGCTGTTTTCATGGATGTGCTGTATTTATTAACTAGTTACAATTATGAATCGCAAATATATAGCCAAAATCCGTAAAAGTGTATTGGATAGTTGGGCAGTATCAAGCCGCAATCAAAAGTGAGACGAAGCATAGGACCTATACTCTTGTATATTGGTTCAATAAGAGGCTCCCATCGCAGTGTGCCAAAAGTTTGGTTCCGTGAACCTCGACGAAGCTAAACAAAAAATCCTATCTTGGCTCCTTGGGTCAATGACATAAAATTGGGGGCAAACAGCGCCTAAGGAAATTGGGGAACGCTGGAATTAAGGTAGTTTAAGAAAAATATTAGGACGAAAGCAACAGGTAAAAATACAATAAAATGAGAATAGTGGTTTTTGGTGGCACTGGGCAAGTGGGGCAACTTATTGTAAGCAAACTCACTGCCATGGGCGAAAATGTAGTGGTACTTAGCCGACAGGCCAAGGCACCTGAGAATAATATCGAATATGTTGTTGGCGATGTGCTACATGAAAAACTGGTGGAACAGTGCATAGAGCCGGGAGACAAGATAGTGGTGGCACTTGGCTTCAATAATTCTGCTTTTGATACTATGAGCAAGGGGACGGCAAACATCATAGCAGCCATGAAAAACAAGGGCGCCAGCCGGCTTGTCTGCCTTAGCTCGCATGGTGTGGCTGAAAGCTGGATGTACCTGCCAGAAACATTTAGAGAATACGTGAAGCATAATGAAATCCTTACTCATGCCTTTGCAGATCATGGGGTGCAGGAAGAAATGGTGAAGGACTCTGGTCTTGACTGGACAATTGTTCGCCCAACTGAAATTGTTGATATCCCTGAAAAAGGCACGTTTAGTGTTAACATGCCCACCCCAGGCCTCAAGTACCATATCAGCAAATATGATGTGGCGCAGTTTATTGTAGATGAAATAACATCACCGCGTCATTTGAAAGAAATATGCATGATTACGGATTAGGAGGTGATGCCTAATCAGCAATTGCTGTCCTATCCCAACAGGGAAAGGCATTTTTCCAAATCAATTCCCTTGCCCAGCACGGGTTTAAAGATATCTCCGGTCTTTTTTAGACGATCAGGCACGTTTTTTATGTGGAAATGGGCAGGTAGCAACCCTGGTTTTACTTCATCCCAACGCAAGGGGGTAGATACCGTGGCCCAAGTCATAGGCCGAACACTATAGGCAGAAGCGAGTGTTTGCCCTTTTGAATTTTGCAGGAAATCAATATATATCTTGTTGCCTCTTTCTTTTAGGTTTCGGACTAGGCTGGTGAATCGCGTAAGTTGTGCATGTGCATGCTCGGCAACAATATTTGCAAACATGCGCGCTTGCTCATAACTGTATTGGGCTCCCATGGGTATGTATACATGCAATCCGGTTGCACCTGATGTTTTTGGGTAGCTGTCCACCTTTATTTTGTCAAGAACCGATTTTATTACCAATGCCGTTTCAACCACCTCATCAAACGTGTTTGTTGGGCTTGGGTCAATGTCCAAAACGATCCAATCAGGATACTCTAGCGAGGTTGTCCTGGAATTCCAAGGGTTTAATTCAATACATGCCAGGTTGGCCATATAAACTAAGGTAGCCTCATTGTTGCAAATGAGATAATGGGTATTCCCACCTTCTGATTCGTTGGGGACATCAAAGGTTTCGGCCCATTCTGGTGCTTCTTCCATGTTTTTCTTATAAAAGCTCTGCCCATGTATGCCATTGGGATAGCGATGCTGGCTCTGCGGCCGTTCTTTCACATGGGGGAGTATATACTTCGCTACGAAACGGTAATAATTTATCAGGTCAGCCTTCGTGTACCCTTCTTCGGGCCATAATATTTTGTCGGGATGAGTGATGGAAAGTTTGATGCCGTCAATGGTCAGGCTTTCTGCGGGTTGTTTGGTGCTGGGCATTTTATTTCACTATTTGATTCGTATTTGTCTCTTTCTCCCTTTTTACATCTTTTGGGTTTTTGTCGGGTCTTAGCCCCAAAAACACGGGATGCCGCATACTGCCATTGTCCGTCCACTCACTAAAAGATACTTCGCAGATGAGTTTTGGGGCCACCCAGTATATTTTGCTCTTTTGTGTTATCTTATAACCAAATGGCGATGCTTCCTGTTTTAGTTTTATCAATTTTTTATAGATCGTTTCTAGGCTTTCCTCATCAAATCCGCCACCACTGCTCCCGATCCATTTCAAGGCATTTTTCTCATACACACCGAGTATCAACGATCCAAAATATTGCCTGCTGCCTTTGGGTTCGGTATATCCACAAATAATAGCCTCTTGTCTTTTTCCAGTTTTTATCTTCACCCAGGCCCCCGTCCTTTTGTTCACCTGATAGGTACTGTCTGCTTTTTTGCCTACAATGCCTTCCAACCCCATTTTAGCCACTAAATTGAAAAAATCTATGCCGGTACCCATCACATGATCTGAATACCTGACGACTTCGTTTTTTGGCAATATTTTTTGCAGAAAAGCTTTGCGTTGGGCCAACCCCACTGCTTTTAGGTCATAACCATTATAATAGAGTATGTCAAATACTTGATATTGGAGCGGGTGTGAAGGATCGGTTTCAAAGTTCTGCAGGTATTGGAATTTGGGAATCCCATCTGTATCTAAGGCTACAACTTCACCGTCCAAAATGGCATCGAACGGGAATTTCGTCAAAGCATCAGACACTTCAGTATATTTATCGAAAACGATCCCATTTCTGGAGTACAAAAGCACATTGCCTTTATCAAGGTTTGCCAGTGCCCTATATCCGTCCCATTTTATTTCAAATAGCCATCCCTCATCATCAAAGGGCTTATCTATCAATTTGGCAAGCATGGGTTTCACCATGCCCGGCATGGCAGCTTTTTTTGCGCCCTCCGGTACCTCTATTTGTGTTATATCTGGCTTATGGGCCAGTCTTTTCAAAGGTTTTTTTTTGATTCCAGGTATTTGTCCACCTCAGACCGGGGAGATACATGAGCTTCTGCATCATAGTGCTGGACGGCATATTCATCTTTGTGCTTGATGAGTAGCCAAGCGTTTTCACCCATGTGATCGGTTTTCACCAACACAAATGAGCCTTGAAGCTTTTCTCCGTGTAGGATAAACTTGATCTCACCCTTACTGAGCTCAGCAAGCAATACCCGCTCATCATTCTGTTTCCCGGTAATGTTTTCAGCTTCATAGGTGCCCTCGTCCCATATTTCAACCATGCCGGCCCCGTAGTTGCCATCGGGGATGCGTCCTTCAAACTTGCGGTATTCATAAGGGTGGTCTTCCACCATCATAGCCAGCCGTTTGTCATTGGGATCCATGGAGGGTCCTTTGGGTACTGCCCAGCTTTTAAGCACGCCTTCCATCTCCAACCTGAAATCATAATGCAGGTTGGTGGCGGCATGTCGTTGTACCACAAATTTAAGTTTGAAATGCCCTTTTTTGGAGGAGCCTTCTGGTTCGGGGGTGTCTGAGAACCTCCGTTTTTCTCTATAGGTAGCCAGTGTCATATTTTCACAAGTTCAAATCTCACAAAGTTAATCATTTATATGTGTTTTTGCTAGGTATCCGAGCTATTTCATTCTATATGTTGTGCTTGTTTTATGCTGCTTGCTTCTTTTTTTCCAAACTGGCCTTCAATTGCTTCATCAGGTCAGTTGATTTGGTAGGGGTTATTTTTAGTTTTGGGGTTTCAGGCAATTTACCTCTCGCCTTGTCGCGTATCACTTCCATCAAGGCTTCCGTGTAGGTATCCTTGTACTTTGTCAGGTCTAGTTTGGTTGAATATTGTTTGATCAAGCTCAAAGCCAGGTCGAGTTCTTTTTCTGAGAAGGTCTTTTTATCGGGGAGGTTCAGTCCGCGGGTGCTCCTTATCTCTTCCGGGAACCGTACTTGGTTCAGGACAATGACATTGTCTTGCGGCTTTAATAGCGCCAATGAGGCCCTGTTTCGCAACACAAAACTGGCGATTCCTATTTTGCCCGATTTTTTCAGGGCTTCCAGCAACAGGGAATATACGTTCGCTGCATCCTTTCCAGGTTCCAGGTAATATGGTTTTTCGTAGTACATGGAAGGGATGTCCTGCTCGTTAACAAAATTGTCGATTTCAATAAGCCTGCTTTTTTTTGCCCCGGCGCGTTCAAAATCTGCATCATCCAGTATCACATATTCATCATCCAATAGATATCCTTTTACAATATTGTCCCAGTCTACTTCCTTGCCAGTCTCTTCATCTACCCGTTGGTATTTTATAGGGGCATGGTCTTTTTTGTTCAGCATCCTCAGGTCTAAAGAACTGCTCTCTGATGCGCTGAATAGTTTTACGGGGATATTTACCAGTCCAAAACCGATGGCTCCTGTCCAAATGGCTCTCATATAGGTTGTTTTTTTATCGCACCTATAAGTACATATAAATAGGGCGGTTTGTTTACTGTGATGAGTTGCCGAAATACATTTGATCAATTGTTTTTCGCATTGGGTTTGATTATTGACATAGAATTCTTATCTTTGCGCCTTTAAAATTTTATAGATGGCACATCATCCTTCAGCGATAAAGAGAATAAGGCAATTGGCAGTTCGTAGGCTGCGCAACCGTTACCAGATGAAAACAACCCGTAATCTCATCAAGAAATTGAGGACTACGAAGGACAAGAGCGAGGCACAAACATTGTACCGCAGGGCTTCTTCTTTGGTTGACAAACTGGCGAAAACGGGCGTTATTCACAAAAACAACGCATCCAACAAGAAATCGAAGCTGGCGAAATTCGTCAACCACCTCGGTTAATATCCTCTTGTCTTGAGTTCCACCGACAGCAATGGTTTTTTGGCCATTAAGAATTGGTCGGAGGAGGACAGGCCGCGCGAGAAACTTGCCACAAAGGGCCGGGAAGTGCTTACCGATGCTGAACTGATTGCAATTTTGCTCGGTACGGGCTTCCGGGATTCAACGGCTGTAGATGTAGCGAAAACCCTGCTGAAAGAGGCAGGGAACGATTTGGACAAGCTCGGCAAACTGAGCGTAAAGCAACTCAGCCAGGTCAAGGGCATTGGCCCGGCGAAGGCAATCACTATTATTGCTGCCCTGGAATTAGGCCGTCGCCGCAAATTCTCCGAAAAACCAGAACTTAAAAAGATCACCGGCAGCAAGGACGCCTATGAGTATCTATACCCATACCTAGCTGACCAGCCCCATGAAGAATTCTATATTCTGCTGCTGAATCAGTCAAACACCGTGACCCGCCACGTGAAGGTGAGCCAAGGGGGCGTGGCAAGTACCATGGTGGATAACAAGATCATTTTCAAATATGCCTTGGAAGAGTTGGCCCCAGGTATCATTGTGGCGCACAACCATCCTTCCGGAAACCTGAAACCCAGCCAAGACGATATCTCCCAAACACGAAAACTCTGCGAGGCCGCCCGTGCTTTGGATATTAAGGTATTGGATCATATCATCTTCACCAATGCAGGCTTTTATAGCTTTGCAGATGAGGGGATGCTATAACTGCTGAGATTGAATAGCTGGGAATAGGCTTCTAGGTTTTATTCAACCAGTTTTCGATGTGGGATTAAGAACCACCCTTCCAAACCAAGAAATAATACATTATTAATCAAACTCAAGGCCAAACTAATGATCTTTGGTTCTTTCGGCCTCCCTTTTTTGGGTTTACACTGTTTACACTTTTTGTCGGATGCTAATGTGTTAATCTGTTTACAGTCAATATTAAATAGCTTAATATATCGCAAAAATGCCCCCAAAGTGTAAACCTTATGTAACCCTTTTGTAACGATATGTTTTTGTTCGGCCGGTTCATGTTGGATTATGTTCAGTGTGTAACCTTGCTGGGTTCAAAAAAGTGGTTAACGAATGTCATTTCCTTTTCCCGCCCAATTTCCCCATCTTTGAGGCAAATTCAACCATTGCAGACCGAGCAAAATTATTTTCCTGTTGTCATTGCTGGCGCGGGCCCTGCAGGGGTCACGGCTTCCTTGTTTCTTGAAAATGAAGGGATTGACCATCTCCTTTTGGAAAAGGATGTTTTTCCGCGCGATAAAATCTGCGGAGATGCCATAAGCAGCAAAGCATTGGACATAGTGGCCCGGCTAAAACCCGATGCCGTGAAACAATTTGGCAAAGAACAAGGCAAAACCTTGCTTACCAATGGCATCCAGTTTACGGCACCCAATGGCAAAGGGGTGGATATTGCCTTCCCCAAGCCCAAAGGAGACCTGCCCATTGGTTTTATATCCAGACGGATAGATTTCGATAATTTCATGTTCAACCAGTTGGAAGGGGCCGAACATGCCACTATCTGGCAAAATGCTGACCTGAAAGATGCTGCCTACCAAGAAGATGGCGTTACCCTGACAATCCACCATGAAGGGATTGACAAAAAAATAAGCACACCCTTGGTGATCGGGGCAGACGGGGCAAGATCAGTAGTAAAACGTAAGCTCCAAGGTTTTGAACAAGACGATAAGCATTACTGCGGCGGCATTAGGGCCTATTATTCCAATGTGGGAGGCCTACACCCAGAGAACTATCTGGAACTGCATTTCATGAAAGAACTGCTCCCTGGGTATTTCTGGATTTTTCCCTTGCCCAATGGTGGTGCCAACGTGGGCATGGGCATGCTATCAGCTGATATCAAAAAGCGAAAAGTAAACCTTCGGAAAGAGCTTCTGAATATTGTAGAAAACCATCCCGTGATGAAAAAGCGCTTTGCCCACGCCAACTTGGAAGGCAATGTGGTAGGGTGGGGGCTTCCATTTGGTTCCAAAAAACGCGAACTCACGGGTAACCATTTCATCCTTACCGGGGATGCAGCTTCCCTGATAGACCCTTTTACGGGAGAAGGGGTGGGCAATGCAGTCATCAGCGGCTTGGTGGCATCGCGGATGGCCAAAAAGGCGGTAGAATCAGGAAACTATTCCAAAGAATCCTTGATGGAATATGACCAGATCATGTACCAAAAGCTTTGGGATGAATTAAAACTTAGCCATACCATGCAAAAGTTGACAACTTATCCATGGTTGTTTAACTTTGTGGTGAATAGGATACATAGCAGCAGTGCATTGCAGGAGGTGTTCACCAATATGTTCACCGACATGGAACTGAGAGCAAAGATGCAAAATCCATTGTTTTACGTAAAATTGTTGTTCAATAGATAGGGGGATAGTATGATTAAAAAGCTGTTTTACATAGCCATATTGGTTTCTTTGGCCACTGCGGCAACTGCACAGGACGATACCAAAGGACATTTGTCGGGGGATGTGATGATCAACGGCACGGTATATGACCGTGACACGCTCATAGGCACCAATACCACCCAATACTTACATGAGAAATCTTCTGCCGAGGCATGGTTCACTTTGAATTACCGGATACAGGGCTGGTCGTTCATGACCCGTTTCGATTTATACAATAATTCACCCTTGCTCAATCCCGTAGAAGCCTATACCAATCAGGGATTGGCTTTCTACCAGATATCAAAGAAAATAGACAAATGGGAGTTTACTGCCGGGCATTTCTATGACCAGTTTGGTAGCGGCATCCTGTTCAGGGCTTATGAAGACCGGGTCATTGGGCTGGACTATGCGGTACAAGGCGTAAAAGTACAATACACGCCAAATGATAGCTTTATGATAAAAGGCTTTACCGGGTTGCAAAAGTATCGGTTCACCGTTTGGCCACAGGTAATGAAGGGATTGAACAGCGAGAAGATATGGGGTATCGGCAATGTCGGGTTCCTCACCGGGCTTGGCTTCTTCAACCGGACACTTGACCAAGCCACTATGGGGCAATTGGCCAGCGATATCAATGCCTTGCCTTTGGCTCAGCGATTTATCCCCACCTATAACATGTATGCGGGCACCATATACAATACATTGTCTTTCCAAGGCTTCAGCTTGTACACGGAATATGCCCGGAAATCAAGGGAAGCAGTTTTTGTAACAGATGATGTGACGAATGAAGTACAATTGAAAAACCTGGATGGTGAAGTATTTTATGGGGGTGCCAACTACTCATTCTCAGGTTTCGGCATCAACATACAGTATAAGAAAATCAGGTCTTTCATTATGAAGACTTCCCCTTATGCAACCTTGCTGGATGGGATCACGGATTATTTGCCAGCCCTGTCCAAGCAATTGTCCATGAGACTGCCCGCCTTGTACAGTGTATCTGCCCAATCG